>Ga0247778_1000655_pt1 | contig 34071 bp, 38 predicted proteins | sample UWRJL049202B5_FD_179939 | JGI IMG/M metagenome (GOLD analysis project Ga0247778, IMG submission 179939) | Plant litter microbial communities from Arlington Agricultural Research Station in Wisconsin, United States - UWRJ-L049-202B-5 | ecosystem: Environmental > Terrestrial > Plant litter >...
ATTGATGCTTAGAGCTACACCGAGAGAAGAAATGAAATTTAGGCAAAAGTACCCCAGCCTGTTCGTTCTCCCTACTATTTATTCCACTCTCACGGGCAGTGACATAAATCAGTACGGAGCGGACCATGAAAAGGGTAACATTCAATTTTGAGACGCATAAATGAATAAACGAACAAGCACCTTCAATTTGACTTGTTGCAGATTTACTCAATAGACAGTGGAAATCAATTGATCACAATTTAAAGACTATCGTGCGATTTGCAGCAGTTTCCTAAATGAGACAGTGCTAGCAGTGGATGCAAGAAATATTACCAGACTGTTGAAAGTGGAGTGAAACGGCGAGGTCGAGGGAAACCAGCGTTGAGTATGAACTTGAAATGGTGTCTGATGACTTGTGTGGTCTTCCAGCAGCTTCAATCCCTCCCTGGACTTCACGCTCCCTGGGGCCCCGTCCTTCGCCACAACTTCCTATTTACTGCGGCGTGAGATCTTAATTAGCTTTCGTTACATATGGCGCGCTCCGATCTCGCAGACCTTTGATGAATCTATATCATAGAGGTCTGCAATTCGGCCTCACTCCTCCTTTGCCTCATTTCGTTGTGGAATCATCGAGGTGGAATGCAGAATTTATTTTCGCACAAAAGTTTAACATCACTGGAAATGTGGATTGGGTTGAGCCATTTTTTCACTAAAAAGGCGTCTGATGGACGAAGAAACACTATAAAACATACGGATCTACGAGTGGAAGATTGGTGTATGGGTCGATTCTTCCAATGCTTTGAGAATCGAAGTACGAGAAGGGGGAGGAGTAAGATTTGTCAATAGCTGGCGGATACCCACAGTAGGTATTGCCGAGGGAAAGGGGCATTCGCGTAGTTGCGCTTTCCTCTCCCACTCCCATTCTTCTGGCACACAGAGAAGCAGTGTTGGATTTCATGTGGGAAAGAATAATCGTTCGGGTAAGTAACCATTGCGGAACTCGTAGAAGGATAAGGAAGGCAGGATTGAGGCTCATCCATGCATCCTTCCTTATTTCTACTGGCGCCTCATTTAAATTTTCGATTTGAATTTCGTTGAGTGTCAAAATAGACATGTGTTCCCAACCAAATTTTCTAATTGATACAGTGTCAAATCCCAACTCAGAAGGAGCTGGAGGAATATCAGAGTTGGCGAGGAAAATGAAGAGGAAGGAGGAAGCGAGCTGGGAAATGGGGGTTGAGCCGCGTGTGCCTACGCAAAGAAATAAGGATTTTGTTGCGAGGGCTGCGATAAAAGCAGTCGGTGATGAAGAAACCAGAGACGGCTGATTTATGAAAGCTTGGATTGAACCTTCTTCGAGCCATTCAAGCTTCAGGGTTCAAAGTGATGAAGATTATTACTAGAGAAATATAAATTGATGAAGGAAAAAAACAAGAACGAAAAAAGAGTGGAAGGAGACTAAGCAAATATTCTTTAAATTACGTCTTCATTTCATTAATATCACCGCTCCAATGTAAGTAGCAAGCCAATGTGATTAACCCGTGCCAACCATGCTCTCCTGTCTCCCAGCAATCTATGCATCGCAACCAGAAGATAACCTCGACAACGCCGCTAATGCAACAGAACTCAATCAACCACTTCCCGTCAAACTCCAATATATACAAGTTAGAGATCATGTCTCCTATCGTGCCGTCTCAATCTTTCCGAACGTCCCATTTTGTAATTCCTTCTGTGCTGTCATCATTTCCTTCATCATTACATGACAATGCAATCCTTGTCGTTCTGTCCCGACTTTTCATTTCCGCTTCCGGTCTTCTTGACCTTGCCGTTTCGAGGCGCGGCGACTTCCATGGGCGTGCCACCGCTTGCCGCTGCGCGTATTGCAGCTAATCTATGCTTTGCACGCTCGTCACCTGCGTCTGCGGCTTTCACATACCAGACATTGGCTTCAAGGGGGTCGCGCCGCGTGCCGATGCCCATTTCGGTGAAGTAGCCTACAGCGTACTCTGCTTTGGTGAGACCTATATAATGTTAGCGGGGAAGTGGCAGAGATAATCTGAAATACATACCACACTCAGCTGCCTGGCGCGCCCATTCGTAAGCCTCATTCTCGTCTTTCTCGAGGACAGGCTCTGCGCCAACCATATACCAAGCACACAAAGCCATCATAGCCGCTGCGTGACCGCGTTGGGCTGCTCCGGTGTAGAAGTGAACACTCAACGCTGGGTCTCGTGGACATGAGAGCTTCCCGTGCTCATAGGCATCTCCTAAGATATAGCATGACTCTGTGTGCCCAAGATCTGCAGCTTGTGTAAAGAGCTGAGCTGCATAAGTCTCATCTTGAAAGATGTCGTCTCCATATCCTGTGATATAGAGCAATCCGAGGTGATAAGGGGCTGCGTTGTACTGTATATCCGCCGATTCTGTTGCTCGTTTCAACCACTTTAGCCCTTCCCTATATTTGTTCATCCCCAGGTCTCCAGAAAGACAAGCTCGACCGAGACGAGTCATTGCACCGGGATGATTTTTAGAAGCTGACTGTCTGTAGAACTGCACAGCTTTCGCTGGATCCTTCCTGCAGCCCCATCCAAACTCATAGCATAGAGCGGCCCGATATCCTGACTCGGCATGGCCGTGCTTGCTTGCTGATACAAACAAAGGGAACGCTGTCCCATAATCTTCTTTGCCCTTGCTGAAAAGTCCAGATGCATACCCATCAGCCAAATAATATTGAGCGAAGGGATATCCTCTGTCAGAAAGCTTCTGCAAGATGTGCTTAGCTTCAGAGAGAAGCTCTTGTGGTGAAGATTGAGGTTTGTCGACATAAGGACTGTCCAGATCCCGGCCTCCCGGTTTGGGGCTGACCTTTCGCGGCGTAGTACCTTCCTCCTGACCGAGTCCCGCCTCTTGAGCAGCTTGTATCAACAGCAGAGCGAAGGCATATTGGGTTTCGGCATCATTCAGTTTTTTGACATTCTGTCGATACATATCAAGAGTTTTTGCCGTGCTGAGTAAAGAGGCATTTGAGCCTATAGCCGACCTCAACTGGGAGTTATCCAGAGAAATAGGAGGTGGTGCAGCCTGAGGATACTGTGTATTGGCCAAGTCTACATATGAGACTGGTCTGCTGTCGTGGGAACGTCCCGAATGTGCCGAAGGAGCACGCCCACCCCAGCTTGGTGATCCTGGTGGCATGTATCCTGACGGGGAACGCCCTCTGGGTCCCATATCAGAATATGCGGATACAGGCCGCTGAACTGGAGTGCGTCTAGCTCCTTGAAGTGTGGGCGTCAAATGGCGACCAATCGACGCCGCCGCTTCTACATGATCATTTTGCTGATTTGGGCTGTGACCACCTGAGAGACGTGTGCGAACGTTTCCGCCTTCTGAATTGTGGGACTGATGATGATATTGAAACCGGGGAACTGGGGGATTTGCTAGATCATCCCCATTCTCGTCAATGCGATCCGGGTATCCGCGCCCCAAAGCCATTCGATTGCTCGAACCGCTAGACCTAGAACTTGAGCTGTCTGCAGAAGAGCGGATGGCTGTTTGGGGTTGCTGGGCATGCTCTGGCTTGGTGGATGGAGAAGAAAAGGTTGGTCGATATGGGAGATCTTGTATCACTGGCATCTTCAACTCTGAAGGGTCTGGATCCCTTTCTTCCATGTAACCTTCCGAGTCGACTGAGACTTGTCGTTCATGGCCATCTCCACCTTCAATCTTGGCACTTGACGCGGTAGGGGGCCAGTCTTTGGGTTGCACGTTGACCCTTACTGGAGACATAGGTGCCCCAGCTATCCTCCCAGTAGTTGGAATGGGAATCGAGGGCAAAGGCTTTCTTCCAACATTCTCTTTATATTCTCCATCAGCGTAAAAGTCTTGCGTAGGTTCGGAATTCGGAACAGGCTTTCTGGTAGGCGATGCAGGGGAAGTTGGAGTTGCCATGGTGTCTTATGATCCTCGGGGTTTCAATGTTGAGCCTTGCGTATCTTCGAGACTCCCGTGTTCCTCCCCCAAAAGAACCCGACGTTGCGGTATCACCCCTTCAGCTCTGGACCCGGGTTGGTCGTTCGTGTTTGGGTAATGATGGCCGTGAGAGTGTCGTCAGCGGAGGGGTCTCCTTTGTGAAATGCAGATAATTTTGCTTCCTTTTTCAATGAAAACGAGTGTAAGGCTAGAGAAAGCCTGGGAACTTCGGAAACCTAGGTGGTGCGAAAAAGCAATCAGCAGCTGTCAAAAAAGCCTCAGAATGTCTTCAGAGGGGTTGAGGACACTCCACTTAGCAATTGGCAATGTCTTACCCGCAAAAGTCAGCCGCTCCCGTTAGGGCGTGAGGAACAAAATGCGGTGATCTCGAAGGGAGGGGGCGGATGCCAGAAACCTCGGAATGGGCAACAAATTTTGAACTTGAATAATACAATGTTGTTGCTCGTGAGGCAACAGGAGTTGAATTGTATGAAGCCTCGAAGTTGGCTTCGCAAGGCTCTTGGAGGTGAATAATGAGTTTCTGTTTCAGGCACGGCAAAATGTTAGCGATCAACACCCCTGGTGAACCCTGGTGGGCGGAGGCAGGCACTGACGAAGACCTGCGGTCAGAGTTGCAGGGCAGCGGCTCTCTTTCTGGACACGGCGCTGCTGCGACAGCAACGCGAATATTGCGGCGGGGACTGGATGAGATTGAGTTGGTTTGGCTTTGAATGAAGAAGTTGTTGACGTTGTCGTCGCTACAGAATTTCGAGGATCTTGTGGAATGCAATCTGCAAGAATGAACGGAGCAAGCACCTCAGATCTGCCAGCCAGCTTGGATCTCCAATCTTCCAGTTCCCAGCGTTCGGCGGCCTGTCACAAACCCTGCAGCATGTACACCGTACAGGGACGGATACTTGGAGCTTAACTGCGGCGGTATGCCGTGATCCGCTGCCAGCCCGCTTCCCTGCCGATTCGAAACTTTTCCTTGGGTTGAGCAACAATTGACTGCTTGCAGGCCGCAGACGGGGCTGCTGCGCGTCCAGATGAAGAGAGGTGAAACCTGCGGGGAACCGGAGGACGAGATGAAGCTCTCCGTCTGCTGGTGAGCGATCACGAGTCAATATAATCTCCGTACCGGTATACTGTATCAAATCGAGGAGCTATCAAAGTGCCGGGTCCATGGGCCAAGAGAAACTTTATGATTGTTTAAGCATCGATGCACGTTCGGTGGGGGGCAGGGTTGTCCGGATGCCTCCTGTTCTTAGAGATCGAGGATAACGAGGAGGCAGGCTGTTCTCAACTTCTCATGTCCAGAGAACTGCTTTACAACAAAGCACGTGGGCCGCTACTGGATCCAAATACTCTTTTCAAGAGCCCGAAACCCCGTTCAAGGCAGGTAGAGTACTGTACATGTATAGAGCCAAGAAGGGAAATCGCGAGCGCCACCCATACGACCTTTTTGACACTTCGTACATGAGGGGAGGAGATTTTTTGGCTGACCAACGGGAAAGGGGTTAGAATGAGGAACCCCCAAGGCCCCTATTTTACAATTTCTTACGTCTACACGGGATCGCGGAAACGCTTGGCTTTGGTTTCAATCGTAAAGTTCCGAGGAAGAACGAGTTGTATATTTTCATGAAACAAACTTCTACTGCCTCGTCGGCCTGGGCCCTGGGATAATTTCAACACAAAAATCTCCCAGAACGCCAGAAACAATAGTCCCTTCTCAAAGCGCCTCATCGGAGCTGGAGAGTGCGTCTGCCAGTTTTGCAGCGAGGCTGAGTGACACCGGAGGCTCGGGACGATCAGCGTCCCCGAAAGTTTTTATACGAGATTTATGGAGCATCGCGAGTCTACTCACTAACGTGGGCGATCTCGAAAGTTTGGCCCACTTGATGACTCCCGGAGGCCAAGGATATGATGATGTCGTGGTGGGGGCTTGCATTGAGAGTCTTCATTTTTTGAAGCATCTGGAGCGAGAAAGAATAAGGTATTGAACACTCACCTTATGACTCCTAGGGCTCGCCTTTCTCAACGAATACACAAATCACACTTACTCAATTATGGCCCTGGAGTCTGGACCGATGCAAGCCTCCAAGCGCTGTACAATATCGTACAGTACAATACTTCCCTTGTAGAAAAGCTGCTCCGCCACAAAATGCCACTGACTTGTTCAAGGCGCCGAGTGCTTGGGAGCGCCTATGAAAGCGCCGTTCACTTCCTCAAAAGGGCCCCAATTAGCACTTCATACGGAGCTATCTAGGTCATTCATTCGCGGGGTTCGTGTTGCACAACCCTTTGCAAGTTCAGCAGCTGGCTGATCTCATCCTGGATGGAAGCTCGCCATCCAAGAATCAATGCTCGGAACGAACATGAGGCTCTGAGTGTGAAGTTTATCAGATATTCCGGCAGATGAAAGATCTGCAACAAAAGGATTTTAACCTTCACACATGCTCAAACACTGTAGGGGAACTTGGAAGTTTTCGCATGGAACATGGGAGATCAGGCTTGTTTCTTTGAAACTGTGACAGATTATCTAATAAATAAAATCGGCATGGCGGCGGTTGAACACTATTCTAGGGGAAACAAGGGCACCAGATAGAGATTTTTGGAATGTCCACGCGCAAGCAACAATTGTGTCTACGCCACCGATGAGACAATGCACGCCTCGTATTGCTTACTGGCCACGGCCATTCACAATCGCGGCCTCCAATTGAGGCAATATCGTAAGAGCGGGCTCTCATCAGCCGTATCCCGAGTGTAGGACGTGGATGTTGACCTCGTGAAATACTCGTGATCTGAGGAGATAGAGAAAAAGAGAGAGAGAGAGAGAGAGAGGAGAGTCAGGAGAGGTCGTCTCTACGTAAATCTGCTGCCAAGCCCCTGGATCTCTAGGGCAACTAAAATAGGAACTTTGCCTGCGCCAAAATCGATGCTTGCCTGCTTCTGGACCGGTATTTGTGGATCTGCTGCTACGCGAGCGAAAAACATCGCCGCCACGGGCCCACGCCGTCCAGGGGTGGAGTGGTGTCGAAGAAGCGTGAGCAGCGGAGACTGAAGACTGGAGACTCTGATCGCTCATTGCATTCCAATCCAATCCATTCCTCGTCAGACTTTTGAACAGAGCAGAGCAGAGCATCGCGGCTGTTGCATCTATTTTTTTCGTCCTGCTTGGCTCTGCCATCTCTCACTCGTTTTAGAGCCCTTGCAACGGCCTTTCCAGTCGCTCAAACTCCCACGTTCGCTTTCCCTGTTCTGTTGAGCATCCGCAACCGCTGCAACATACCCAATAATCTTGTCGAGACAGGAGTTCTTCGCTGAACTCTGCACTCTCTCCATCGAGCCTTCCCTACCATACCGTACAATTACCGTTGCTTCCTCCCACATTCGCTGCATAAGCCGACCGATTCCGTATAGCAGTAACAAATATCGGTTCTGCTCTGCTGAAGGATTTCTTGCAAGCCACACTGCCGTGGTTTGTGGTCGACCAAGGAACGCACCCCCCGCTTGCACCGAAGACGCAGGGGTCGTTGAACGACAGCTAAACAAACACTCTTTACTTACGACTGCATTCTTCACCAACATTATTGTACGTGTGCCACCCTTTCATCCTCTCTCATCCACCCTGTGAACTGCAAACACTCGCTTCCAAGTACATACCCGTCCACGACTTGGGAACACAAGGCGGCGGCAGGGTCCAGTTGTGCGAACACGTCCCATAATCTCCCAATCCAGTGGAACACTCAGCCTCTCCCTTCGCATGGCGACGGTGTTGAAGATTCAAGTCGAGTAGGAGAAACACGCCAACATTAACTAACGAGCCGTTCCGCTACAGAATAATGTCGCTGCCAAAGCGACCAGACGTGAGCGAATCTCCCATTCGAGAACAGAGACCTGCATATCGGGATTCCCCAAGACGGCGACGAGCTCAAGATGAAGAAGCTGGGTATGTCTCCGTGGCGACGGCACCCGCATCACCAACCAGACATCATGCTCGCGGACCCTCGAAATCATCCTTCGCAGACACTTTACCATCTCCACTAGAGGCTACCCATACGACGGAGCCTCTAAATGCACCATTAAGGCCGGGATCACCCGAGATCCAGCGGAAGCGGAGCTTGATTCGTCCTGAGCGTAACAGAATTGATCGCGACCACCCAAATTATCATTACAGGCAGCACGCTGCGAACATGCCAGTTCTACCCTCGTCAACAGGCAATGATCCAATCTACGAAGATCTAGAAGCCGATGCCGCGGCTACCGAAACCTCAGGACTACGAACTTCCGCCGATGCCGAATCCGATGCGTCCCCTCCTATGAAGACAAAGAGCAGGAGAGGACGTGGAGCTGGACCCGGAGATGTTATCGCTACAGAGAAGGCTGGAGCTGGTGCACGTTCTGGCGGCAAAAAGCTGACCAGAGAGAAGACACGAAAGATGACCAAGGAGGAGAAGGAACGGCAAAAGCAAATGGATGCTGTGAGACCGCCTAGTCTATGGAACGTATACTGTGCCTTCGTGACCTTCTGGTGTCCCGACTTCGTCCTCAAATGCTTTGGGAAACCTGCCAAGGCACAGCAGAGGGCCTGGAGAGAAAAGATGGGCTTGATTAGCATAATTCTACTTATCATGGGCTTCGTGGGTTTTTTGACTTTCGGGTTTACAGCCGCTGTCTGTGGCAACCCAGCGGTTCGATTACGAGTCAACGAAGTTTCCAGTGGATACATGATTTTCCATGGAAGTGCCTACGAGTTGGATCAATCTAAGCATCCAGCCGCCCGAGGGATTCCCGACAACGCGAATGTATTGTACGATCTCCCGGAAAAGCACGGCGGCCAGGATGGAAGTTTTTTGTTCCAGAACGTCAATGGGAAATGCAAGGATTTGATTACTCTTACTCAAGGATCGGACGTTCCTACGAATTCAGCAAATGATCTTGCGTGGTACTTCCCTTGCACAACCTTCAACCAGGATGGATCGAGCCCTGTGAACAAGACTATCCCCTATTACCTGGGATATTCATGTCACACCATTGGTAGTGCTCGGGAAGCATTTTATAGCCTCAAGAGTGCTGGCGATGTGTACTTCAACTGGGACGACATCAAAAACAGCTCGAGAAACTTGATGGTTTACTCGGGCAACGTCCTTGATTTGAACCTGCTCCAATGGTTCAATGGAACGGAAGTTACAGTCCCGTCCCGGTGGGTCGAATTGAGTGACAGGAGCACTCCTGCAAACGCCCTGGTTCACGGAAAGGATGTTACTCATTCTTTTCAGTCCAAGGAGGACAAGGCAATGGCTCAATGCTTCGAACAGATTATCAAAGTTGGAACAGTTGATACGGAGACTGTCGGTTGCATCGCCTCTAAAGTCGTGCTTTACGTATCTCTGATCTTTATCCTGAGCATCGTCGTGTCAAAGTTCGTTCTGGCCATTTTGTTCAACTGGTTCCTCAGCCGGAAATTCGCTGCTTCCAAGACATCCCAGTCGTCTGACTCGAAGAAGAGGAATCGCCAAATTGAGGATTGGTCGGATGATATTTACCGCGCTCCTCCTAGAATTCCCGGAGATGTTGGCAGCACAGTCGCAGGCTCTGATAGAATGAGCAAGCGGGGAAGCACCTTCCTGCCTACAACTTCCCGTTTCACTAGCCCTTATGCTGGAGAGAATCGTTTGTCCCGTGTTGGGCGCCCGCAGCCAACTACTATGGCTAGCCAAACCTCGACCTCGCAACTTATTGCTCCAAAGCCAATGTTCCATCAACATAACAGCAGCCGTACCAGCTTCTTACGCTCCGATTCGAATGGATATGGTGCTCAGAGCGATTACGAAGGTCCTGGCCCAGCTGGATTCATTCATGAAGCCGTTGTTCCTCAGCCGCCCGCCGATTGGCAACCCTTTGGATATCCTCTTGCACATACCATATGTCTTGTCACTGCGTACTCAGAAGGCGAACTTGGTATCAGGACAACTCTCGACTCAATCGCCATGACAGACTACCCCAACAGCCACAAAGCCATCCTTATGGTTTGTGATGGTATTATTAAAGGAAAGGGAGAGACCATGTCAACACCCGAGATTTGTTTGAGCATGATGAAAGATCATGCTGTACTCCCGGACGAAGTTCCCGCATTCTCTTACGTGGCTGTGTCCAGTGGATCGAAGAGACACAACATGGCCAAGGTTTACTCCGGTTTCTACGATTATGGCGCCAACTCTAGCATCCCTTTGGAGAGACAACAGCGTGTTCCGATGATGTGTGTGGTCAAGTGCGGTACCCCTGACGAGGCGACCAAGAGCAAGCCCGGAAACCGAGGCAAGCGTGACAGTCAAATCATCCTGATGTCTTTCTTGCAGAAAGTCATGTTCGACGAGCGCATGACAGAATTGGAATTCGAGATGTTCAACGGCTTATGGAAAGTGACTGGAATTTCACCGGATTTCTACGAAACTGTTCTTATGGTAGATGCCGATACCAAAGTGTTTCCCGACAGTTTGACGCACATGATCTCTGCTATGGTTAAAGACCCTGAAATCATGGGCCTTTGCGGAGAAACGAAGATCGCCAACAAGAGAGCTAGCTGGGTTTCCGCCATTCAAGTGTTCGAATACTTCATCTCCCATCACCAAGCAAAGGCTTTCGAGTCGGTGTTTGGTGGTGTCACCTGTCTTCCTGGATGCTTCTGCATGTACAGAATCAAGGCACCAAAGGGAGGTGCGAACTATTGGGTTCCCATCTTGGCCAATCCTGACGTTGTTGAGCATTACTCTGAGAATGTCGTCGATACACTGCACAAGAAGAACTTGCTTTTGCTCGGAGAAGATCGATACCTCTCGACGCTGATGCTTCGGACATTCCCCAAGCGTAAACAAGTCTTCGTTCCCCAAGCCGTTTGCAAAACCACCGTACCCGAAGAGTTCAGCGTGCTCTTGTCCCAACGACGTAGATGGATCAACAGTACCGTACACAATCTCATGGAACTTGTTCTCGTCCGAGATCTATGTGGTACCTTCTGCTTTTCTATGCAGTTTGTCGTTGGTATTGAGCTCATTGGAACTTTGGTCCTTCCTGCTGCTATTGCATTTACCTTCTATGTTGGTGAGTAAAATTTCTGCCTATTGAAGAGATAGAAACACTAATACGTTCCTCAGTCATTGACTCAATTGTTCACACGGTACAAGTTATTCCACTTGTACTTCTGGCTCTGATCCTTGGTCTCCCTGCCGTTCTTATCGTTGTCACGGCCCACCGCTGGTCGTATGTCATCTGGATGTTCATCTACCTGCTCTCGCTCCCAATCTGGAACTTCGTTCTCCCATCTTACGCGTTCTGGAAGTTCGATGACTTCTCCTGGGGAGATACCCGCAAGACTGCGGGCGAGAAGACCAAGAAAGCAGGTATTGAATACGAGGGAGAGTTCGACAGCTCCAAGATTACAATGAAGAGATGGGACGAATTCGAGAAGGAGCGCAGGCTGAGAGCCAGCGCCGGCTGGGGTGGTGGCTATGGAAGTAAAGAGGGTAGCACGTTTACAAACACTTACCCTCCGCAACATCATTATGAGGACGAGTACTCGGATGTGGGTATGTAAATGGTTGTGAGTGTATAATGGACAGATGCATTGGGTGGTCTGCGTTGCTTATGGCACACAACACATTAAAATTGGGCTTATTGGGTATTTTTGCGGAGGGCGTTTGTGTTTAATACATTGTTGTACTGTGCGCATAGGACAGGTGTTTGGTCTATGACCTTTTGAATTAATGCATAGTTTTATTAGAGGAGTTGTCCTTCTCCAAAACTTGTGATTTACTGAGTAGTGGTGTTGTGAGATGGGCTCTTAGTACCAGTGGTCAGCATCTGGACTTGTTTCCCGACTCGAATTCAGACAAGGGATTTCAGCTGTTGAGCCGCAACTTTTCCAGGACAAAAGCATGGGCAACTCTTGACGTCGCGTCACAGCAAACGAGATATGGAAGTTCGCCGGCCTTACATCGATGCCGTGCCCACGCAGCGATGTAACATGCCGAATTTGGCGGCAAGTTGTCAACGGAACGGGACCACCAGACCGGACACCACGATTGTCTCCCATGCCGAAGTTTCTTTGCTTCGAGACTGGACACAAGATCTTTACGGTAAAAGTCTAACAGCTTTTCAATTCCCATACAACCAACAAAAGGAAGGAAATGGAACCACTAACCATTGACTCGAGCAAGGAAGGGGATAGCTCCGGATATGCCCTGCTTCCCCACAAACGCCCCTTTTTCTTCTTCCTTCTCGCGTACAATTTGCCTCTTAGTGGCAGCGTCCCATCGCCGGCTCTTCCGGTTCATACGGGGTTTGTGAGGCACAGTCTTTTTCTCCTGACTCCTGACTCCTGGGGTTGACAAGTTTGACTTGTCGGCTAGACTGACTGACATCAGATGAAGCGTGCACAAATTTCACAAATTTATATACAACAGCGTTACGCCCAAGAGTCAAAAAGAGAAATGTAACGGTATTACCGCGGCACATCTAGCGGCGAGCAAATCAGAAACAGGCAATTCGCATTGGCAATTTCCTTCTGGTCTTGGCAGCTAGGATGCTTTTGGGCGGTGATGGGATGGGATGGGTATTGAAGCAGAAAGAGGGCCCGGCTCGCTGTGGGACCCCTGGCCCCTGGGACGTTAAGGTTAGCGTGCGTTGTTCCTGACTAGTGATGCGAGGTACAGCGCCGTGCATCTTTTTACCTTTTACCTCCTGAGGGAGTGAACGAACAGAAAGCGTACCTATGTTTGTAATTTGTGATTTGGAGTAAGGCGAAGGAAGGGATGAAAAGTCATGAGATGAAGATGGTAGATTGCGCGCGCTTCTCACAAAGCCATTCGCAGAATACCAGTTGATGAGATGCCGTACGGCGATTCCCCATTCGCCCCCTTTCAACACGAGAAGGAAATTGTGACGCTGGGCTTAGCTATCAGATAGGCCTAGTCCTAGTCCTAGTCCTAGCCCATCCCCGCAAATTAGGGTCGGTGAGGCTAATTTTACCATACTTCGTGGAATCGTGGATCCGTGGGGCCAAGGGGCCAAGGGGCCAAGGGGGTAATTAGAAGTACTTGGTATTTTGAGGGAGTGGACTGCCAATAGCTAGGCATATCTATTATCTACGAAGTAGGCTTAATTAGAAGTATCATTTGTAGCCAAGCAGCGTTACTCGAGTAAAAAGAGTGAGAAGAAACTACTCAGGATTCAGGAAAGGGGTGTATTAGAGCCCCACTGCAGCGATCACACTTTCAGATGCAGTGAAATCCAGCAGCCGAGCAGCCTAACGGTTCCCTAGTCAGGGTCCAACTTCACGCCAGCCAGTCGCCAGCCAGTCGCCAGCCAGCGAACCCCGTCGATCCCACCCCAAACACAGCAACCACACTGGCACCCTCGCGCACCCCGGTCTCCCAAATTGAATATACCAAGGACGCCATCCCCCATCGCCATCCGCTGCTTCTTCTCTTCCTTCCCTCTCGTTGTTGATGCCGTGATACCCCTCGCCGTCGTCGTACCTTACCTTCGTTCTCCAACACCACCGCTTCACTCATTCAGCGGGCACTCGTTATTGTTGATACTCGACTAATACCCACCTTCGCAAACCTTCCATCCACTTAATTCCATTCTTCGCGCCGCAATCGACGTCGAGATATCCTCATCATGAAGGCTGGAGTTTTCGCGATCGCCGCTGCGGCCATCGCATCTGGTGTCAGTGCTGGGAGAGGTCATGCCGCGCGCCGCCATGCCCACGAGGCTTTCCACGTCGGTAGACATCTAGTAACTGGAGCCTCTGCCGCGCCCATCGCCAATGCCACCTGCGGTTGCACAACGATCTATACCACGATCACTGGAGAGGGTGGCCGTATGTTCAACGCCTCAATTGAGATGTACAAATCTCAAAATCAAGAGCCATGGCTAACGTACGATCGATAGTTTACTTCCCTCCTGCGCCGACCACCACGGCGTCCATGGCTCCCCCACCTCCACCACCTTCATCCTCGGCCAGCCCAAGTCCAAGCACAAGCGCAAAGCCTTCCACCCCAGCTGGTCCCCCGGTTGTTCCAACTCCTTTGGCGACAACGTGCCCAACTCCAGGTGTTTACACCATCCCAGCGACAACCGTTACTCTGACCTCGTCCACCACCGTCTGCGCTGCGACTTCAACCAAGGTCCCATCTGGAACCCACACCTATGGAGGAGTGACCACCATTGTCTCAACTGCAACAACCGTTGTCTGCCCCTACGCCACGGTTTCTACCACCTCTGGTGTCGTTACCAGCGTCATTGAGACCACGACCTATGTCTGCCCCTCGGCTGGTACTTACACCATTGCTCCTATCACTACCACCGTCTCCACCGAGACAGTCTGTGTTTACCCAACCCCGGCTTCATACCCCCCAGGCACCTATACCCAACCTGAAGTTGTGACCACCATCACCGAGACCGACTACGTCGTCTTCTGCCCATTCACTTCGCCAGCTCCTGTTTCTTCCACCACAGTCTCGGTCTCTGTTGCCCCACCCAAGTCAACATCCGTCTACGTTGCTCCACCACCACCATCCTCCTCTTCAGTTTACGTGGCACCCTCTTCATCCTCCGTCTATGTGGCTCCACCAAAGAGTTCTGCAGCCTCAAGCTCAGCACCAAAAAGCTCTCCTTCTTCCACCCCCAACACCGGTGCCCTCGGAGTCTCTGGCAAGCAATGGGCCATGACCTACTCCCCATACTCTGATAACGGAGGATGCAAGGGCTCAGCTGAAATTGCCATTGATGTTGCTATGATCGGTGCCGCTGGCTTCAAGGCTGTCCGTGTCTACAGCACTGACTGCAGTGGTCTCCAGGCCATTGGAAATGCATGCAAGCTTGCCGGCATGAAGATGATCCTTGGTGTCTTCATCAGCGAGACCGGTATCTCGGGTGCCCAGCAACAAGTCACTGACATCATGAAGTGGGGCCAATGGAACTTGGTTGACCTTGTCGTCATCGGAAACGAGTGTGTCTTCAACGGCTACGCGACTGCCTCTGCTCTCGCCAGCTTCATCACCGACTGCAAGAGCAAGTTCAGCAGCGCTGGTTACTCTGGCCCATGCACAACCACCGAGCCCCTTAACACCTGGCAAGCCAACACCGGAGCCCTCTGCTCCGCCGTTGACGTTGTCGGTGCTAACATCCACCCCTTCTTCAACGCCGATGTTTCCGCCGAGGAGGCTGGTTCTTTTACCGCTTCCCAGCTCAAGATCGTTGACGGCCTTTGCCCTGGCAAGACCGGTGTCAACTTGGAGACCGGCTGGCCATCTGGAGGATCCTGCAACGGCAAGGCTTGCCCAGGTAAGAGCGAGCAAGCTACCGCTATCAAGGGCATCACGGACGCTGTTGGTGGAAAGTCCGTCATGTTCTCTTTCACCAACGATCTCTGGAAGGCGGCTGGTGCCTTTGGTTGCGAGCAGAGCTGGGGTTCTATCCAACTCTTCAAGTCTTCCTAAGCGCCTTTCTACCGGCAAATCTCGCTCATTTATCGATTCATACTGCATTTTTCTTTGTACATATGGTGGAAAGGGAATTTGGAGGATGCTTTGCTCTATACGCGAACGATGAAGCTGGATCTGAATCTGGGAAGCGAAATGTTAACATGGGAATGGCAAATTTTTGAACAAGGAGAAGCTATGGACGATATCGAAATAGTTTTCTAGCCCACGCGAAAATCACGTTTGGTTGTCAGAGTAGTCAAAACCCATATGGACCGAATCGAAACAAACGAAACTCAACTGTCCCCCTTTTTTGTAAATGGAATGGTTGCTGCGACCCTTTTTTTGCTGGAGATGTGATCTTATGAGGATTGTGTGCGTTGACTTGTATGTATTGTAACTTATAAATAGTGTTTATTACCCAACTAAGAACGATTGATCGATCGCAATTGCTGGCTCTTGGGTTTTTAAGGATTCGTCAACGTCCGCATCCCTTTCCAATATTTTCTGGGATCAAGTTCTAGAAACCTTGCAGCCAGTGAAGTATATAAACTGGAGAAATTCTGACTTGCGAGAGCCAACACTGAGCGGATACTTTCGAAGTTCTCCCTCCGCACAGGAGGCAATGAAGGAGGTTCTATGCGGAGTTTCAGTAAGAATGTGAGGGCTTGGGGACAGCGTTGTATAAGGTCTTGTGGGCCGAGGGTGGACGACTCTAACGCCATTGAAAACGCAAAAAGCTCCGACTTATTAGTATCCAGCAACACAAAAATGGTATTTGGGCAAATCTAAGGACCGCCAGAGTCATTTCATAGAATTGGGAGAAGGAAAGGGCGTCAAGTCAAAAGGGGAAAGCGTGACTGACACCGCAACAGATGCGAACTGACGGCATTACTTTCACTTCACAGCATCTATCCCAAGTATTGAATTCGGAAGTAATGTTCAACCCCGGAGTAGTTCACCTCCTCCAATCTTTCCGATCTTTCTATTCGTAAACATCAGATTCAAAGGGCTCATCAGGCTGCGCCATGGATTAAATGATGCGGCAGGGAGACTTGTAACATGGTGGCTTTGATTCCTGGTTTTCGTCGAAGCAATATATGCCCAGGGGATTTCCTGAAGGAGGATAGAATGCCTAGATTGTTGCTTCAAAGTGTATTTCTGTAGGGTGACAGAATTTGGCAATAGAACATCGTGCTTGCTTTTACACTACAAATTTCGGGAAATTTAAGAAGGAAGCACCCCGCGAAAGTAATCAATGGAGAGGCACCTGTTTCGAATTGAATGACTGCTTTAGAAACAAGAAATAGAAAGAGCGACCGGGCGTTGAGCTCCGAGCTATACCAAAAGTCCTCCCAGAATGCAAGTTTTGCCGAACATTTACACTATGCCATCACATTTGCAGGTCTAAACCCCCTATGGATCTGTCCACGAACAGAGGGTATCTTTGTTCTTTCCTTTCCCACAGCAATCATATTTAAGATATTTTTAGAAGAAGGACAAAATTACTAGATGAGTGGATGAGAGAAGTTCCTGCCGTTGAGACGCAAGAAATGAAATATGAACAAACGATTGGGTGTTGAGCTCCGAGTCTCCGACGAGCACATTGAAAGGAGTCCAAAGTTTAGAACCTCCACATACATACGGTAATTGCTTTTTTATTGATTCATGTACGCTATATACATCAGCCTCGCCTGTTAACATATTCAGGCATCCAAATCTGATGCCGTACCCACAAAGCCAACAGTCAGTGTCTCACCCTACTGACATACCTCAAACTCGGATCTCGTCTCCTCGTCGAGCACCCCTCCATCTGAAATACACCATGAATGCTATCTCGGCCACAATATGTTTGCCGCCTGTCCATAAAGTCATGATGAACCCTTGGTATCCAGATCTATGCCATAGTGCAGGACGATTGATAGCATGGAGAAATGAAAACTGATTAGCTCGAAAGAAAACGAACGACGCCGCTAAATGAGGCCCTGTCCACGCATCAAGGCCGTGACTATAAAGTAGAAACGAGAAGGTGGAAGGATCCGGCTTCCATGCCATGCTACCGAGACTCCCTTCCTCCCATGCCTTTCCGTCCTGTCCTGTCCGTAAGAGCCGTGGTATCATCAAAAAGTAAAATAAAGCGCCGGTATTGTGTGTATCATGAATGCTGACATAGGAAAATATATAGGGCCAGAACAGATGGCCAAAGAGCAGGACTGTACAGTGCTCTCTGAATCTAGAAATGGCCAATCGTAATGCCGAGATCTGCTGCCTTTCGCTGTCGATGGGCTACTGACCCTCTTGACTTCGGATGGTTGACGACATCTTCATCGTCAGATATCCAGTCATAACCGCTCGTTCTTCGGCGATATCTGTTAGACTTCCCTCTCAAGGTTTCAAGTCCATGCAGTCCGCCGCCAGCAAGATCACAGCGTTCATACTGCATTATACCTCCCCGCATACTGTCACAGTTTGCTACCATGAGGTCTTGTCCATCATTAGTGAAATCCACTCCACCAATTTCGCCGAAAAAGCTAAGCGTTTGTTTCGTCGCGAAAGTCTGAGCATCGATTACAGAAACGAAATCGGCGGGTTCGGCAGCAACAAGTACCCTCTTGCCAGAGCCCACAGGCGAGAACTGAAGTTTCCTAACACCTCCCATCTCGGCAGAGATGGTGGCGAGAGGTTGAGCAGCCCCAGCGCTTGAAGTCCATTTCCGTGCATCCCAGATCTTGATCTGCATGTCTTGATTTCCAGTAGCGACCGTCCAGCCATCATCTGCCCAGTCGCATGCGAATCCGAAGTCGCGATGGCCATCCAAGCTCTGAAGAATCTCACCAGTATCCGAATTGCAGATCATAACTTGCCGAGTGTCACCAACCATTACTCGGAGGCGTTGGTCTGGTGAGATTGCACTGCAATTAGTTGCTTGGTCGTATTTATGCTCCGTGATGAATTGATTCGTATTTACGTCCAGAAGTCGGAAGCTCATATCATTTGAGGCGAAAGCAGCTACAGGGAGAGAAGAGCTTCGGGATAGATGAACTTGAACATGATTCGTGATGCTGTTGATCTCATTGGTAAGGAGCCCTTCCGTGTGTGTCGTGTTTTTGTGTGACCTCAAATTAACCAGAGAATACTCCCCACAAAACCCACCAGCAACGAGAATGTCATGTCCAGCTGCTAAAGTTGAGATCTGGGTGCCGCCGTGAAAATTAGTGGCATGGAATGGCTGAACACCAGGGCTTTCAAGATTCATCACAACTGATGCTGGAGCCCTTGTTGTATCCGAGGGGTTCCATTGAAGAATCTTCGACCTGCCAGCGTAGAAGACGTGGTCTCGCGATACACAGGACATAAGATTCCTGAGCTGAAAATGTGTTAAGTGGACATTATGATCGAAGTCCATTCGTCGAAACTTGAAGTAATTCTCGTGGTCTGATAACTTAGCACCATTGAGTCGTGGCTGAGACTATATGATTAGTCCTCCTTCGTGACTGAGCCCAACAACAGTACTTACATGCCACTGATAGGCTAGCCTAACATTAGTGTAATTGATGTAAGTTTGCCGCCGCATTTGTCTCGCCTCCAACCTGGAAACCCCAAGCTCTGCCCAATTGATCCTCTGAATGTCGCACAGCTCACCCTGTAGATCACAACAACGCATTGGTTCAAGGTTCTCGGCAAATCTCTGTCGGTGGATTGCAGGCAACACTGGACCTCGATGCCGTCTCCGCGATTCGTCATTTCGGGAGGCAGACATACCCCAATTGTAGAGGAAGTCTCCTAGGCTCAGATTTGACTGGTCTTCCACTTCATTCTGGTCAGCATCTGATTCCTCTTCCCAGATGATATCCACGAGAGAAAAATGAGATGGATTTTGGGGGTTCTGAGGTGGCACCAAGCCATTCGTCGTTGCTGGCTGAGCCGGATTTTGAGTCATCCATGCAGGTGCTGGCTGCAATGAAACTCCCGGAGTATTTTGGACAGATGAGAGAGCTGACAACGAGACATAATCGGCTGTTTGCTGAATCCCAGCAACGCCTTGCACAGTTTGAAATTGGGGAACATAGGACAAGAGAAAAGGATGAGTACTGTTATTTGTGAAAGCACCATGCTGGTCATCTGCAGCCATCTCTAGTTCTACGTGCTCTTGCCCGTCCTGAATATGCTGTAAGTGTTGGGACACTTCTGACATTGTTGTTGGCAGATCTGGAGTTATAATCGGATCGTTCTCCATGATATCTTCTTGGCCGGCAGGGGAATAATGGGAATATGGCCCTGAACCAGGAAATGAATCTGCATAGAGGAACATGTTGTCCTCGTCGCCCGTTGCGGGAAAGTGCGTCTCCAAGTGCAGGCCGGTGAGGTTATCGGGACCCATGACTTCAGCATCTAGTAGATCTAACTCTGCGTTGAGTGCTTCGGCATGCGAAACTGTCATGCTGAGAGCGGCGCCGCCATCTGACATATCCTGGTCCTCGTCGGTAGATTCGTACGAGTCGACATACTCTGCACTTTCCGCCCGCTCTTCTCGACTTTCCAATCCCATATTGCTCAAAGGTGTCGGCGCAAAGGTATTTGATTCAGCGGCGTCAGAATATCCAGCAGTGTAGTGTGAGTTTGATCCGATAGTAGACGGGACGCCATTGCCATTGTATGTGTCGTTGTTGGCCGGTGAGGTCGAGTGGTCTTGTAGAGGAGTTAAAGGATCCAGGAGCATTGCGCTGTCCTACTCGTGCCGGTACTCCTCGTCTGCGAGATCCGATGTCATAGATGGGATGAAGCTGGATGTGCTACTGACAGTAGAGTTGGTTTTTCTTGTGTAGCGCACCGCTTGGGAAGTAGGACAAGAAGGACTTCGTGGGTTGACGAAGCCTAGTGTAGCCGGGATGGATGTGGAATCTGGAGTCGAGGGGTCGAGCAGTGATAGGTGGTGGGCGGAGGCGCAAAAGTGACGGGGCAATGAAGGCAGCGCAGCGCAGCGTAGTGTAGTGTAATGTGCAACGTAGAGTGAGGGATGCAGCACGAACGAAGACGATCTCTGAGTGGAGACTGGGGGAGAGAGCAAATGCGCTGTATGCTGTATGCTGGATGCTGGATGCTGGATGCTGGATGCCGCAAGCCGTATGCCATATGCCGCCGATGATGCTGCACGGAATTCAGAGCCAGGGCAGGGCTGTTTGAAACTGGGGAGAAGAGTGGGCGAGAGCAAAGAGCAACGGAGGTGGCAGGTATTACTACCGGTAGGCAGGCAGCGCTGGTAGAGGCAAGCGCAATTGCATGCAGTGAAGGTACCTCCTCCGTGCTCGTGGTGCTCGTGGTGCTCGTAATGGTTGTTGCAGCAGGTAGGAGATAGTGTCGATTTGCAGGGATCTGGGGGCGAGGTTAAGAGGGCAGGGCAGATGCAAGCAAATGCAGATGCAAGTGCAAGTGCAAGCCGGTGCAAGCGTGAATATGTTCTTCAGCGGAAGGACCAGGACCAGGACCAGGACCAGGACTGGGCAGCCGCCGAAAAGGTGAAATGTGGTGGACACACTGACACACTGAGACACCGAGATGGGTAGTGGAGAGGGGTGAAGGAGGAAGTGGAAGTGGAAGGGGAACAGTGGAAGGGGTTTCGGAGGCCAGAGTGGGGCAAAACGTGGGGTGTGAGGAAGTGGAAGTGGAAGTGATGGGAAGATGTGAGCATGCGAGTCGGTGGGAGAACTAGTGGAACTTTATTCTTAGTGCGTTGTGCGGGTGTTTTGCCTCGAGAAAGTAAATAATAAGAAACAGAGTGGAAAGTTCAGTACTCTATTGTAGATCTAGATCGAGAATCTTAATACGGCCTATTATTGTTATTATTATTACTATTATTGTTACTATTACCACTATCAATACTATCAAATACTCCTATCGACAAGATACGACCCCTCCACCTTTCCCTCTCCTATCGCCATCCCGATTCCCGACCCTGCCGTATGGCGAGCCGAAGAGAAGAAGCGAAGCGAAGCGAAGCGAAGCGAAGCGACACTTCACTTTACTTTACTTTACGGTTAATTTTCTTGCTTCTCCACCTCCGCCTCCACTTCCACCACCACCCCTCGGCTTCGAAGTATCATGCAACAGCTCCTCAATATTCTCACCCTCTTCCTCCTGCTCTGCCCGTGGTGTGCCACCCACACCCACACACACCTTCTCACCTTCCGCACTCAAATCTAGGTACATCAGACCTACATGTTACTCACATGTTACTCGTTACTTACATACGTTTTCTGCACTGAGCTTGTACCGCATGCACCTGTCTCGCAGGACAGCCAGCCCCCTAGCACACTCAAGCCCTGAACCTCAACGCCCTAACGAATAACGTTGCCTACCTTGCGAGTGAAAGGGGCCTCTGCACTTCTGAAGATCCCTTTAGAACTGCTCCATTCATATACCATGGGTGCCAGGCTGATGCTACCGGTGGGTGGTAGCGCTGCTGCACAATTACCAGGACATGACAGCCCAGGCGATTGCCCGATCGCGTGGTGTGCAGCTCACACCACAGCATGCATTTCCACTGCTACTGGGAGATTCATATCCAGCGTATCCTGACTCGCTGTGGTCGAACGCTCCCGCTTCTATTGTGCCACCGTAACCTTAGCCAAGACTCTTAAACTTCCCTGCCTCTCGAGGGAGATGTTGGGCGATCGGATGGCAACCCACCACGCTAGAGCCTCGCGCGGAGTAGTCGCTACGTATCGTGGGAGTAGCCTTGGTGTAACCGTGGGGTGGGCTGGGATTACTTTAATGTCAGTGTTCAACGTCGCACCGGCTGGAGCACTTCGTATTTCTTTCCTTTCATGTCCCTTTTGCTCAATCGATACTTTGCTACCAACCGAAACAATTCTGGAACAAGGTTCTTTGCCTCTTCGAGAAGCTATATGTCTGTCTTGCGATTTGTTTCGCGTGGCCGTGTATGAATGGAAGCCCAAGCTCTGTCACTGTCACAAAGTCTAGTTTTCTTCAAATGTCTCATCCTGCTCTCTTACCCCTGCTGAATCGCCTCACTTCTTCTTTCAACAAGACCGAGGTGGTGCTTCTCGGCCGCTGAAGAGCAGTTGTCGCTTGGCAAAATATGACAGAATTAGTTTCCCCGCTATTCCAGCCTCGGAGCATACGAGAACACCTTGTATGGCTATCTGCATCTGCAGCCTTCCGTTTTGGTGAAGCCAGTAGCCGCCCCACACCCTTTTATGTATTATATCACATTCAATTGTCCCAAGGAACAATTGCTTAGAAGCAGATGCCCGTGTGGAAACAGCGGTGAGTTTGCCGTCAATGTACTTCTCCGCTTGTTGGGACAGTTCCCGCTCCCAACTCCAACTGAAATAGGGGCTGATCACGTGGTGGACCCTCCTACAAGTAGGGATCATCTGGCGCTCTTCTGAGGAAGTTTGCTCGCAAGCATGCGAAAAACTCCCGTCGAGATCTCCATGTTGGAATATTCCCACTAGCTATATCAGAATTGCCGTGCATGAGCATACACTCCATACGCATCCAATTCCAACACCGGCGATGTTCTGATCCAGCCATTTCATATCTCTCTTGCACGCCCTGTTCTTATTGGATCCTCAACGTGATCAATCGCAAGCTCTGCATTTATCGTACTATGCGTCGAATTGTAGTTCCGTCGACGATTATAATTTGGTGGAGCATAGCGCGCCGTAATCCCGGCTTCTATCTTTCTGATTCCCACACACACTACCATATCATTCTGTTTCTTGACATTTTGTTAATTTCAATCATTCTTGTAGTAGAACAGAGGAATATGACACCGGCAATTGTACCCTCGCGACTCAACTGCAGAAGTGGTTGACCCCCAAGTCGACGCCGACCTGCTCGACCACGAACAATTTGCTTTTTAAGGCCAGGCCCAGAGGTAGAACCGGCCAAAACAAGCGCTTAGCCTACTTCGGGGGCGTTTCCTGTAGGTAATCCTAAGTAGTCCTTGAACTTGGGGGGAGTTTGTGAAGGGAGCTTGTGGTCCGCTTAATTGTAATTAATAAAATACATTTTTTCCAGCCACCCAAGGTCTAGGATGGATCTTGTTTATAAATATATTATTCTTATACTTAGAAAAAAAAGTATAAAGACCCCAATCTGAGTCCCATCGTTAAACGTATCACGTGGCCCATAAAATTCCCTCATTGGGACGAGCACCACTAGTCCGCACGCCAAGGCCACCTGCGTCCTTGTTTCTATGTTATTGAGTACGGAGGCGGAAGAGGCGTTTGGAATCTGGGTCTGGATCTGAACAATGGCCCGATACCGTGCGTTATCATGTTTGTCGCTCCCGGAAGATGTCGCGGTAACGGTTCGGCTCCGCGCACCCGGTATTTTTGCTTCTTCAGCCGGCACTCTGACAGAAGGCTCTGCGTGAAATTTCATCGAATGTCAGTTCAAGTGGATGGTTTCATCAGATCAAATTTGCTATCTTGCTGAAGGGTTAGAAGCATGCTATCGCCGCTGATATACAAGCCGGGCGACTCTTCTCACCCCGGACCTTGACAGCATTGCGGAGAGGCCATTATTAAGAGCGAAAAAGAAAATGTGCCACGTTTTGCTGGGTTGGGGGTTGATCTCGGACCCTTCAACCTTTGAAAATGTCTGGCGCGAACCAAATGAGTTATTAATTGACTCTCATGATCTCACCTCCTCTCTGAAAGTAAAATTATCACACTTGGGCTTGGCGGCGAGAGAAATGAACGAAGATGTTTTAACGGTTGATTTAGTAATTTACCACTCGAATTTAAACTCATATTAATCGATAACTTGACATCAAAACGGAAGTGATTCCAATTCGAAATAATTCGGTCTAACACCCGTTCCAAAGAAACAAATGCACACCCTTTCCGTTCGTAGTACGAGAACAAAATCTTCCCAAATGAACGCCAAAGAAGATATAATTTCGAATCGAACACTATTTCCTCAAGCCAAGACAAATAGCCCAGCAAAGCCAGCGAGCACCACTATTACCGTCTTGATCTATTATCAATTAGCCACATCACACCTATGCATTTCTTGTTGCGCGTGCTCTGACAAACATACTGATGAACCCAATTCCGTTCCACCATTAGTAGCGACACTCGGCCCTCCACTCCCACTCGGCTTTGCACTTCCGCTGGCGGTACTACTCCCCTTCAAAGTCGGCAGCGTCATGCTCATATTTCCCCCTCCGGAAGCGCCGTTCATACTTAGCATCCCGGTGCCCACAAGCATAGAAGTTGTCATACTACTCATACTTGTCATAGCTGTTACTGTAGGATCCATGGGCATAGTGACGGAAGGCATTGTGGTTGCCATTGAGGAGACCATGGCTTCTATCATTGACTCGGAAACGGTGGGGACTGTGGTGGCGGAGACGGAGGGCACCATTGGCATGCTGGTCCCCATTTCTGGAAGGAGATCTAGTGTGGCGGGAGGGAGGACCGCAAGAGCTAGGGGCGGAGCTGTGGGTGGTTGTTAAATTTGGTGATGTTTGAGGGGCGGTATATATTGTAAGGGTTGCTTACAAGTCTGCCCGAAAGCAACTGAGATGATACTAAGCAACGCGAAAATGTTTGTAGTATACATCGTGAAGTTGTTATTTGGTGTATGATTTGAGGTGAGTGTATAAAGCGAGAAGTGGAGTATTCAAAAAGCTTATGACAGGTAAAGACTGCTGTCTAGGAAAGAAGATGCAGATGAGAGGAAGGAAAAGCTTGCTGAGTTTTGTTTATGTGTGGCGTTATTTGTTTTGTCTCATCGTGGGGCATTTCTGGTAGCATTCCGCAGTTGAGGCTTATACATTCCGATTCAAGTTTGCTATGTAGAAAATGGGAATCGGCAAATAACGTATGTACATACATATTACACAAGTTTCATACCATGACATGCTGTAAACTCATACACTAACAGAGGCAGGACTCTTTGGCCGAAGAGCTTCCAGGTCGATGCGGCCAATATAAGTGTCAATATCTGCAATCTTCACTTCAAATGTGTCGCCGGGCTTCACATCGTCAGCTTTGAGCCAATCCGGCACCTGGCATGTCGCATCCGCTAGAAACTCATTGAGAGTCCCACTCATATTTCCTTTATACTCATCGCTACTTTTGACAGTGAAAGATAAGGATGGCAGTTCAGCCTCCTTGAATCGCCAAGCACGCAAAAGAAAGTGTGCAAGCCACGTTTGTTTTGCATCCCTTTCTGCCTTCTTCATCGATCTCTCTCGAGTATCAATCTGAGGTAGTAGTGCACTGATAGACTTGGAGCTGTAAGGAAGGAAGTCTTCGTTGGTGTTGCCCTCAAGTGACTCGCCTCGTCGCGCTTCCTCCAGAAGCGTAGCGCCTATCTGTGCATGCACTAGGAGATCTGGGAATCTGCGCAGTGGGCTTGTACACTTGGCGATCATCTCTGCTCCGACTGCCAAATGAGGGCCTGGTGTGAGCGATAGCTGAGCCGCTCCAACTGCTTCGAGGTAGCCCGAGACGGTTTCCATTGGGGCAACACCTTCCTCGTTGCGTGACGGAGCAAGAACTTTCTTGAAGTACTCGGTGGGATCTAATTTGTTTGGGTTGTTGGGTGTTACTCGATATGGAATCGGGATACCTCGTGCGGAACACCATTTGGCACAGACTTCGTTTGCGAGCAACATGAGATATCCCAAAGCACTGGTGGTTCTTGCGTCTGTGTTAGGTATAACTACCTTGATGGTTGGATCGCCATCATAACGAATGCAGTGAGTGAGTTGTGGTTTCTCCCACTCGGCGCCATCGAAATGGACGGATATCTCGAAGTTGGTCGGCCCTTGATTCATACCTCCTCTGGACTGTAACATCTTGGCATGGGCCCTTCCAACTTGATGCAATAATCTCAGTTGCTGCTTCTGTTCGTTTGAGAGTTCGTCTTTTGAGCTCATTTTCCTAAGAGGCGTAGGCTCGATGGTGGAGCCAGTGCCTACGACATGCACGGCTCGAATGTCACTCTCATGGCTCTCTAGCTCATGAGACGCGACTGCTTCAAAGACCGAAGGGCTCAGATATGACACATTCCGAATAACGCCAGCAGTTACTTTATGATCTAAAATCTGCCCGTCCATATTGATCCTCGCACTAAAAGTAAGGCAGGGTCTTCCCGAAGCAAGACTCAATTTCGAATCAACGAACTCTTGATCAAGCATGAAAACGACACGATCTGGGTGATAGACATTCTGAACCATTCTCTCCGCGTGCTTGACCATACCAAAATCCGGGTTTAAATGAGATGAAGGATCAGCAATGTGGATATGAGCCCAGTATTCACCGGGGTTTCCGGTTTCTTCGATAGAGACACCGTCGTCGATCTCCAGAGCACCGGCTTGATCAATGCAAAATACGGGAAGCTCTCCCCAGTCCTTTCGAATATCGGCGAGTTTGTCTTTGGCGTATTCTTTGGTAGGCCTTGGGATTTCTTTGCTGAGCCTCCGACCAGTGTCAGGGAGCCGTAGCGTATAGGACCCCAGAGACTCCCAAGGTGCAATGGCACCTACCTCTTGCAAGAAAGTCCATCCTGTTCTTGAATCGAGGTTTACATCGTCGTAACGCTTTGTAGCACGTAGGATTGCAGAGGCTATGCCATTCAGATTCGATGCACTGCTGAAGTTCTGTAGACATGCCCAAGATTCCAGAAATCCAAGGAAAATCTCATCTTGGTTGCCAAAAGTGTCCTCAGGGCGACCTTTTCGATATTGAGCGGTATTTCTCAGCTCAACCTCCGATTTCCGCGAAGGTCCAATCGTGCCATGGGGGGTGAATTCACGGTGCTCCCTAGATTGATCGATCAAGCGTTGACACTTCCTGATAAAAGGTACGAGCATCCCTTTCGCGGTCTTCTCAGAATACGATCTTACATATTCTGCTACCTTTGCGGCCTCATTGACCTCCGAGAAAGAAAGAACTTCGTATGAGCCTCCTGCTCGAAGTGTTCCTTTGGGCTGTACCCGAAAGCCAATGTCACTTCGCATAATTGCACGGTGAACAGCGAAGAGATCAGACATCGAGTGACTGCTGTTATACTCCTTGGAAATCCCTGGCGCTTCATCTAACAGCACATTCGCCAGTTCCTCGAGCGTGGCATATTTAATTCGGTTATGACTGGCAATGTATTTATGGGCATTCTCAAGCCTTGAAGCGGCAGCGAGATAGGTCTCATCAGCGCGCTTCCAAAAGTCGTTCATCTTTCTGAGAAGATTCTTGCCAATATCTCTCGGAAGAGACTTTTGGAGTTGTTGTAACTTGTCCTCCATGTTCTTTGTAACGGCTGTTTGTGGAAGGTACGGGAGTATTTCCTGAAACTCGTGTTCTTTTACAAATCCGGGCACGTAGAACTTTGGTTGATTCGTTGATCGGTGCGCCCATCGGCCGCTCATAGTATAATACTGCCCTTGCGATTCTACATCTCGCATGTAAATACCAAGTTCCTGCTCCTGGCCGCTTGATAGTCTGTATATGGTGAGCTTTGGTAGTAACTGCTATGAACTCTAATTGAGAGCCTACCTTAATTCAACAAGATCTCCTGGGAGGAGAAAGGTTCTTTTAGCCCCAACGTCAACCAGATCATCTTGTTCAAAGACCGAAGCATTATCCTCGAGATCTATTCTCTCATCATCGCTCGTCTCAAGATCCATCCCGCTTTGACCCGTCGATGAGTTCATCACACCGCCCAATACGCCCTTGTTCTCATAAATCATTTCCAAGGGTATGTATAAACCCGCATTTTCTATTTCCCATTGTCGTAAACGCTTTCTTATGTCTGTCTCGATCGGAAAGGTTTGAAACGGAACTGGTTCAGGAACATCTAGAATACTGGACTGCGTCACTGATGTTGCAAACCGCTGAGAATATTAGCTGTATACAAGAAGTTGAAATAAGGGGATCACACAGCATTATTCCCACTCCGTGGTCCTCCTGGAAGCTCTAATGTAGATTTCTCTGAATTCGAAGGCAATGGCCGGGATCTGTGCTGCCGTGTTGCCGCATTCTTGCTCGACGACGAATGCAATTTGGCAAGACATTGCCAGCAAACAAAAGATTTGATTGCTTGCTTTCGAGGTTGAAAAGATCGTAACATAGCCTTGAAAGGGTATACCAGTGGCGGATATCCAGCAAGTAACAGATCGAAAATAAATTTCTTGATGAGAGACGCGATCTGGAAAAAAGTCAGGCCGAGCCGCAAGTGGGACCGTGCCGTGGCCATGATTCCCGAAGTTCGAAATTCTCGCTCAACTTGAGACCTTCAGAACAATATAACCCTCCCGAGTCTTGAGCAGCTGCATCGTCCAGGTAAGTCGACATTGTCCTCAATTTTTTTTTTACCAACCTCATACTCTACGTGATGAATAAAAATAGCATGTATTACCTGAATCATTGGCTGCTTGCAGTCTTTGGAATGTGGTCTACACCAAGATCTCTGACAATTATTTCTGACCTCACTTCAAACTTAAGAACTCTCCCATGAAATAAGCTGACATCCCCATGATAGAAGTGCCATGTCTTCTGCGAAGTCACCCAACGGTCACTTCACCATTCTCTATTTCGCATCGGCGAGCTCGTACACATCGAAGAACTCTGAAAGCTTGCCTGCTCCTCTCCCACTATCCAAGCTATTCGACACGCTTGACCAAAAGTATAACGGAATGAAGGTCAAAGTGCTGGAAAGTTGTCTAGTCACCGTGAATCTTGAATATGTTGATATCCCCGAGGATGCAACAAGTGAGCCAAGTATACAGGAGGGTGATGAGGTTGCTATCATCCCGCCTGTGAGCTCTGGGTGATCTTTCATCAGAGAATGACGATGGTGCGGCTTGTACATCGATATGTGAACCATGACGAAAATTATGCCAACAGTCTTCGGAACACATAATTGGCATGGCTGCGTGAACTGGTGCACGACATTCCCTGTTCCACACGGGATCTTCTGACGAGTATCAGAGCAAACCATCGATAGTGATGGGGCATTGCAGATGGTTCCGTGGCGCAGAGGAAAACAACAGCGTTTAAGTGAGAGACGTGATATGGCATGGTTCCACATGTTGTGCCATGCTCCAAAGAACAAGGATGCAGTCACAAGCATAAGGAATTAAGGCCTACGTAGGTAGACACAAAGGATGCAACGAGATGCTTACCGGCCGTTGCTGAATAGCGGCCTCTCAGCCTCAACATCTCTGATATCCACAAGTCTAAGTCTCGATCCTCTCCACCATCCTTGTTGGATCTAGACTCTTCCAGGGTTCTACTATCCTGAGTGATAATGCTTCCATTTCCACCAACCGCTTGACCTAATCTCCCAGCTTTCTCGGGTTTGTCGACCCAACTTAAACCCCCCCAAATGAGTAAAATTACCACGAAAGTGGACAGCACTGAGACGATACAGGTGAGGAACGTGATGGTCGAGATATGGCAGCCCAAAGGTCGAGTCCTGAGCTCCCATCGCTCTGACCACAGCGGACAGATGTCCGGATTGCCAATCGGTGCAAGTATTTGTATCTTCGAAGTATTGGGCACGCATGTTGAGGACTCGGGCATGATCAGCCGCTGCTGGAAGCTGGAAGAGATGGCTTACCGTCGGGCACCGACTGCAAGGCAAGTTATCTCAACAATTTGAACATTCTTGATGTGGCCAACAGATTCGCAAAAAATCATCAAGGGTTCCATTGGATCTGGTACGAGAGGAAGACTTGAGCATCATGGAGATAGGTGATCTACAACAAAATCGAATGATCCCGTTGAAACAGCTCGTTGAAGTGTGTATTTTGACGGGCCAATCCAACTCCGTAATTATAGAGCCAAAATCTTTGGCAAATCAAATAGCTCAGTAGCAGTGGTGATAACAATTTTGAGAGCAGCCAAATATACTTTGCTTTATTATGAATGTAGATATCGTGATCATGTACCCTCACGCTGGATTGAAAAAGCGGCACTGAGTATTACGAATTTGGCCAACCTCATTCATTCACAGTCCTAGCGAGGCGCGGCGTTGCTTCCCACCGACAGACCGATCCTCAATCACGGAATCCGGCGACCAAAAACTCCAGGTACAAGCTGAACGAGATGGCTTCGAATCTTCAAGAGATCGATCCACGCCTTCGAGATACAGCTGCTTCTGCTGGGGCCTTTGCCCAACGTGCGGCAAGCAACCTCCCTACTCCGATTGCAGCACATCCCTCGACGTCAAGATCTCCAGTTCCTCCACAACAGCAACAACAATATCCTGCGGCTTTCCAAGCCTCGCCCCATCAAAGCTCGTACCTCCCTCAGACCCCTCAATCCGGTGGAAATGCGGGATCAGACAATGATGGAGGAAATCCAGCGGACGATCCGAAGCGACCACGCGCCTGCGAAGCGTGTCGTGGATTGAAAGTCAGGTATAAGCATTTGGTCGAAGCCCCATAAGACTACAGATGCTAATTGCAGAAGATGTGAACCAGATCCCAACAATCCCCATGGCGATTGCAAGCGATGCGCAAAAGCAGGTCGTACCTGCATTGTCACTGTCCCGAGTCGAAAGAGGCAGAAAAAGACGGACAGCCGTGTTGCGGAACTCGAGAAGAAAATCGACGCTTTAACAGAGTCGTTAAAAGCAAAGTCTGCCCAGAATAGCGAGTTTGATGATACCCAAGAAAGCTATGCCGCGGCTCGACCAAATCCGTATCAACAAGTCACTAATGGAGGCTACAACTCCCCATGGGCCAACCGTCCTGCAGCTGATACTCGAACACCGACCGAATGGTCTGGGTACCCAAAAGCTCCCGAATTTGAGACAAGAAAATCCTCTGCTCCTCCCATGGTCATGGCTGGACAGAAGCGAAAACATGCAGACACTCGCGACTTTTCTGCTTCCCCTCTGCCCGCTGCTAGAGCATCCACTGACGGTGGTCATTCACAACATGGAACCAGCGACTCAAAAGCAGTGAAGAGAGCTCAGACACATGAATATGCGGATGTTGTTGACAGAGGCCTTTTAACATCCGAGATGGCAAATATGATGTTCAGGTGCTATGTTGAACGTATGGCGCCGCACCTACCTGCTGTTGTTTTCCCAGAAGGTACACCTGCAGCAGAAGTTCGCAAGACTAAGCCTACTCTTTTCCTGGCAATTCTTGCAGCTAGCTCTGGTATGAATTATCCCGACTTACAACGCACTTTAACGAAAGAGATCATGAGCATATATGCTGAACGCATTATAATCAATGGAGAAAAGACCTTGGAGTTAATACAAGCCTTGCACGTCAGCACCTTATGGTACTGGCCCCCAGAACACTTCGAAGAGCTGAAGTTCTACCAACTAATACATATTGCGGCGGTCATGGGTATCGACATTGGTATGGGCAAAAAGAGTAAATCACAGAAGGCCAAGCATGCTGGCTTGTGGAGAGACCACCCTTGGCGACGAACACCGTATCCTGACTCGGAGAGCGCAGAAGCAAGAAGAGCCTGGCTCGTCTGCTATTTCCTTTGCTGCAACGCCTCCATGGGACTTCGTAGGCCAAACTTAATCCGTTGGAATTCATTCATGGACAATTGTCTAGAGTTTTTCGACACATCACCTGAGGCTGTTCCTTCTGATAAAATACTATGCGACTGGGTACGCAACCAGCACATCGCCGAGGAAATTGGTACTCAATTTTCCATGGATGATCCGACGGCGACTGTCAACATTGCAGACTCGAAAGTTCAATTCGCTATGAAAGGATTTGAGAGGGACCTGGAGAAATGGAGTAGTCATGTGCCCGAAGAATCTAGACCCCGTAAGTATCCTTTCAATCCGCGGCTGCTCTCTGTTAATATTACCTTAGCTTCCTTACAAATGACTCACCATGTAGTCAACTTGTATATGCACGAAGTTGCTATGCATGTCGACCATAACGTCGACGAGTTTAAGCCTCCATTCACAGAGGAGACTCTCCGTGGGCTTGGCGACCGTGAGCCTGACTCGCTGACTTCTGTTCAAATCAGTGCACTCTCTAGTTGCTTAACCGCCATTGATGGCATATTTGAAACTTTCCTCCAGTTTGATGTCGAAACTATTCGATGCCTCCCGATATTTAACTTCATACGCGTCGCTTATGCAGTCGTTGTCCTGATCAAGATGTATTTCGCTGCAGCAACCCCAAATTCGGAGTTAGGAAAGGTTATCAATAAGGACAACATGAAGGTTGAACAGTACCTAGACAGTCTGGTCGAGATCTTTAAAGCAGCGGCGTCAGAAGAGAAATCGCGGCCTGCTGCCAAATTTCTCATGGTACTCATCATGTTGAAAACCTGGTTTCACCGTCAACGTGAAGGTAAACCAGCACAACTTTCGCCTCCTGACTCGACCTCGACACTCTTGACACAAACTCCTGCGGCAACGCCAGGCGGCGACAACGCTGCTCGTCAAAAGGGAACAGGAAAGCAAAATAATGGCCAGCAGTCCTTTAGTCCTGCTAATACGCCACTTCAACTCCTCAGTGAAGTCGCAACGGGCAAGTCAGGACGTCAAGCTGAGAGTACCAGTCAGTACCCTAGTGGTTCGAATGACTGGCAACAATCAACCCAGGGCTTCGATGTAAATCAGTTCTCCTTACAGCAAGGCTACATGCCAATTCCCGGAAATCTTGACCCCAGCTTAGGTATGGATCTTGGCTACACTATGGGTGATGGCTTTGAGCAAGCAATTGGAATGACACTTGGAGTTGGTGACTTTGGGTATGACGATGCCTTTTTTGGCAACCTTATGATGGACTCTGTCGGTGGTGCAGGTTTCGATGGGTATTCAGCGTGAAATCCTCGCGGCAATCATACGGTTTCAATTCTTGATTAATGCCAATCTTTAGAAGGTCATTACAGCGTGGCGTCTAGCAACGAGATGGAAATTTGGTCAGCCAATTTACCCCAGCAGTAAAGAGGATGCAAAGTAATTCGAACGGCATTGCATCCACTAGAAAGTAAGCAGCATGATTTGTAGATCCATATATTATAGGAAATCAAAGTGTCATACTTCCAACACGAACAGCTGAGAGCTTTGTCTCTTGGAGGGGGGGCAAAGAACTCCCAGCGCAAGTGGCACAAATTTATAAGATCATATGAAAATCTAGAATCAAATACTCTCAATAATAATGGAATTGACCGAAAAGCGAAATTTCTCCTGTTCCCCCATTCGAAACTTGCCGCGGCCGCCGATGGAAGCTGTCATTGGAGCACGCTAATGCACAAGCAGGGATATTTTTTTACTGCTCCGCTAACGGCAGAGCTTCATCTTTGCCTAGACTTGCGCTCTGCTCATAATATCTATTAAGAAGGGTAGATGATTTGATTTCTCTTTCTCGCATACCTAAAAAATTTCCCTCTCTCGTGTACATATCACTCCTTCTCCAAGCTGTATTTACTTTGCGTTGTTCTATTGCTGCTAGTGAAGCGTGCAGTGACGCAATAGCAATTACCCCGCGATACTTGGTGGGGCTTGGACGGACCGCAAGCGCTTGAGTCGAATAGTTATCGGTCTTCAGACTACATCATTTTACGGATTTTTTTTTTTTTTGCTTTTGCACTTCAACAGAGACTTAAGCACCATGTCGCTCTTGCAGAGAGTCACATCTGTTGAGACCCTATCTCCAGAG
>Ga0247778_1000656_pt1 | contig 34018 bp, 35 predicted proteins | sample UWRJL049202B5_FD_179939 | JGI IMG/M metagenome (GOLD analysis project Ga0247778, IMG submission 179939) | Plant litter microbial communities from Arlington Agricultural Research Station in Wisconsin, United States - UWRJ-L049-202B-5 | ecosystem: Environmental > Terrestrial > Plant litter >...
CCCTAGTGAGGAACTTGGAGGGGTGGTTACATTGGGGAGACGACCTCAAGAGCCGAGAGCGTTAATAGATGACACTCTGAACTCGGAATCACGAATATAGCAACTTGCAAGAGAAGGTGGGATGTCTTTCACCACATTCAATTCTCCCTCCCCCTCTCTAACATCTAACTACCCCACTCTATCATCCCCATCCCACCAGGGGCCTCTTTCTCTCTCATATCTCTGCCAGCAGCAAGCAGCACAGCAAAAACATTAGTTTAGGTAATGTACAATTCCCATCATCCCATCACTTCATCCTCATAATTCCTCCCCACTTCCCTTCCGCTTCTTGTTCACATCACATCTCAAAACCCGGGTATAAAATAAAAAAAAAAAAAACAGCCACTACAGACGCCCCAGACGCAAACTATGCAATCGCCAAGCCAGAATTAAACCCTCCTCTATCATGATATATACCCCCTCTCCCCGTTTATCTTCGACTCATAGCAGCACTAGCCCCCGCACTCGCCATCTCCTTTGACACACTCCTCGTCGTAACCCTAGGTAATCCACTCCCCGCAGTCGCACCAATAATAGCACCGGTGCTAGTCCGCTTACTCCCTGTCCCACTTCCACTGCCAATACCAGTACTGCCAACAGTCGAGACGCGGCGACTAACAATTGGAGGGTTATTTTTCACCGGGGAAGAGCGCACCGCTGTGCCGTTTTTGAAACTCGTAGCGGGCGGTTCGGGGAGTGGGCGGTTGGTATTAACACCCACGCTTGTAGAGGAAACGGTATTCGTCCTCTTAACCGGGGAATCCGTTCTAGTTCTCGTCGTCGGCGCCGCAGTAGATTTTTTCCCCGTAATAAACTCATGTCGCACAGCCTCATCAGGCCTCAACCTCCTGTCAGGATCCCACCTCAAACACCTCCCAAGGAAATCCAAAAACACCTCATCCTCACACTTCAACACTTGCGTCAGCGTTTTACTGCTAGGACGACGACGCCGGCCCTTAGAAGACACGGTGAGACGCGGTTTCCCCAGGGAATCAAAGAAGAGTTTGCGACGGGTGGATTTCTCAATGAGGTGTTTTTCGGGCGGGCCGAATACTTCCATGATGCAGGCTAGTTGTTCTTGTTCGTTTTCGCCGGGGAAGATGGGTACGCCGGTTAAGAGTTCGGCGAGGATGCAGCCGAGCGACCACATGTCGATTGGCATGCCGTAGGTCATGCCGAGGATGACCTCGGGGGAACGGTAGAAGCGGGATTGAATGTAGGTGTAGACGCGCTCATTTTCGAAGCAGGAGGAGCCGAAGTCGATCACTTTTATCTCTGAGTGCATGGGGTGGGTGAGGAGGATGTTTTCGGGTTTCAGGTCGCAGTGGATTACTTTTTTGGATTTCAGTAGGAGCAGCGAGTTGAGCATTTGTTTTGTGAAGCGTCGGACTACTTCGAGGGGGAAGCCTTTGAAGGAGTTGGATTTGATGAATTCGTAGAGGTTCATGTCGAGGAGTTCGGTGGAGATGCAGAGGTGACCACGGAAGTAGAAACTTTGGACAAAGTTGACCATGCTGTATTTGTTGTTGGGATCCTAAGACGTGTCAGTAAAGAATAACTTCGTTGGTTCAGCTAACTTACCCATTCGCGAAGCTTTTGGAGGATGTTGACCTCGACCAAAGCCTGCTGATGGAATCTCTTCTTGTTTCTGATGATCTTGATCGCCACGAGTCCTCCCGTTTTGTGATCTATGCATCTCACCACTTGACCAAAGCTACCTTTCCCAAGAACATCTATGATCTCGTATCGATAAGAAAGGTGATCCCCGGCTACAATCGTATAGTCTCCACGTTCGTCATCGTATCCAAAGTTGGCAGTCTCAGAAGAAAGATCCCCTGAGTGCTTGGCAGCGCTCTGTGTCCCACAGAAGAAAACCTCCTTGTAGTCCATAATCTCTCCACGTTCGTAGATGTTGAGAGTCGCAATCTGTAGTGCTTGCTGAGGCGAAACACGCTCCTTTGGTGTCGCACGTTTCTTCAAAGCATCCAAAATACGAGCCGCTTGTTCTGTCTCTTTTCGTTTTGAAGCAAGCCTCTTCATCTCAGCCTCTGCAACCAGATCCTGCTTGTCGAGATCCACAGTCCAGGGATCCTGAACCCTCATTGTGCTTTGTGATGCTTTCGGTGTTAATATCTTCGACATGACGGATGCCCCGCGCGTCGAGGAATTCGACTTTTCGGGTTTGTGTGAATCGGCTGGAGTTTCCTTTTTAGGACTCCCGTTAACGCCCCAAGAATCGCTTCTCGTTCGGTCATGACCACCAAAAATACTCAAACTCGAAGCAGAACTCTTCCTCCTCTTAGAGTCTAGATACGTTGTGGACTTTACCGAAGGACTTGGGCTAGGAACAGTGTAATTGTTCAGGTTGTTTAGCGTTGCTGATGCTGGTAACCTAGGAGGGGGCATGTTGTCATGCTTTGGCGGTGGAGGCGCGTACTCTGACCCTCGCTCGTTTGCAGCGTGTGAAATGCTATTATTACTCTTGGACGTACTCCGCTTCCAGCCAAGACTTAGTTTCCGCCGTAAAGATGTTGCGGATGAAGGCGTTGTAGGCTCTTCAGGACTAGAAATCTCCGTCGGAGTTTCCGTCTTTGCTGCTCTCGCAAACTTTGGTGCTCTCGGACCAGTCAGTCTCGCCGGACGAGCTGGTTCAGTGGCTCCATCATGTGTAGCGAAATCCCCGCTCGTCTTTGATCTTGGCATATACGAATGCTCCCCGCTATTTTTTGGCAATGATGACGAGATGAATGGTGAAACCGTTTGTCTTGTTTGTCGTGGATTGTTCACAGGAATAGGTTTCGAAGACTCGGAACTGCTTCCCATTTGTGGCGATTCTGACCGAATATGATGTATTGAGCTGCTGCTTCTCAAATTCTGCTCCGTCTTATCCTCTCCTCGATTCCGCGAGAAGAACGACGCTTTTGACGCAGTCATTGGAGTACTCGGCGTCTTCGCGTTTCCTCTTCGAGGTGGCGGAGTCACTTGACCGTCTGAATATGATGGCTCATGAAGAGCTGCTATCTTGGTTGCGGTTGGAGTGCTCAAAGGTAGCAAATTCAACGGCGGTAACCTCAGAGGCTGCAGATTCTTCTTCTTCTGATTCACAGGCGTGGTATTATTATCAGCATCCGAACTCGATACTGCTGCATTTTTCCGCGACTTCGCTGGTCGGTCATTCTTCGTAGGCTCTCTCACAGAACCTCTCCCCGACAAGCTGTTTGTAGAAATGCTGTTTATACTACTAGCATCAAAAGGCAAACTCGATTTCCGTTTGAAAAATGGGGGTTCGGCCGGCGAGTCTTTCGGAGATTCGTATGCTTTTGGTATCGCAGGTACCGGCGGGACTTCTTCCTCCTCATTGTTTCCCGCTGCGCTATGCACATTTCGAGGTTTCGGTGTAGGTAATCGAGAAGAGGTGGGAGGTTGTGATAATCGTGATTGTAGTGACCCTGAAGAGGTTTGAGAAGTGTTATAGCTTGCATTTGACCCAATTGACAGGCCAGAGCTGTAAGACTTACGGGTAAGGTCGGGCGTCGTTCGAGATGATGCTGGCGTAGGAACCTTTCTCGGTAACATTGACGGTGATCGCGAGGATGTTCGAAACGTCGATGCGTCTGGCTGAGGAGGCGTATTTGGCATTGGGGGTGGACCCTGTAAAATCGATAATCGTTTCGCCCGTCGAGCATCTGTAGGACTCACGGTCCTCGCGCCCAACCCACTCGCGTGCGAATTTGCCGTGGGCATCCCAGGCATTACTGACATACGCTTGGCAGAAGACGATGGTGTTGATGTTCCCCGTCCATTGGGTCTTCCCGGTGATCTGCCAGCAAACGATGATGATCTACTGTGCTCGGGCGTGCTTGTTTTTGGAGTCAGATGTGTTTGCCCTTGCCTTGAGGGCGGCTGGAGTGATTTCGTTTTTGCGGCCCGCGATGCAGTTAATCCCCGAGCTCCTTCTGTGTAACTGGGCGTGCCACCAATATTAATCCGCGTAGATACACCACCTGCATCCGATAACCCGCCCGCTGATGAGTTTGATGCCAAACTTGGTCGTCGTCTTTGAGCAGGCCTTGTGTAGTCCGTATCGATAACCCCAGGTCCTATAGATTTGCGAGGAGCTCTATTATTCGCCGTTGCGCTTCCAGAGACCGGGGGATATTGGCTTTGCCGTCTGTTTCGCATTGCCAAAGGAGCATCCGGAGGGGCCATGGCTCCCGAAGCCCCAGACGCGGTTGAGGAAATACTGCTCTGCCGTGTAGACACGCTCTGCCTCCGCAAAATTGAATTTGTCCTGGCTGGCCGCGGGCCACTTGTCCCGCGACCAGCCCCTACTGCCCGTCCTTCCTCCATTGCTTCTACCGGGCGTTTCTCCCCAATTATGCTTTGTCCACCTGGTGCTGGAAATTGACTTGCGAAATCATTAGATACGCTGGCTATGCTGCTTTGGAGGTCGTCGAAGCTGGGGGAAGGTAGGAATTCAAAGGAACCGGTGGTGTTGTTCTCGTCAGCAGTCGGATTGTTGCTAAAAGAAAAGAGGGAGTGGTTGTTACGGGTCGAGGTGCTCAGGGTGGATGAATTGCCAGAAGCAACACGCTGGCGGGCAGGAGGATTGTAGTTTTCCTGGCTGCAGAAAGTGTCAGTACACATGGGGCATTCACAACAAAGCGGTCGCCCTACGTTTTGGGTTGGGTGAAGTCTGGTCTGGGCCCCGAGGGAGCTTTCTGATCCCGAATCATCGAATTTGAATGCCCGCCCCAGGTCGCCTGGCAGGACCAGCGATGCTTCTGATGGAAGATTGTCCGTCTCCAAGCTCAGTCCGTCCAAGGGCCGAGGTGTTCACAGGGTCATCTCATCTCTCGGAGATTGTTGGCGTTCGTCGCGAGTCGGTCGTTGTGGAGAGAGAGGGTAACCAGCCCCAAACACGAGGTTTCGAGGAAGGGCGACGGTGAGGATGCTCGATACAATGCCGCAGGTAAGGCGACGTGAGGAACTGGTTGAGGATTGGAGATGTCTGCACGGTTCCTGTTCCTGTCTGCAGCTGGCCGTTGTCGCGGGTATTTGTTCCACTGTTCCAGCCGTTGCGTTTTCTGCGAAATGAGATTGATTATACAGAGATTATACTCTTGGTGGTTGTGGTTCTCACTCGTCGATTTGTTTGGTTGCTGAGGAGCGTCGAACCCCTAGGGCGGCAGGGATTTGGCAGCCGACGCAGCGCCCGCCAGTGAAAAGCCCCGAAGCGGGACAGAAAATCAACAGTGCTGCATTAACGAGAGTAGAATCGGTGTAATGCTTGAATGTTTTGCAGGAAAATGCAGGCGTATGTTACAGATTGTTTACGGGTCAAGGAGGAGGATATATGTGAGAGTTGTTGTTTTATAATATTAATGTTCATAAAGAAGAGATATTTTATTATTGCTGCAAGCAGACGCAGACCTTCCATTCTCTGATTTCTCTCCCACCCTCAAAAAGGGGCACGCTTTGTCCCCAAGTACTCACTCTACCATACCCCTGACACGTGCAGCCGTGGCCGTGGTCCCTATGGAGATACTTACGAGTCGTCCCCCTCAATCGACAGACTAATGCCAAACTATTCTGAAGAACCCCTTTACTACAGATATCGTGATCCATCGGAAGCTGCCTTTTCGTCGGATCATGAAATCAAACTTAAAATCAGGGACCATCAGGACCACCGCGAAAAAAGGGGCTCCTCATCTGGCTGGTATCCAACCAAAATGCCCTCATTGCAGCCATTATGCAAGCAGATGCACTTCAAGGCTGTCACCTGTTTGTTGTGAGTCCGTGCCTGAGGGAATTAAGGAAATAAGCTCATGAACGTTGTGGTGGGTGAATGCAGCGTTGCACTGCTTCTCTCCTGCAGCGTGAAAGCGAGAGTGAGAAACAAAATTTACCCGGAAGCGGGACGGTAAGGTTTACATAACGAGGCGCCGGCATTGGCGTCATCAAGCAAGGCTAGTGCTGGTCTGGTCGCTTATCGCGTGGAATGTGGAGAGAAACATGAACATGAAGCCATCACGAACTCTGGAATTACTTTTGGATATTTGTTTACTTTTCATCATGCAGCAGAGTATCAACAATGCAGCATCATAGAACCAACACGCGCAACAAACAACGCAGCGGCGCGGCACAATCTTAAGCTTAATCCTGCTGGATTAGCCAACTCCAGCAACAGTATCCAACACCCCCCTCATAACCCCACCAACCCTCCAACAAAGCTGGCAGACTGTCTGCAGCTCCATCATGGACGAATTCACGGTAGACGCCTTTGTCAACCGGGACGAACCTATACCCGTAGTGGTACTAGATCCCCAAGATGATGCGTCCGAGGAAGCTGATGCCAGCTCTGATGAACGGAGGAGGGACAGGCTCAGACAGCATGGCAGGAATATTAAGGAGAACATCAAGAAGGTTCAGGAGAAGGCATCAGATCGAGGATCCAGTATGCAGGACCGTCTGCTAGAAAAGTAAGAAGCATTCTCTTGCTACACGTTCCTACTGACATGTGAAATAGACTGCTCCAACAAGTGATCCCAATCGAAGACCAATCCTCCAGTCGAGAACAGTCCTCCTCCTCGCAATCTGAATTTGTGACTCGGCCGAATTTCAATATACCTACAATGTCCACGAACTTCCGCAGATTCAACGCTCGAATCGGTGTGGTATTCGTCTTCCAAGCAAAAGCCATCCGCCTCCTCTCTTGGGCAAAACCAACACACACACTATCCTTCCTAGCAATCTATACCTTCATCTGCCTAGACCCCTACCTCCTCACCGTCCTCCCCTTCATCTTTCTCCTCCTAGGCCTCCTAATCCCCGCCTTCATATCCCGCCACCCCGCCGCCCCCTCCACAATTTCCACCACCACCTCCCTCCCCTACTCCACTCTCGGCCCGCCCCTCGCCCCCGCCCCAACCGTCAAACCCGTCAAAGAACTCTCCAAAGACTTCTTCCGCAACATGCGCGACCTACAAAACAGCATGGAAGATTTCTCCCTCCTCCACGACAAACTCATCTCCCTCCTCACACCCCCCACAAACTTCTCCAACGAACCCCTCTCCTCAACCCTCTTCCTCTTCGCATTCACACTCTCCTCCCTCCTCTTTATCGCCTCCCACCTTCTCCCCTGGCGCCTCATCTTCCTCCTCCTAGGCTACGGCACCGTCTCACTCGGCCACCCCACCCTGCAACGCCTGCTCCTCTCCACACACAAAACGCACATCGCGCCCCGTGAAAAAGCCGCGGAATCTTGGCTCGAAAGCTGGATAAAACACGATATAATCCTCGACTCTGCCCCTCAAACCCGAGAAGTCGAAATCTTCGAACTCCAACACCTTTCTTCCTCCGGCGAATGGGAATCCTGGCTCTTCTCCCCCTCCCCACACGACCCCCTCTCCTCCCCGCGCATCAGAAACGAACGACCTCAGGGAACCCGCTTTTTCGAAGACGTGCGCCCGCCCGCTGGTTGGGAGTGGAGCGAGAAGAAATGGGCGCTGGATTTGTGGAGTAGGGAGTGGGTGGAGGAGAGGATCATTACGGGGGTGGAGGTGGAGACGGAGGGCGAGAGGTGGGTTTATGATCTGCGGTATGAGGTTGAGGATGAGGGGGATAGTGATTTTGATACGCCGAAGAAGGGGGGGAAAGGCGATGGGAATAAGAGGAAGGTATTACCTAGTTGGGAGGAGGGGAGTGAAGGGGAAATTGAGGGGAGGGGGAGAAGGGGGGAGTGGAGGAGGAGGAGGTGGGTTCGGATGGTTAAGAGGAAGTGGCAGAGTAGGGGGGTTGTTAGTTGAGGTGGAATCCGTATTGTCGTTTCTACTCCTTGCGCCTCCTTTTGTGACAATGAGCTTTTTCTGCAAGTGCACTATTCCCGAGTGAGAATGTCCAACATTCACTCCCATCCCCAGTTCAAAACCCCTATATAAACCCTCGCCCCCTCCTTTCTTGTCCAATCTCCAGTATGAACCTCAAAGACCCATACAACCATACCATGTCTTTGCCGCGCCCTTGACTTTTCTTTTCTCTCATCTCTCTCCTCCCCCCCCCAGTACAAATTTACTTCCTGTTCCTGAAACAAGCGTTTGTTCCACTTTTTTTCCGCCGGTTCAAATTCTTGGATTCAGTCTTTCATTCATTCATTCCCTTTTGCTGTCAACAAACTTTTTATTGTCATCAATGCTTCCAGTCATTCACATTCAATACCCCCTCAACACGGTACCAGCAAGTTTCTATCTCAGGCATGGATCTATAGATCTATCTGTCTGAAACACGCGCGGCTGGGAATGTGGATGGATGGCTTCATGGCAGGGGACGCACATAGTTCTTCGATTCACTTGTTCGGGTGATGATGGCGAGAGGTTTTGGGAGGGAGGGGATGGGAGGTTTTATACCCCTCCCCCTCATCTTCAACTTCATCACATAACTAGCTAGATCATTTCTACTATTTTATTCATCCACCCCTCCCCGCCCGGCGCCTCAGGGAAGAGAGATATATAAACCCTCCTCCCCTCCCTTCCCGTTCAATTACCCATGCCAACAAAAACGTTTATTGCATCGTCGTATGTGCGCCTCGTTATAGTTTCTTACTCGTATCATCCACTCTACTTCTCATTGCCCGACTTTGCTTTTACTTCTTTTCCGTAGGTACGGATCATGTTTCCGGTTTGAGATCTTTGTTTTGGTCGGTCGTTCGTTCACTATTTGCTGTCGAAGACCCTTCACTGTCATTCCTCCAAGACTTTAAACTATCAAACACATCCATTTTTTTCACACTCACTTCCATTTCCCTTCCTCAAACCCAGAAAAGATGCAAGGAAGCAAGTCACGGGTATCAAACCCCTCATGTGGTGTTCTTGGGAGCTTTTTCTGCTGATAATGAAAATTTGAGGAGGCGAAGGGGTATTTTTATACCCCTCTCCCTTATCACATAACTAGCTAGTTTACTCCCCGCGCCTCAGGGAAGAGGGATAAAAAATGTCTTCCCTAACCCCCTCCTTTAATTCACCAATACCAACAAAAACGTTCATCGCCTCGTATGGGCCTTGTTTCATGCTCCCCTCACCCACCCTGCCTCTCGTTGCCCGACTTTGATCTTACTTCTTTTGGATAAATATGAATAATATTTCCGGTTTGAGATATTTGATTCGTTCGTTGAGGTTTTGCTGTCAAGCTTTCTTCAATCCTCTCATTCACGTTCCCCTTCAATACCCTCTCAAGCCCCAACCCTCATCATTCTGAAACGCACGCAGCAGGGAAGCTGGGGAATAATCTTCACAGCAAGGTACGACGCATATGTTGCTGGTTATGATGTCCTGGTATTGATGATAAGAAGTATTCGAGGGGAGAAAGGGGTTTTATACCCCTCTCCCTCATCACATAACCAATAAATTTCTTCTCATCCCTCATGCCGTTTCTATAAAAACCGCTTCTCCGTCCGTTCAATCACCAACACCAATGTACTACTCCCCTGGAAGAAACGTACAACCGCTTCGTTCTAATTTTCATTTTGTTTTCCCAATCCCGTTTTTTTAGATTCCAACTTTGTCTCGACCCAAACTAGTATTTCTATTGTTATATTTCATTTCTGTTTCTGTGATTCGTTCAGTGAAGTTTTCCCGTCGAAGACTCTTTACTGTCAATCAACCCAACATTCGATGATCCCTCAAATCTTCCACATCTCAATATTAATTTCAATATCAACTTCGAGCTCAACCCCTCAAATACATCAAGACATCATGCCTCGGAGGCAACCGAAGAGTCTGCGAAAGAAATGTATTCTTTGGCGAGCCTATAACTTATTCTAATAACGCAGGAGGTGAGGTTTTTATAAAGGAGGAGGAAGATTTATTATGTAACCAGCTAGGCAGGGTGGTTGGGATAGTGTTATAAGGAGGAAGGGAAGGGTGGGGAGAATGCGGGGTTTTGTGAGATATTACAGGACACCTTCCTCCTTTTAGATAGAACAAACCTGAAGGGAGAATTAGAGAATTATTGTTGTTTTGATAAGTTATTTTGTTTTTTCTGAACCTCTTTCTTGAGTTTGGTATTACGCTTTTTAACCTGAATTATTTTTCTATTTTTGCTTTTATTTTTAAAATTATTTGTTTATTCAATCGTTCAATATTTGCTGTCAAGAACCCCCTCATTGTCATCAATAATCTCATTCACATTCACCTCCACTACCCTCTCCACCCCCCAGATCCCCCATCACGCGGCCATTTCCGTTCTCAGAAACGCCTCCAAGCAAAATTCAAGAGCGCAGCCTGGCCTCGGAGAGACCCTTTGGTAGAATGTCGGGGTGAATATTATCCACAACAAGACTTTTGCGTTGTGGGAATTAGGAATGGTTTTTATACCTTAATTTTTTCTATGTGGCTTAAATCGGCACTGGTTACTTCTTCCTATCCCACACGCTTTACGCCTCCTATATAATCCTACCCCCCTTCTCTGATTCTTGAATCGCGTGCATCAATACATCAGTTCAACAGTGCCGCTCACCTTATTGGCGACTTGCCATGCCTTCATATTCTCCTCGTTTCGAGTTTATTTGATTATTCCGATTTGTTGCATCGGGAAGGAATATAATACATTTCTAGTCGTCTGATTCAGTAAGTCGTTCGTTGATATCTGTTGTCAAGAATCCCTCACTGTCAGTAAATCTTATCTTCATATCTATATTCAATCCCTTGAAAAACTTTTGCGCTCCTCGGTAGTCGAATTTCACAGGTCTGACTGGGTGAGTAGCTAGGGAGATGTAAGGGAAGTGCGCAGCACCCGGAAGAAACATCTGAGTCTCTTGTATCAATCGCTAGTCTGGTGTTAATGGAGAATTTTTGGCGGCGAGGGGGTGGTTTTATACGGCTGTCGAAAGAATAGGAGGGCGCTTAGTTATTGCTTCCCACCCCACAGGCCCTATACTTCATTTTTATATAAAACTCTATCCTCATTCCTTGCCGTTCTATTCCAAGTATCAATTAAGTAACTCCTTGGATTATAGAATAGGCGCCCTGCTATAATTTCCTAATCTCTCCGCTACTGCTCTTGGCCCAAGTTAGGATTGATTCTATTTCATTTATGATAAGTGATATTAGTATAGATTAGTCAGCCAGTAGTGCCACTCTAGCCAGGTTAAGGGCGTAGCCCTCACCTCAATAGAACTTCAGTCTTCTCCAACATCACGTCTCTTGTCAATTTACCCTAATCTGGGGTTTGTACTCATGAAAAATATAAGTCTTTGTCTACGAGTCGTTGATACATTCATTCGTTCATAAAAGTTTTTGCTGTCAAGCATCTTTTATATTCATCGGTTTCTCAAGTCTCATAACAAGTCACCGTTTAAGAATCTCTATCTCATACCCTCTCCCAGAAGGTAGGCGCTGAGAAGGTGATGCTGGGAAATAATTCAGCAAGTTCGAAGAATGTATATAAGTCAAATTTGGTTCAGACGTCTTCGCATTTCGGCGATAACAAATTTTGAGCAGGAGAGAGGGGCTTTATATACTGCTCAATCACTCTTTTGCAATCGTGGCTTTTGAGCATTCACCTCCCCGCCTTGATCGAGATTCTTACATAAACATCTGCAGTCTGCTCCCTCCTTTCAACCAGCAAACCTCTGATGATAGGAAGACAATCAGATGGAGAAGAGTGGCTGGCTGCTTTCTCTACCTGGTTTATACCATTGTATGTCTCGTTTTACGGCGGTGTTGGCGCGATGTTCTGGTATCCTCACTTGTATGTTCGGTCATTCGATGGAACTTTGCTGTTGAATTGGTTATACGTTCATTCCTCATTCCTGGTTTTTCGTTTAGTCACTGCTCAGTCTTGCACTGTAAGACCACTTGTTTAGAGGAGGGGATACTGGGAAGGAGATACTGGGAACTACATCGCAAATTCAAGGACAAAGAACATGAATTTCTGCAGCTTCCGTAGTCTTTTGGTAATGAGGGCAACGGAGCAGGAGAGGAGTGTTTTATACCACTTTCCAACTACACCATCGCAACCTCAGCCACATTATCCCTGCGCGCCCATCCCCAACCCATTCTCCTTTTGTATATAAATCCTTCTGTCCCCCACCTTTCGTTTGTCAATCAAGAATACCCAATGGAATCTTCGACCGACCATGGCTCGCTGGCCCCTTGCTATTAGCAAGCCAGATAAGATATACTGGAAAGAGTTCTGTGCCTGTGTCTACTATACGACAAGCATAGCCAGGGTAATGATTTTTGGTTTATTGTTTGGTAGTTTAGTCGTTCGTTCAATGAAAGTTTTGCTGTTGAAGGGGTCATACGTTCAGTCATACCCAGTCACCATTCGTTTATCCATTGTCTATTTCACTATTTTCAATTGAAACGGCGGGTGCTAGAAAATGAGGGGAAAGTTCGACGACAACGCAAGTATTTCATTGGTGGCTTCAATCCGAATTTTGTTGGTACGAAGCTTTGAGGAGGAGAGGGGGTTTTATACCCCGCACCCAGTGCTTGATATCCCCGCCGTTTTGAAAATTTTCGGAGATAGTGGTGCTGTGGGGACTCACTTCCCCGCCTTGGTATATGGGGAAGGAGTCTATAAGATCCTTTCCCTCTACTCCTTTGCTAGAGCAAACATATTTACTGCCAACTGAAGCGGATCGAATGACTACTTCTTCTGGTGCAATGCCGGCGCCGTGAGGTAACGTCATTCCTTCTTAGACCTCAAAATCATAGACCATCTTTTTACTTTATGTCTGTGGCTTAAAATTATCTTGTATCCAGTCGGGCTAGTCAGTCGTTTCAACTTTGCTATCAAGCCCCTCCCCGTTATGATTCACCTCCTACGTTCAGAAACCCATCCCTCCATCTCCCCATCCTTTCTTCCTCATCATCTTCCAAATCTAGTGTACCATCATACAACAAGTCACCACGCAAACTCTGGATCGCGCGACCCATGTATCGTTTGTTTCCATGCAAATTTTCTCTTAATCCTCGTAGTTCCCAGAGACAAGCAGGCTTTTATACCTCTAAGCTTTGAGGTCTTGAATACTAACAGGAAGCAAGTGAGGGATTTGAGTATAAAGCCCCGTCTAGAACCAAGAGGTCTCTTCAACCGACACAAAGACTGTCTTTGGATCAAATCATTTGTTGTCTCCTAGAGAATGTCGCTGGATAAGCTACCCCGAATACCCCATGGACCTGCAGGATTGCCAGATATGATATTAAGCCCAGAAACTAGTGTCTTCTTTTTTTCCGATCGGTCGGTGGTTGAAAGTTTGCTGTCAAAACTTTCAAACAATCATTTCAAGTTAGCCTCCGTATTCGCCCCCAACTTTCTTCTTTCCGGTGGGCGCTTCTAATAAGTCCAAACTTGAGGACTGGAATACACCGCACATCTGCCGCTATTGTTGGCTATATTGGTCTATGTTGACATAGATAGTGTTTGAATGCGAGATTAATGAGGAGGGTGAGGCCTTTAATAAGGAATTTTGAGGGCATGAGTGGAAAATTTTGGGTGGAGAGGGAAGTATTCTTCACTCATTCCCCTTCAGCCTCAACTTGAGATTCTTATATAAGCTCGATCTTCTACGCGCTTCTTTCGAGACACTACGACACGAAGAGAAACTTGAGAAGTGATGTGCTTGCAGTTGGGGCATGATTCCTTTTGATTCCTTGCCCACATTCAATGTCCTCCCTTTCCCTAATCTTTAATTTCCCGCGTGAAGAGAAATTTCTACATCTAAGTGAAAGAGATCTGGGATTTGCTGTCAAGTCTCATCTGCTGTCATAGATTCAATTTCTTGTTCTTTCATCCATTGCTCATTCTTTCGTCAACTACGCCTACTTGAAATTGTTCCCTTGTGCGTAACCCAAAGTGGGTGCGGAGAGAGGATACGAAATTCACACGACACACGTTATTATTTCACTTTATCCTGAGCTTTTTGCTATGACGGAGAGTTCCAGGGATGAGGGAATTCTATATTTCAGAAATATCGTTCGTCCCTGAGAAGTAGCTGGCGCGATAGGAAGTGAATGAGGTGGGGACACGCATATTTAATTCTCAACCGACCTCTGAAGTTCGTTTCGGTCAAGAAAGGTCACGAGCAGAGGCTGGCCCCGTATTGTGCGTCTCCGAGTTCAAGCCCATAATTCTTTCCCTCAGTATACAATATAGCTGGTCTTACTGCCAAATTGTATTATAGAATCCCTTATCATGATCAACTCCGCTCATTTATTTACCTGGAGATTTGCCGTCGGAAAGCACTTGCTGTCATTTTCCCCTCAAATCCACTCCTCGATCGAAATATCGAAGTCTTCATGTCAGTATATTTTCAAACTTCAATTCCTGCTGAGGTTGAATAAGTAGGATGTAAAATTAGCAGCCCATAAGATACTCCGTGACTCCAATCTCCTCCCTATTTACAATGTATGAGAATCTCAGGGGGAGGAAGAGATTTAATGCCCTCAAGCCAAATCTCTTCGATACTAAGCACTCAATGGTGTGAAGGGCAGTGGAGGATGTGATGTTTAGGTATATATCACACACTTGAAATTTCGTTTCTCTTCAAGCATTAACCGTAGGACCGGCTCAGATTCCTTGCACTGGGTTCACTATTGAAACGGTAGCTTCTTCAGCCCTTGACATATCATTTCATCATCTTTCCTCCCCAAGAAACTCCATTGAAAACCCTCTATATCCATAGTCATTCACCGGCTGATTCGGGGGGTTGCTATTCAGGTATATTTGTTGTCGATGAACTCCGATAATTATATCGTTTGGCCAATGATAGGATCATTTAAAAAATACTTCCCAGACATTGCGAGCGGTTCCATGAGCGGTGGGAAAGCGGAGGTGAAGCACGCTACTTATCTGCAGAATGCGCTCAAACAAGGAGAGTCCCAGTTGATCAGCATACTCATTATATCTCCGCGAGAGCCAATTGCCTTTCATTGCTAGAAGATTTTCAAGGAGCAAAGAAGTTTTTATTTATACTTCAAATCACCGTCGTTGATTAATAAGTATTCGAGAATGTAGCTCGGGTGTGAAGGAGGTGAGAATTTGGGTATAAAAGTTACGCTTGGAACTAAGTTCTCTCCACAAGATTGGGGCAATCCATGTATTACGACCACCTGCACGTCTCCGTCATAGGCCCTTCTCCTGCTTTTATTCAAATACTCAGTCCTGTCTCAAAAATCAAAGAATTTTCACCCTGCCACCGCGCCGGAAGGGAGTTAAAAAGATGGGTTTGTTGTTGAGTCATTAGCTGAGAAGTTTACTCTCAAGAAGTTTCTAAAGTCAACTCTCATTTGCCCACTTCGACCACCCATCCCATTCCTCATGTTTAGATCAGTTTCACACTTACTTCTTCTTCGAAATGAAGTGAAAAAATGAGGTAATTATCAGAGCTGGGGCAGCACAGCGAGCCATGAACCAATGCCATTTATGGTGGTTGTTATCATGTAGATTGTGAATTTCAACTCAAGGGTTGCTTAATACTCCGATTATGATTGTAGATGGGAAGGTAATGACGGGTATCTGGAGGGTAAGAGAATCAGGGTATAAATGAATGACTATAATCCAACATCGCGATTACCACTGGAAGCAGACTGCGAAGAAGCTCGCTTATGGCTTTCTGTTCTTTTCGCTGCTCTTTGAAAATCAGGCCCCTTTTCTGCATGGAGAGTGGCTTGTCTAAACATTGAATTTGCTTCGCATTTATTTGGGTACTTTCTATGATTCAGTCGCCGTTCCCTCTTTGCTGTCGAGACTTTACGTTCTTTAGTCATTATCGTATCTTCCGCCGGTCAAGGTCAATTATTTTCTTCTTCCTTGGATTACACTCTAGTTCAAGCTATCTGTTAATACAGAATTGAGAAACAACCACAATGATAATGAAATTGGGCTTTGCGTTTCCACCTTGTTCTCTGTTCCATAGTTGGAAAATCGCATGGACGAGGCTTAGTCTTATAGCTGAACTTACGAAAAGGAAGCGGAAGACTCACATTGGGCAGACTGGATTTGGCGGGGCTGGTATAAATGGAAGTGCAGGGACCGAACTTTATCAATGGTACAAACATTTCCTCGGAGATGAAGGCTTCTAGGTGGTTGGAATTTCTGTCCGGCGATACAGAAAAGACTATATATGCTCCGTGTGGTTCTTTTTTCTTCTAGAGAAGACAATGGGGCTCAAATATGGGGTTGTATAACAGGATCAAATGCTCGTGGTGTTTACTGTCAAGAAGACTTTTGCTATCGATGTCCCGCCATCCATTAAACTACTCCGAAATGATCAAATTCCTGGAATCTTTGTTTTCGATTTGACATCCTGAGATAAAGGGGAAATTATATGGCGATGAGAAGTAGGATCTCACAACACAACCAATGCGTCTTTTTTCCAATTTTTGCAGATCTTTTGATATTGGACCTAGATACTTGTGAAGGAGATTTCATAGCCTAATCATTCTACTGCCATGCAAGTGCACCTACACATGAGCTCATCTCACAATACTCTTGCAATAGAGGGCCGGGACTCATGTTTCTTCGGCAAAGCGGACCCAAAAATATACTCATTGACCTAATGAATGGTCTTTGCTGGACTCAACCGCGGTCCGTCTCGAATGGCCGCATCCTTCATGAATTTCAATCTAGTGAACATGGATTCTGTTTTCTTTCCTATGTAGATGCAAATCAATTTATTCAACTTATTTATGCAGCCACTCAGCCTTTGCTGTCAAGCAATCTCTCCTGTCACTTCGCAGTCCAACTCACCCACTCATCCATGAGCTCCAGTCTTCGATATATCGCAATTCAATCTATATCCTTTTCAAATATCAACCAAGGGATTTAAAGCATGGAAAATACAATTTGTTGTGTTACTTTCAATTTCTTATCCGCTTTTTCACAGATTGGGAGTCCGAGTGAGAGCTGTCTCTTTTACACCTGTCATAGGCAGTCGTCAACACCCGGATGTTTATCAGCTCGTCAGTTGATTTCACGAGCTTGCATAAATTGGGTGGCGGAAACCAAGTTCCTTTCCAACACGCCATCCACATCTTTTTACGACTTGCAAGGTAACGAATTCCGACCTTTGTTTTGAGTTTAAGACTGCTCTGCTTCGTGCACAGATATCTTAGCTTTTTGTCATTCAACAAATCAAGTTCCAGAAGCCTCAAGTGAGCTGAACTTCTTTAGGCGTCATTGTGCGAGCGCTTACATCCTATTGGCATCTCGCGATCCCACGCTACTGCTGCTGTTCCTAGGTAGTGCTTACACCTCCCCTTTATCACTCACAATTAATCCTTGACTATTAGCCCTCACCCCAATTACACAACATGTCCTTGATACACGATGTTGACAAAATGACTTCAATACCCAACCTCACTGTCCCCTCTCATTTTCTCTCTTTTATCACCCTCTCAATCCTTCTTCCTCTTCTTCTCCATCTCATCTATACCCGCCACCGCCGTCTCCGATTCCTCTCCCGGCAAAGAAAGACTACCCACACGACCGGCCCCTCCTTCCCCTCCTACCCTTTCCTCCTCAGCTTCGACTTTCTATTCTCCAACGCGAAGAACATTCTCTCCTCCCGCTTCGCTTTTGGAATTCATGAGTGTTTTTCCCTCTACGGACCTACACACACCGCTTCCATCCTTCACAAGAAACTCATCCTCACCACTGAGCCCGAAAATCTGGAATGCTTCATGAAAAGTCGCTTTGACGAATACACTATCATCCCCGCCCGTAAAAAGCTTATCAAGACTTTATTCGGAGAAGGCATCTTCGCTGCTACTGGCAAGGAATGGCGGCATTCTCGACGTATAGGGCGGACGTCCATGTCCCAATTGCGCCTCGACACTTCGGTCTACGAGCACCATTTCCAGAGCATGCTTGACGAGATTCGCGCCTCGAAACGTGGCTTTGAATTCAAAGATGTGGCAATGAAGTACACGCTCGCTATTTCCCGTGCCCTTATCATCGGTGATGGGAAAGGGGACGAGGAGCGAATGAGGCAGTTCAGTGATGATTTCTCGTATCTAACGGAAATTTCAAGCGCTCTTACGGTGTTTAACAATCAGGTGCCTTTTCTCGCGCAATTGTTATTTGGAAAGCGTTTCTCGCACACAAGAAAGAGGGCAAATGATTTCGTGGATGCGCAGGTTCGGAAGGCGTTGGAGATGAAGGCAGATCAGAAGGTCAAGGGGGAGTGGAAGTCTGTGCTTGAGGGCTTAGTGGGACAAGGCGTGGATGTTCAGAGGATCACGAAAGAGTGTCTGAATTTGTTGCTGGCTGGACACGGGACAGTTGGTATTACATTTAGTGAGCTTTTCTATTATCTTGCGAGATATCCGGATGTATGGCAGAAATTGAGGAAGGAAGTCGCTGTGTTTGAAGGACGGGTCCCGACGTTGGCTGAGATGAAGGGGTTGGTGGTTGGTGTATTTGAGGTGGGTCATTAATGAAGGTATGTATATTCTCCCCTCTTTTCATCCTTCTCCTCTCGTTTCCTTTCTTTATCCCGAGCTCTGAAGCAAAACACAAAACTGATACATTCTCCCCGAAAAGTAACGCGTCTGCGACCAACCCCCGCCCTTCACGCCCGCCTCTGCCAAACTGACACTATCCTCCCTCGCGGCGGCGGCCCATCGGGCTCTGAAGCACTGTTTGTGGCAAAGGGGACGTATGTCGTGTATAGTAATTACGCACTTCATCGCAACCCCCACGTTTTCGGTGAAGACATCGAAGCATTCCGTCCTGAGCGATGGGAGGGGATAAGTCCGTCTAGATATGAGTACGTCCCTCTTTGCCCATCCACTGTCGTTGTCCTTTGACTTTCTCTTCGAGAAAAATTCTGGAAGTCATGCCATGTCATTTATAGTGGGCTGCACGGATGTTGACAAGAGAGTAGATATCTACCCTTCGGAGCCGGTCCCCGCGCATGTCCTGGGAGAGAAATGGGCTGGACTATGCTGGCGTATGCTACTGTACGGCTAGCGCAGGAGATTGAGACCGTTGAGAGTGCAGATTTGAAACCATGGCAAGAGGCGGTTAGTTTTACTTTTTTCAATAGGCATCGTGTGTGGGTGCGGATGGTGCCTGCTCCGAGTGGATAGCTGGTGTTTACCTGCTGGATTCACTTTCAGGTTTTGAATTGAAGCGTAATGTTGAAAGGTTCAAGATGGCGAGTATGCTATATACCGTGGTTCGTGCTCTGGTATTGGCGATATAGATACAGGTGAGAAGGGATATTGATCTTGTGGTTCTTTCCATGGAAATGTGGGGACGGATTGGGAGCGCGTATTACGATGTGTTTGTGATTGGACGTCTGGTGGCTGGTATGGGAGATAGGATTCCACGGGTCCCTGGGAGATAGCTGAGATGGAGTATCTGGTGTTTTCTTCGTTCAATTGTTGAGATTGAGACTTGGGTGGGGCCCAGGATTGGAAGTCGAGACTTCGTTCGACCACTGCGGATGTAGTGGGATTTGATACGGTAGCATCGATCTGGTGTTCTCGGAGTGAGAAATGGCTTTTAGACCCTTCGCCGTCTCGCCCTAGTCCTTGGGATACAACGGAGAAATAAGATTCAGCGTTTTGCTCCTCTACTTTCAGGGGCTTTATCTCCGGTGGCGCCCAAGACTCATAATTCAGACTACTTTCAACTACCGGAGAAAAGGCAGAGGCTGATACGATTGGTTCAACGTGATGTTGATCGCTGAGATGCGGAGTCACGGTCTCTGGGGGCAGACCAAAGTCTTGTGGGATAAAGTCGTCAGGCCCTTCATCATCTGGTACTTCGGCCGTTGGTGGAAGACCGAAGGATGGTGGGGCTAGGATATATGCTGTGGGGGTTGACTCAGCTGAATAGTATCCGCTGTCGTGGGACTCCCTTCTGTGGTTTGCTGGTCTCTGTTCTTGCGGTTTGCTTGGGGGATTATGTGCGTAGTTTTGGATTAGAGGACTTTGCTCTTGTGCTTGGCTTCGAGGAGTATGTGCGGGGCTATGGTGCAGAAGAGGAGTTTTCTCTTGCGGTTGATTAAGAGCAGTATTTGCAGAGTTTTGGTTCGAAAGAGGAAGTTGCTGTTGCGGCTGATTGGGTGTACCGTATGGGGGGTTTTGTTGTGGAGGAAGACTTTGCACTTGCGATTGAGTGGGAGTGGTATATACGGAGTATTGGACTTGCACGGGAGCGCTCAACGGGGTTTGATACTCAGGGGGGGTATGTAGAATCGGCTGACCTGGTGTCGAGGCGACTTGTATGGCGGTTTGGGAGAGCGAAATCTGTTCAGGACGAGGAACAACTTGTTGAGAAACAGTTGGATAGATCTGCGCTGCCTGCAAAATAGGTCCACCTTGCGAACTTGTCATGTATCCAGGAGAACCCAGCGAAGCGGCAGGCGCAGGCACCAGCGCGACTGACGGCAGTTGCTGGACGGGATCTTGTTGCCAGAATTGGAAACTTGTATGAACTTCTTGATTCCCGGTGTTTTCCAGGACCTCTTCTTCAACCACGACTTCTAACTCTGTTGTTTGTTGAATTTGACCTGCGTTTTGGCCGCTTGGCTGTAGTTTGTCTCCACGCCTCTGCATCTCTAGCTGCAACAGGCGTCCTCGTATGAACAGCGTTTCTTCTTCGAGGTTCATTGTGGTAGTTTTGTTCTGACCATTGCGAATCGTGATGGATTTGATACTCATTGACCGAGAGATTCCACTACATCTATGATCAGTACATTTCATCTTTTTGGGACCTGAGAAGAAACTGTCAGCACTTACCCCTGGGAGCATTGCTTTGCTCTGGTCAGATCTGGCTTATTCTGGGTCTTGGGATCATTTCCCAGACCTGTCCCATTGTTCAAGAGATGTGCTTGGTAATTTGCGGGCCAGGTCTTTGTAGGGTGGAGCCCAACATGAGGGGCTGCATACTGATACCCTAAGTCCTGCTCGATGTCAAGAGTTTCTACTTGCTCGGTGACGTTCTCTATGCTGCTCGTGTTCGTCCAGACGGCCAGAGGCGTGGGCTCATAACCGTGCTTTGGCTGTGCGCCTTGCATATACTGCGTTTGCGAGAGCTTTTGTTCGGTCGAGTTCTTTCTGTAGTACTGATACGCCTTGCCAAGAATACCTCCCTTGGCAGTCAGGGCCGTGTGAGCAGCAGTGAGCGGGGAGAGCAGGACGGATGTTGCTATGGACCTGGCTTTCGCCAGAACTTCGCGGTTGTAGTTTTCCCATTCCGTATGAAGCTCTTCTGTTGTCATGCGTTGACACTTTTGTTCGTATTCTTCGAAGTTGAAGGCCATCTTGGGCCTTCTGTCCTGGAACAAAAATGGCAAGGCTGCAGCTTTTTCTGTTTTTGGCAAGTCAAGGGATCAAGATACAGTGCCTAGAAGATTTTTTCGAGTCCGAGGTCGTCGTGATAGTTGCTAATCGAGCCAGCGCCAAGTCATGAATGTGGGGTTGTCCTAGATCTGTGGAGAGATTGTCAAGCTTCAAGAAGGCGAGGAGGCTCAGAGACCGAGCGACGGGAATGACCCAGCTGAGGAAGCAACATGCGAGGTTTATCTGCACAGAGCCGCGAAAATGTCACTGCGGTGTAACTTGTTGCAGCTGAAAATGGTGGCGTTGGGCAACCAATCGCTGTCGCCGCTCCCGAGCTCCGTGCAATTCGATACTTCCGAATTCGGCCCAGATGGCGCTTCGTTGTCCAATATCAATACTTGATGCGTGGATGTAGGGTCTTCTTTTTTTAGATAGTAGTATCCACCTAGGGATGCATGATCGCAATCTCAGTTTTTGGGCCTCCTCTGGGTTGATATATCGATTCCACTTCCCGATCCATTCGTTCACTGGGATTGTCCTAAAACTCTCACGGTTTCACCTTACGTAGAGGAACGGAACCTCCCGCCAATAACGTCGAGATTGAGCTCGTTCGTCGTCTTTATTAGCTTGGGCAGGTCGGATCACAATCACTTACCGAGACCTACGCCGTCTTGACTCCCTTTTTTCAGAAATGGATGAATCATGGAAGACAATTCAAGAAATTTACAAAAGCCTCCCACTAGGAGAAGATCAGATCAGAATCCTTACACTGCATGGGAGCAATGACCGTGAAGCTCAAATTCGGTGTACGCTCAGGACAGCTTCCCTCAAGGGTACCACTAAGCCTTTGTACAAAGCGCTATCTTATACCTGGGGGAAAGGAAAAGGCAAGGTCATTCGAATAGATGCAAAAAACGCAAATGGGGAATCAGTAAATGGGAAATCAGCAGTCGAAGCTCAGACATATACGCCGGGGGCAAATCTATACGGTGCGCTGCAGCATTTTCGCGAGCGGGAAAAGGGCTCCGATATAGAGATTTGGATCGATGCGATTTGTATCAACCAGAAACCTCAGAATCCCGATAAACTCACACAAATCAGTTTGATGCGGGAAATCTTCTCGACAGCCACGGAAACTTTGGTGTGGTTAGGGCCGAAAGAAGCCGAAAGCGACAAAGCTATGAGCCTCATCAAACGCATTTCACAAGTTCTCAAATTGCAAGATCCTGGCCCAAAGTATACGGAGACAACCCGATTAGACTTCCCAAAGACCTGGGGATCTGGTATCAAAAGCGAGCTTCTTGCTTTGGAAAATCTCTTCATCAGAGATTACTGGTACAGGGTATGGATTGTCCAAGAAATAGCAGTGTCAAAGGTCGTGACACTGTTCTGCGGTGACGACTCAGCTTCGTGGGAGGAGATATTTGACGCAGCCTATTTTGTCGATGGTGGTGTTGGGGTCAAGGACTTCATCTACGAACAGCGTCTCGTTCCTTGTGGAAGTACTAGCGCCAAAGGCCGTAGCATTGGGAGAAGTTCTGCCGGCTCTCGGAATATACATGCTGGAATCCAACGTATCGTTTCAATCCAAAGCGTAAGGAACGACATTCAGAAGGCCAGCAGGAGCGATGAGGACTTGAAGATGGAGCCCCCTGATTCTCTGTTATTCCTACTATCAAATCATCGGTCCACAGACTCTACATGCGCAATAGACAAATATCGTGCGCTCGCCGGTCTGGTCATTGATCGACCCCCCCCACTCCCTACGAATAATGTCAAAGATGTGTACGTATGGTCTGCCCTGTCAATAGCAAATCAGCAGCAATCATGTGTCAAGTCCGGCTTGTGTCTGGACTTTCTTGACTGTGCTGGACGGCCCGTCACTGGGCCGTTCATGAAACGGCAGAAAGCCGCGAACATGGTACTTCTTGAACTGCCCGAAGAAGAATTCCCGGAGTTACCTTCATGGGTTCCTGACTGGAGTTTCTATCAGACCCGCGCTTCACCACTTTTGCATTGGCAGTTTTCGGGAAAGAATGATTCGAGCAAAGTCTACTTCGACGCACCGGGAAATGTCACCACGAAAGGGGGTCCCTCTATAAAGCATTCGGTTTTTACGGCAAAGCTCCTTGTGCATCCCTGTATACAGACCAGTCAGATCCACCCGTTGGTCGCTGAACGTCGAATGGGCACAGAAAATCTAACTGAAGACATCCTCTCCGCTCGTGGAGTTCAGTTGGATGAAATCAGTGGAGTTGGTTTTAGCGAATGGGATCCACCTGATACTCGCGAGATTCAAAATGGACTCGACCCACAAGGAATCCCAGATGGCATTGCTTATAAAGACGTTAAAGATATTGTATGGAAAACCTGCATCTTAAATCGTACTGCTCGAGGGCAAACGCCACCTTCACAATGGAGAAAGCTCTTCTATGACTACATTCGGAGCCAGCAATGGTACAAGAATAATAAAACGTTCAAAATTTGTGGATATACACTGGAGCAGATAACGATCAGCGCCGGTGAAAAGCAGGGCGACACCCTCAACACCGGGCCAGTCACGGGGAACAAAGGGGTGGAGGTGGCAGGGAATAGTTCCGTCTCTAAGAGTGACTCCGAGTCAATAGATCTCCTTTCGATGGCGTTCCGAATAGCGACGGGGAAGAGAAGGCTAGCTTCGACGAAGCTGGGATATCTGTGCATGGCTCCATTCAGTGCACACATTGGAGACAGAATCGTGGTTCTATATGACTGTCATGCTCCGGTGGTGTTGAGAAAAGAAGAGAACCAGGATTTTTATGTGTTCATTGGAACGTGTTACGTTCATGGAATTATGGGTGGTGAAGTCGCGGGCATGCGTGGGCTTGATTCAAAATGGTTCGATATTAAATAAAGGAACGCAAAAGATCAGGGAATTTGGGTCCAAAGATTACTCACAAGTGCGAAGCAGGAGTGCAGATCAATGGCTGACATCAAAACAAAATGTCCATTCATTCATGCTGACCAAGTCCTCGGGTGGATTATACGACCGAACCTATGTTTAGAGGCTTGGATCGGTGGGAGTTTTGCTTCTTGTTCCGATATCCCAGCCCCCTCCCTTGAGACGCACAGGTTTTCTAACATGTGGAGATTTGACTCTGCTTGATCTTTAATCGTCCCTAAAAGCTTTGCCTCGACTTCAACTTTCTTTCCTTGCCGGGCCATGCAAATGCGGTAGCACTCAAGACTCCGCACTGTATCTGGGTGCGCTGACCCAAAGTACACTGCCCTCGATTTGATAATCTCTTGGAATAATGGATCTGCTTTCTCGGGTTGAGCCTTTGACATAAAACATGCCGCACAAGCCTCTAGGGCATCAACCGTTTCTTGGTGCCCTCGACCAAGAATCCGAGTAAGAAGTTGGATCAAGTTACCCAGATACCTTTCTTCCTGGTCGAAATCTTGCCGCAAACGATTGCATTCGGCTATGAGCTGAAAAGAACTAGCGTTGATCTGCCACCCAGAGCTGCTTTTGCTGGTAGCGAGGATTCGCTGGCCAAGTTGAATTGCTTCCTCTAACCTGCCCTGACGCATGATTTGCTCTGCGTGACAAAGTCGGTATAACAAAACGTGTACGTGCTCTGGGTTATAGATTTCCTCGCCAAGCTTAATCAATTTGTCATACAGTATCTCTGCTGTGGGTTGATCACCTTGAAACTCGGCGATAGAGGCCATACTTCGAAAGATATAAATAGTTTTGGTGTTTTCAGAGGCATCGCTAGCCGGGCATAAATCGATTATGTTTTGCCAGTAGACAATAGCTTCTTCCTCATGTCCAAACATAGCAAGCTGGATAGCGTAGTCTTCCATGTTGTCTAGTGTTCGGTTGCTGCTCAGTCCCTCCATGGCTTTCCAGCATTCGAAGCTAGCCTTTCCCATTTCAAGGCTTTGCTTCTCCTTTCTTTGGTCAAAGTAAACATGTGCTAATTCGAAAGCGGTCTCGGCATAATGGAGACTAGGATACGTTGAGATCTGCAAAGCTCTTTGAAGTGTTTCCGCAGCGACGTTAATGTCGTCTTCTGATTTGGCTTCGTAGTACTGCAAGCGGCCGTATAGCCAAGTCGCAGCTGCAAGCCTCTCATCATTCTCGGATACTAATTCTTCAAAAATTTTGAGGCTTTGGTAAGCGCGGCGCAAAGCTTGCTCACACATACCTCTCTCGATGTCGAAATCCGCCGCCCAACAAAGGAGGTGTGCCAAGTTCAAACGTGCAGGCGCGGACTTGTAGCTGTATCTCAACACTATTTGGACATGAGGCGCCAGTGTATCACAGAGCGGCCACTCTGCAACTCCTATCTCCGTTGGGTACGCCTTGGATACACAGGCCAAAGCCTGCTCCTTCCACTTCTGGGCCGTTCCAGCCCTTTCTACTGACAATTGAACAAAACGCTGGACAAGACGATGCATCCCGAATGTTTGCGAGCCAGCACGTGAATTAATTAGATTGAAAGCTTGCAATGCTCCAAGGGATGTTACAAGTTGAGGTACCTTCAAAATAGATTTCGGGATACTTTGTCTGTCCAACATGGCAAGCAGACATAGGAGCTCTGCTGCTTGCGACTTTTGTTGGGAGATCAAATCGAAAGACAACTTCCATGTTCGAAATACTGAATTGATGCTTTGTTCGTCCCGTCGAGAGTCGTTCAGCTCTTCGTGAAGAAACTCTTCGGCGTCGTCTCCTCTTAGAGCCTCAAGGTACTCGGAGACTGTTATACAATTTTCGTCGATAAACGCTGCTGCTTGCGATATCGCGAGCGGGAGATAGTCCAGCTCTTCGAGCAGTGCATCTAACTCCCCCCTCTCGCCCTCTGGAATCTCGTTGTCAACTTTGGATAGGAATAACTGCACTGCTTCTTCTTTGGACATCGTTTGCAATGCGATAGGTTTGCCTTCCTTTGCCAAACGTGTAGCAACGCGGCTATCGCGGGTGGTGATTAGCAAAAGGTGATTCTTTTCGCTCTCTGGTAAGTAACGCGACAAATTAGTCGCTCCATCGTCTTGATTTCCGGGTAATTGGTATTTTTCAGGCCAGTAATGCGCAATGTTGTCCGCATTGTCAAGGACCAACAAGAATTTTGTTGTTGTCTCACTAAACCAACCAGATACAAGATCTAGAATGGAGGTTTCGGGGTCATCCCAGGATGGAAGCGCCAAAGTTTGAGCAATCCTCTTGTAGCCTTGATAAAATCTTGCAATATTGCCACCATATACCCAGAAGACGTGTGCGCTAGGATTTTCGTCTTTGAAGCGATAACAGTACTCGATGGCAACTTGCGACTTCCTGGAATAAGTATAAGTTCTTGGATCGATAGCTTTCCTCGAAGATCAACTTACCCTACCCCACCAATGCCAGCGATAGCGACCCTATTTTGCCTTGCAAACGCATTCCAAATCGAGGGAATGAGGTCTCCGCGGCTGACAAACTGCGAGTCTCTAATGAATGGTACAGAGAAGACACCTGTTGAATCGCTGTAACGGGGAGGAGCTTCAGATGTGCGCCTGTCGAAAGCACTTCCGGCCTTCTTTTCGTCTGTCGGAGTCAGGTTGAGACACGTCAACAAGTGGATGTTGTCTTTCAAAGCGGTCGCTATCTTCCGAGTGCGGTTCTCCTCTGCTAAGCCAACTGCCGCTTTGAAGCCCCTTTTCAGTGTTGAATCACCCTTCCCGATAGTCAATCTCTGTAAGATAGCGTCAAGCTGCTGGACTTGGCTTAAACAGTTATCAACGACGGCGCCAAATGTATCCTTGTCTCCCGGGCTTAAATTGTGAGCGACACTTTGAACCCGATTGATGATGCTGAGTATCAAAGGCAGGCGCATTTTAATATCTTGAAAGGAACCAGGAACATCCCCAACGTTCAACTCTCGAAGTTGCCCCACAATCTGCTGGGAGAATTGGATGAAAGTTATGAGAGACGATGCGACACCGATCGCAACAAGTGCTTCAGCCATTTTGTATAAATCAAAGAGTCTTGGGCCATTCAACGGTATTTTAACTCACACTCGATACCCCATTGTCTTACAATGGGGTTTTGGGGAGAGGGAGATTCCTGCTCATTGAGAACGGCTGAGGTGTCCGACAGAGGACAGTGGGGTTACACTGAGCGGCACAGCCCTCCAATGTTTTATTTCGAGAGTCCCCGACCCACAGGCAGCAGCACAGTAATTAGTGAACAGAAATAGGCAAGATGGGGGTTCATGGGGGTGTAAGGCTGGCAAAATATCCTAAACGATCCAATGAGGGGTTTTTCTGGTACGCACGGCATGTTATCGAAAAAGGAGTGTGTGGGGTCTAGATTCAACGCCACCAGCGCTTCGGGCCACTAATGATTGGGTCGTACTGTGCTTGTCCACTTTTGTATCTCAAGAGGCACATTCATCCTCTGAAAGCAGCTGAATAATTACTGTTCACGTATCCCTCCAACAACGACACAATGCCGCATCGAGTATGCATTATTGGCGCTGGGATTTCGGGGCTTCGTTGTGCCTCAGTGCTGCTTGAGAGTTCATACGATGTGACGATCATCGAGGCACGGGACAGAATTGGTGGCAGGGTTCGTTCTTTTTAATGCCTTACCAGCTTTTATAAATACTGACTTTGGCTCAGATAGCTCAAACCGATCAAATGGGTGGTCTGGACTTAGACGTGTGAGTTGCGCTACGGAATTGTTGCATTCACACAGCAGATGAGCTTATGTGATGATGCAGGGGTGCAAATTGGGTACATAAGTACGCATTTATCAGTGTAAAGACTCGTGCGAAAGAGCTAAAGGGGTCATAGAGGCGATAATAATCCCATCATAGCGCTGGCAAATGAGACAGACACACCTCTTCATCAATGGGTAGAGAAAACTCTCCTCATCGACGAGGAAGGCAATACTGTCAGCGAAGACATTGCAAACGAATCGCTTCAATTCGTTTGGGACATTCTTGAAAAGGGTATCAATTTTAGCAAATCAAGTTCGACAGATGTAGATCCATCGACCAGTCTCTACGACTTCTTCGTTGACGAATGTAACAAAATGGTCGACTGCGGACATTGGACGGGCTATCAAAAGACCCTCGTCTTAAGCATGTCGGAGATGTGGGGCGCTTATGTTGGCGATCGGGTCGAAAGACAGTCACTAAAGTTTTTCTTCCTAGAAGACTGTATTGAAAGTGGCAAGTTCTCGAGATATCTTGGAAGTCTACTTTTGCTTATTTCGTTAGGTGACTACTTTATTGCCACTAACTACAAGAAGATTATGGACAAGGTTTCAGAGCTTCCTCTGAAAGGTGCCAAACTACGACTCGGCGCGGTTATGACAGGTATCGACGTAAGTACCAATGACCAGGGTAGAGTATGCGTAAAAACTTCAGAATCCGACGATGAGTACTTTCACGATGTCGTTATTACAACTCCACTTGGCTGGTTGAAGAAGAACACGCAAGCAATTCAACCCTTAAGCCCTCGAATATCGGAAGCTATTGAGTCAATATCTTACGGGAGACTCGAAAAGGTTGTGTCCCAATACCTAATCTTCGTTTAAGCGCAGCTGCTCATTTATTTGAGTAGGTTTTCATCGAATTTCCCACTGCCTTCTGGGAGAAATCTGAAGCACCCGACGGCACGAGCCCCGATGAGCCTATCAGCTTTGTCCATTGGCTGTCACCATCATACGCATCGACAACAAATCCGCAGAAGTGGCGACTGGAATGTGTGAGCTTTAATGCGCTGCAAACTCCCTATCGGCGCAATATATTGTTGTTTTACACTTTCGGTGATTGCTCCACTCATATTACGACCTCTATTCACGGCCTCGAGGGCCCTGCTCGTACGCAAGTACTGCAAGAATTCTTCGAGCCGTACTATTCACGACTTCCTAATTACAACGCACAGACCTGTGCGCCACTACAATTCCTCGCGACAGAGTGGTCTCAAGATAAATTCTCGGGCTATGGGAGCTATTGTAATTTTCAAGTGGGTATGACAGATGCCGCTGGTGATGTGGAGGCTATCCGCCATGGTATGCCAGAGCAGGGTATATACTTTGCTGGTGAGTCACGATCAGATGTCTAATATGTCACTTCTCTATTCGGTAACGTTCTTGGGAAAAGAGGCTTCACGCCCTACTTCACCTACACACCCTTAATCGAGCGACATCTTAGGCAGAGAGCGCTAACTCGAGATAAAATTTCTAGGGGAGCATACAGCATCATTTGATGGGCTAGGAACGGTAGCAGGTGCTTATAGCTCCGGCGAAAAGGTAGCCCACAGGATTATCGAGAAAAATTAGATGCAAATTAAAGTTCAATCAATCGCATGATTGAATTTTGATCCCGTTTCTGTTCGACTCCCAATCATATGATCAACCATTGCGCGCGTGTGTCCGCTCATCCCCAAGAAATTCTTCCATAAACCCCGATCATCACATGACACTTCCAGTTGCGCGGATTATAAATTTTCACGCTGCTCAATGTATTAGGCAGAATAAGGTGCGAGTTATTTATTTGTGTAGGTGTATGTAGGTGTTTGAGTCGTGGAATTGTGGCAGAATCCAAAGACAGCATCGGGAAATAAGGTCATTTGCATCTGAAACGAAGAGAGGGAGCGACAGTCATGAGGCATGTTATTGGATTCATGACAGCAGATTTTCGAACTTTGTCGGGCAAGATGATGGAATTCGTTGAAGCTCCTGAGGGTGAATCAGGTAAATCAAGTGCTCACTAAAGCCTCTCTGAAGGTGGGTGTTTTTGCATGTTGGTATTACCTTCAGGCGTTCAAGAACCCGGAGACTCTTGCCGTGTCTAGAAACTCCAGTCTGAATTCCATTCAGGGGAAGCTTCCATTGCCCAATCCTCCTTGGAGGTATCCCTCAGACTACATGTGACCATGGCTACACTCGGGTCCGACCTAATATAAGCTAAAAGCTGTTCATCCACTCCCTCTGTAAAGTAATCCGTCTCTAGATCGATGGTGATTTCGGTCGTAATGAAGTGGTAAAGTTTGCGATGAATGGTAGCTTCATATTGAGCTATCGAAAAACCTGGAGCAAGAACGAAACCAAAGGCTCGTGGGATAATTAGATCTGACGATGGACAATATAAAGGAGCTTCATAAAGCTGCGGTCCAAATACTGGGAGTCTGGTGGCTCTTGGGCGCGCTAGGTTATCTGCTCGGGCCACCGCAATCTAACTCGCTCTGCTGTCCAAGAAGTATTGATGGTTGGCATCGTCGGCGGCTGCCAAAAGACCACAAACGCCAAACAGTAAAACCAACCTTTGATAGATATGGTGGAGCATCACGTAGGAAGAGCTCAAAATTTGTTGATGATTACGCGCGGTGACACTGACGCAAGTATTTGACCCGAAAAAAGGCTTTGATGGATGAAGTCAATTCACATTTTAACGTGGGACAGGCTCAGTATATTAATACACTTCAGTAGGCAATGTCGGTTGCACTAACGCTCTCGCTGCTATTACGGCCCCCTGGCACTCAACTTCCTGCTTCACACAAGACCAAAACGTTTCCATGGTAAGGGCCGGGTAGCATCTTTTGTACATCAAGTTAGACACACTAGGACAGAGATTTAATCAACAGACCAACAAACGGTCTTGAATTTGGATCACGGCCCAAGACCCATAAAAGATAGTGGATGCTGCTTATAATTCCATCATTTTGAATAGTCCTTACGTGCCGGCTTCGGGAAGTGTAGCCTATAGCCATTTTTTATAGAATGCATTTGCATAAGACTAGGTATACTGAAGACAACAAAATTGCCCAGCTGCTCCCATTTCAGTTGAAAATAGCGACTCGACATTCTAGTCCAAATAAACGATACAGTAGAATTAAAGACAATTCCTCTTCAATTCACATAAACTTTTAATCTGCATTCATAGATTCCGCATTAGAGCGAGAATCTAATGTTTCAATACGGCTATTATTGCCAGATAAGTAAATTCCTGTTTGAAAAGGTGGTCATGCGGGGAAAATGCAGCCCCAATACATGCTTATGTAGTCAAAATTGGCATCATTGCGCCGTCTTCGTAGGTTGATGGCTTAGCAGCCGGCTCATCCCCCTTGTAATGACCTGATGAGACTCGTGTTAGGCACTAGTTTTCATAACAACTCTACTATAAAAGCCACTTTTTGGGTTGCATGGACTTGTACTACTAAACTTCCAGCTACTGTTTTGCCTTTGCCACAATGAAGCTCAATTTCATTATTGCTGTTACTCTCGCAGTTGATCTGCTGAATACATCCGCTTCGGTACTGCGGAGAGAAAACCCCGCCCCTTTCACAATTCCTGAACAAGGTAGACTTTGTGATGACTTCTACTATATGCAACTCTACGGCAACCACACACTAGAAGCCCATTTTCAAGCCATTGGAGTCGACTTCTCGCAAAATGCATCATCACAATTTCTGGACATGACTTCCATTGGTGGATATGCGGCAAAACTCGACTCACACATTCTTCACCATCATGTACGCTTCGATCGCGGTGTAGAATACCTTCTGCACGATGATTATGGCCCGGAACGACCCGATACAATCCACGACGGTGTCATCTACGATGACATCTCCATGGAAGTTGTTACCACAAGTTTCATGCGTCGATGGTTCCCCCAGACTATCACAAATTCCTTTTGGTACAACGTTATGATATCGGCAGCTGAAAAGCTCAGAACGCCACTGCCAGAATATGGTAGTCGGGTAGGGTCTCTAACCAAACAAGGGAACACAAGCTGACTCCCACATCAGTTTCTTTCGTCGGAAGATGGGCTAGGTGTTGATATCTATATCCTTGATTCGGGAATCAACACTCGTCACTAGGCCTTTATGGTCGTGCCAGTAACTTTAAAGGCCTATGGATTACTTCTTACACAGATCCTCCTGAAACAATGGCAAGTCATCCTTTCGCTCGTTCCTACACTTCGTGAATATATGGAGGTAGAATTATGCTAATTACAATGAAAGCTTGATATGTTAGAGCACGAAGATGAAGGCTACGAAACACACGTGAGAACTTCAAATCCTACGCTGGGTAAAATTCAAACTAAAAAGCAACCAGGTTGCAGCTCTCGCAGGCGCCGATATCGATGGCGCAGCTGCCCGCACTAATATCATCAACGCAAAGACACATGGGCTGTATGGCGCTACTACCGCATTGGTTGCTAAAGATATGTTGGGATTCACAGCCCGTCACACTATAAGCTGAAGTTTCCGCAAAACAAACCGCAAAATCCATTGTTGAGTTATTGTTATAACTAGAGACCGTACAATAACATGCTTCTCACTTCAATATTTGCTGACGTTTCAAACTAGATATTATCGACATCACGGATGTTCATACGAATAAGAAATTGTCAGATGTGAGTACTCGGAGTCTCTGTAACGTTTGTTTCCTGACGGAGTCTCGATACCCCCCAATTATCAAGCCCACGTGATCTCGCGCTGCCTTTATTTAGGCTAGCTCAGGCCCGGTTTAGCTTCGGCTCAAGTCTGCTCACCCATCTCACCAGAAATCGTCAACTTTTCTCGAGGAGCCTGAAAAGGCACCCTTTCCCAGCCAGGGGTCCCAAATAATGCTCCCCGCTGCACACTCATTTCCAGATAGTTATCCCGGTCTTGAGGGGCGGCCGGGTCGGCCCGCCTTGCCAAATGCACCGGTTCCAGTTTCCGAAGATAGCTCGCTATTCGATTATTGGGCGCTCATGCATAGTGGCTTATTGGGCAGCAACACGGCTAAATCCCACAGTTTTGCTTCTGATAAGGCATCAATTCCTTGAATTATTTCATCGAGCTTCTGATTACAGTACACCATACACTATACGCCAGTATACTCTTCACCTCTCTTCTCGTCCCTTTAACTATATTTTCCATCTGCTTTCGGTCCTATGATGTCTACAAGGCCAGGCAATGCGAGTGCTACCCCGACACTTCAAGGAGGAAACCTTGCAAATGGGCTCTTCACTGACTTCGCGCCATTGCTGACGCTCTTCGGTGAAGAGGTTACAAAGCAGTTCCTAGCAACCTCAATGGGTTGGGGCGATGATATCCTACTAGCACTTGCACCTATCAGAATTATCACTATGATTATCAGCGCAATACGAGTCAGTGGCTATCCATTAATGAGGTCTATTATTGGAAGGTGAGAATCCTAAAGTCTCCTCTACGAATTTCCTACTTGTAAGATAAATAAACAATAGCCAAAGTTGCCAAGAACTCGTGAAGCTGTACCTAAGGTATTCTTACCTTTTTAAGTTTAGTTGCCTTTAATTATATTAAGATGTGGTTTCTAATTTTACTGGATATTTCTGATCTTCCGTTAAAGAGCCCGGGATTCGCCTGACGATGAGGAGAAAGATATTCTCTCTTCCACTTCCACTAACGTCCGCGAGATCTGGACTGGACAGCGAATTATTCGCCAATCGGGAGAGTCGCAGACAACGGAATTTGTGTACACGAAACGCAAAGAAGTCAAGGGTATATCATTCTTTGCCGGTGTTTGGACCCTGGAGTCTGCTCTTCGTGGCGACACAAACCTGGATGCCGCGTATACCGGAGAGCCGGTACCTTTATACCATATCAAAACGTCACCCAAATGGAAGGCTCCGTGGAGATGCACCACGTTTAGGAAGTCAGAAAACTCGGTTGCTGAA
>Ga0247778_1000657_pt1 | contig 33892 bp, 24 predicted proteins | sample UWRJL049202B5_FD_179939 | JGI IMG/M metagenome (GOLD analysis project Ga0247778, IMG submission 179939) | Plant litter microbial communities from Arlington Agricultural Research Station in Wisconsin, United States - UWRJ-L049-202B-5 | ecosystem: Environmental > Terrestrial > Plant litter >...
ATTCGGTTTTTTTTATTTTATATTATTAATTATTTGAGTTTATTTTTTTTTTAAATTAATTTTGAAATAAAAATGATTCAATTTTAAGTATTGGTTTTTAATTTTAATATATGAAATTTTTATATTAATTTTTGGGTAATTAAATAAAATATAACATTTTATACTTTGTTTTAATTGAATTATATATTTGTATATAATATATTTATAATAATTATTAATAAATAATTCTGGAAATATAAAAAAATATATTTTATTTGTAATAAAAAAATTAATTAAAAATATTAAATAAGATAAATTATTATAATTAAGAAGTTCAAATAGGTTTATTAAATATTTATTTATTATATCTTATTTTTTAATTAAATAGTTTTTTAAATACTTAAATAAATAACCCCTTAAATTATTAAATTAAATTATAATTTTATATTTATTAACAATATATAATAATAATTCGAAATTATAATAATAAATAAATAAATCTAAGTCAAATTTATTGATTAAAATAATATAATTTTCAATAAACGAATTAATAACAAATTTATTAGAAAATTTATTAAAAATCAAAAATTGAAATAAAAGTATAATAAACAAAAATTCAAGAAATTGAATCAAAAATATAATATTAGTTAAAAATATATTTTTTTAAAAAATTAATATTAAAAAAATACAAAAAATTCGGAAAATAAAATAAAAAATTAATAAATACAAACTAATACAAAAAGTAATTTTTTTGATATAAAATTAAATATTTGAAATACAAAACAAAAATAGGTTTGGAATATTGTAAAATAATCTAAGAATATTAAATTTTAATATAATTAATAGAAGGATTAAATTTATAAAATATATTAATACAAAGGTTGTATAATAAATAAATTATATAAAAAAAATGATTTTTAAAGAAAAAAAAGATTTGGGGAATTTTACGTTTTAAATAAATAATATAATTGTTAATAATAACAATATTTAAACGAATTTTATAAATTTTTGGCTTTTTTATTTTAATTAGATTATATTAATATATAATTATATATTCAAAACTTTATTTATAGATAATATTATATAAAAAAATCTCAAATTTATAATTTTGAAATCTTAAACCCTAAAATAAAATATATATCGACAAAAATAATTTTGATTTAGATTAAAAATTATAAAAAATAATTCTAAATAATTTATTAAAAATCGAAATCTCAACCAATAATAAAAAAAAAAATAAATTTGGATTCTTTAATTTTTGTTTTTTATTTTTCGTTATATAATCTTTGTACTAGTATCAATTCTTAAAAAGTTAAAACTATTTTATATATAAAATATTTTAAATATAATATTTCTTTATATTTATTTAATTTTTTTATATATTATTAAATTTTTTATATTAATCCAATCGTTTTAATATTAATATTATTTGAATTCGCTTATTGGGTTTTACAAATATTTTTATAATAATTAACAAATCTAAATATTTTTTAAGTTTATATAATAATTATATATAATAAAAAAGTTATATTATGCAATCGCGAATATTATCATTATCTTTTATATTTAATTAAAAAATTATTACTAATCGGATTTTAGTAAACAAGAATACAAAATCATATATTTAATCCGCTCTACAAATTGTTTTATATTAACTAATAGATTAATAAATTTTTTGAGGTAGTTTAATAGTTTTACACAATGGGGTATTATTGGATGCGACATATGGTCTATACGTCTTCGTATAAAACAATATTTTTTACTACCAACCCTAATTATAATAATAAATAAAATATATTAGTAAAAAATACATGTTACCAAACTTTTTTTGGGAATATTTTATATAAAAATAAATCAAAATCTGAAATTTTATTAAATTTGGCGCTAAAATAAAATATTTATTAAATAAATAATAAAGAAAAATCCGCAGTCTATATTTAATAAATTATCTAAATTTTATTATTAATCTAATTATAAAATTTAATACATCAAAATTTAATTCGAGTAAATCTTTATAAATAATTTTATATAAATTAATATTTATTAATATTTTTTAAGATATTTTAATAATCTTACACAGTAGGGTCTTTAATAATTTTTATTCTTATTATTTTTTCCTTTATTGCTAACAAATTATTAATCTAAATATTATAAAAAAAATTTCTAAATTTAATTCAAATTAAAAGCAAAATTTATAATTATATATATTAATTTATCGTAATATTTTTTAATATAGAAGTACGGCCTTACACGGAGTAAAATACCCCCTCAAAATACTTCCGTATTCCCGAACATATAACTATTTTATTACTAATCCGATTATAAAAAATAAAATATCAAAACTTAATTCAAGTAAATCCTAATAAAAAGTCTCATATATACTAGCGTATTTTAATATTTTTTAATATATTTCGATAGCCTTACACAGCGGGGTCTTTTGAGCCAAAAAACTGGTCCGTGCGCTCGCGTGTAAGGCACTGCCTTACACACCCAACTTTCGCCGGAATAAAGGATAGAATTTAAATGATTAGATTTGGAAATATCATCAGGGTCCATTTCACTATTAGAGGACTCTGAATTATTATTTTTTTCGGGATGTTGAATCAAATTATTAATTTTAGCACTAATTAAGGTTAAATTAATATTAACTTTTTTTTTTTTTAATTTAAAAATTTAAACAAAAGGATTTTTATTATTTAATTTTAAATCTATTAATTTTAATAAATTATTATAAATATTAATAATTTTATTATTTGTTTTAAAATATTTAAAATTTTTAGTTAAAATAATAGATATTACACGAAAAAAATAAGCAAAAAATTGGCTGAAAAAATTAAAATATTTAACTTATATAGTAAATTTTAATAAAAATTTAAATATTTTATTAAATTTTTTATTTTTATTAAAATTATTTAATAAAAATAAATAATTTTTATTTAAGAAAATAAATTTCTCGAGATTTAAATATAAAATTTCTTTAATATATAAATTTAATATTTTTAATAATTTTTTATTTGAATTTTTAGAAATTAAACGAACTAATATAATTAAATTTTTAATATTAAATTTACTAATATATTTAATATAATGATTTTTAATCTAGAAAAAATTTAGTTTTTTATTAATATCATATACTTCATTTTTTAGATTTTTTTGAAATAAATATTATTTTTTATCTATTTTATTTAAAATTTTTAATTTAACTTTTCTTAATAAATCTATTAAATTTATTAAATTATTCGGCTAATTTTTAAATAAAATACTAATATCCCCTTGATTATTTATTATATTAATCTTTGGATTATTAATTTTTTTAATTTGTTTTTTTTTTAAATTAATTTCAAAAAAATATTTATTTGTTTCTAAATTTTGATTTTGAATTTTATAATATGAATTATTTATATTAATGCTAGAATGATTTAAATAAATTATATATTTCATATTTTGTTCCAAAGATGTAATTAAATTATATAATTTGTATTTAAAACAAATATTAATAAGTAATCCTAAAAAATAAAAAAAATTTGATTTTTCTACAATAAATTTATTAATTAAAATTAATAAATGACATAAATCGTTATAAAAGATAGGTTCAAAAAGTTCGATTAAACAATTATTTATAACAGGCTTTTTTTTTATTAAATACCTATTTAAATATTTATTTATATGACTTTTTAAATAAGAGGGCTAAATTGCAAAATTATATAAATTATATAAAATTAATTTAAAATCGCAATAATAAATAAAACATTTTAAATCAAATTTAATAATTAAAATAATATAATTTTTAATAAATATATTAATAATAAATTTATTAAAAGATTCATTAAAAATTAAAAATTGAAATAAAAATATTATAAATAATAATTCAAAAAATCGAATAAATTAAATAATAAAAGTTAGATAAAAATTTTTTTAAATAAATAATTTTAAATAAAATTCTAAAAATCAAAAAATAAGATAAAAATTCGATAAATATAAATATGTAATAAATTTAATTTTTTTTAATAAAAATTTAAATGATTTAAATATAAAAACGAGATAATATAAAAATATACAAAATGATCTAAAAATATTAAATTTTTATATAACTAATAGAAGGATTAGGTTTCTAAGGTATACTAATACAGAATTTGTATGATAAATAGGTTATATAAAAAGAATAATCCTTAAAAAAAAAAGAGATTTAAGAAATCTTAGATTTTAAATAAATAAAATTATTATTAAAAATGATAGTATTTAAATAAATTTTATAAATTTTAATAATTTTTGACTTTTCTATTTAATTAAACTATGTTAATATATAATTAGGTATATAAAATTTTAATTTTGGATAATTTTATTAAAAAAGATTTTAAATTTATAATTTTAAAACCCTAAATTTTAAAATAAGTTGTGCATTAAATAAAATAATCTCGATTTAAACTAAAAATTATAAAGAATAAAAAAAAATTATTTATTAAAAATCGAATTTTTGTCTGATTTTAAAAATAAAACTAGTTTTAGAATTCCCATATTATACTCTCCAATTTTTGTTATATAATCTTTATACTAGTTTGTTTTATTAAAAAGTTAAAATCTTTTTACAAATAAAATATTTAATATATTATTTATTTTATTTTTCCAATTTATATTAAATAATTAATATTAATCCGATTTAAATAAATAAATTATTATTTAAAAATATTCGATTAGATTTATAAATATTCTTATATAAATTTATAAATTGATATTTTAATTTTTAATATATATCTGTTTATAAAAAAGTTATATATATATATATATTTTGTTCATTTTCCATATATAATTTGATGAATATTATTAATTAGATTATAAAAATTTAAATATTATTAAAATATATTTAATAATTTTTTTATTTTGTTTTATATAAAATTATAAATTTTAATTTTATTACAAAAAATAAAACTTTTATATAGATGAGGTTTTATAATATTAGATATATGGTCCATATATTTGTTTCTATCAAAATTGAATATATTTTTTATTATAATTTTTATATTTATTATAATATATTAATATCTAATATATATTATATAAATTTTTTTGATAATATTTTAAATTTATTCTAATCAAAATCTCAAATTTTTAAGAATTTAGGACTAATATATAATATTTATTAAATATAATAATTAAAAATATTTAATTTTTTTATTTAAAAAATAATATAAAATCAATTATTTGTCCTAATATAAAACTAAGAATAGATTTGAAAATCCCAGTTAAAATAGTATAAAAATTATTATATAATTTTTGTATTAGCTTTTTTTAATAAAAAAATAAAATTTTTATATAAATTGGGTCTTTTTTAGCATTTATTATTAAATCTATTTTCTTTTATTGTATTATTATTACTAATTTAATTTCTATAAAAAAAATAATTAAATTTAATTTATAAAAAAAACAAAATTTTAATTTATATATATTAGTTTATTAGAATATTTCCATAAAATTTAGATCTTTATACACAATAATTATTACAAATAGATTTTAATGTTAACTTCAAATATTTGTAACTTTTGTACTACTAATACAATGATACAAAATAAGGTACCAAAACGTAATTCGGTTTAAATACTATAATTAAACTCATATATACTAGCGTATATTAATATTTTTAAAAAGTTTAGACCTTCATACACGGCGGGGTCTTTTTGGCCCAAAAACTGGTCCGTGCGCTCGTCTGTATGGAACCTCCATACACACCCAACTTTCGCCGGAATAAAGGATAGGCAATCCTTTATCTTACTTCGGCGTTACGGACCGGTTACGGTGGATAGAACACCGCCAGACCAAGCTGGAAGAAGACAAAGCATACTCATTATTGGGTATTTTCGGCGTCTACATACTCCCTATCTATGGCGAAGGGATGGCGAATGCGTTCAAGCGGCTTCAGAAAGAGATCGACAGGCTTGAGAGGTGTACGAAAGATCTACGGCTTACCGACCCTCGTGACGACAAGAATCGTATTGAAGATACTAAGGGTGGCCTACTAGAGAATTCGTACTGCTGGGTTATCAAGAACCCTGAGTTCCAACAGTGGCGGGGTGATCAACAAAGTCGGCTGCTGTGGATCAAAGGGGATCCCGGCAAAGGCAAGACAATGCTACTCTGTGGCATTATTGACGAAATTGGAGAGACTTTGCCTAAATCGAATCTTCTATCGTACTTCTTCTGTCAGGCTACTGACTCTCGGATTAACAACGCTACAGCTGTATTACGGGGCTTGATATACATGCTTGTCAACCAGCAACCATTTCTCCTATCGCATATTCTGGATAAGTACGAACAAGCCGGCAAGGTGCTCTTCGAGGACGCGAATGCCTAGAGTGCATTATCCGAGGTCCTCAACAATATCTTGCACGATCCGAACTTTCAGAGCACCTATCTGGTAGTGGATGCGCTTGACGAATGTATAGACGGCCTGTCAGCTCTGTTGGACTTTGTCGTGCAAACATCGTCTACATCTCCTCGCATCAAATGGCTTGTCTCCGGTCGCAACTGGCCTCAAATTGAGGAGCGGCTGGAGCTGGCTGAGAGCAAGGCTAGATTATCCCTTGAGCTAAATGCTGAGTCTGTCTCTGCGGCGGTTAATATCTTTATCGAACATAAAGTGCATCAGCTGGCGCAGGAAAAGAAGTACGATGACAAGATACAAGACGCCGTCCTTCAACATCTGTTCTCAAATGCGAATGGCACTTTCCTCTGGGTGGCTTTGGTCTGTCAAAACCTCAAGAGCATCCCACGAGCAAGGATCCGCGTACGGTTGACCTCGTTTCCACCAGGGCTTGATTCTTTCTACGAGCGAATGATGGCGCAGATATGCAAGTCAGATGATTTCGAACTTTGCCAGCAGATACTTGCCACAATCGCTACGGTATACGCGCCCATCACTTTGACTAAAGTGGCATCGCTTGTCGAGTTGCTCGAGGATACTTCTGACGATATGGACTCATTACATGAAGTCATTAGTCTTTGCGGTTCATTCCTTACGGTTAGAAAGGATAGGGTCTACTTTGTCCATCAGTCCGCGAAGGACTATTTGCTTACCTCCGCATGTAACACAATCTTCCCGTCGGGAAGGGAAACGGCGCACTACGCTATCTTCTCGAGGTCGCTAAAGACGATGTCTCAAAGGCTTCAACAAGATATGTACAAGCTACGCCTACCAGGGACCTCGATCAACTCAGTAAAAGTACCTAATCCTGACCCGTTAGCGCCTATACGATACCCTTGTGTCTACTAGGCAAGTCACTTTCAGGAAGTATATAAAAGTAGCTTCTCTAATCAACGCGGTCTGATTAACGATAAAGAGATCTACCAGTTTCTCCAAAAGTATTTCTTGTACTGGCTGGAGGCTCTTAGCCTAATTGGGAAGGTCTCAGAAGGCGTTATTACGATAGCCTCCTTAGAGTCTTCTATTCAAGTAAGTCGTTTTATAGAGTATATAGTAATTATACTAATTAGATACTAAGGCCGATGAAAGTCCTAACCTCCACGCGTTTATCTATGATGCGAAGCGATTCGTCCTATATAACCGATCGGTGATTGAAACAAACTCCCTTCAAGTATACCTCTCAGCACTCGTCTTCGCCCCCGAAAAAAGCATCGTTCGAGAACAATTTAAGAAGTATATCTCCAGTAGGATTGATAGGAAGTGGGGAGGTCAAGAAAATTGGAGTGCGCTGCGCCAGACGCTCGAGGGCCATTCGGATTACGTCTGGTCCGTCGCCTTCTCGCCGGACAGCAAGCTGGTCGCCTCGGGCTCGCACGACAAGACAGTGCGGCTCTGGGACGCCGGCACGGGAGTGCTGCGCCAGACGCTCGAGGGCCATTCGGATTCCGTCTCGTCCGCCACCTTCTGGGACAGGTTCACAGGAGTGACACCACAGTCGCTCCAGGGCACATTCATTCCACAGGCAATAATATTGGATATAAGGGGAGATTGGGTGACTCTTAATGAACAGGAAACACTTTGGCTACCACTTGACTATAGGCGAAGTAGCGCCGCTATTTACAATAATTTTATAGCTATTGGCTGTCCATCAGGACACATATTCCTCCTACAGTTCTACTCTAGTGAGGGATATTATAAAGAAGAAAGGGATGAAGAAGAAGAAGTTTAAATTAAACTTCTTCTTCTCTTCTTCTTCTTTTTCAATTATCTCTGATACAGAGGGTCGAGGGGGAAGCATACATTTATACTTTGTTAAAATTCCACTTCGTAGAGGATTCTACAAGCTTCCTCAAGCTTCCTTGGTAATGCTTAGAAATTAATCAAACACGAATGATTTTATTCTGCGAGAATCTTCCGAATTTAGGCCGAAGATATCTATTCTGCTTGACTAGAGCACGTGATTTAGTACTTGTGTCATAGCGCATTAGTAAATTGTGGCTGAGAAATCCGTGAGCAATTTGAGAAGTGCTACACAGTCATCCCTAAAAGAGTCTAGTGTTTAAAACAATACAGGCTTAGTAAAGCATTATAAAGGCGCGCTAATATATTTTAAGTCTGTGTGCCAAGACTTTTAATTCCGACAAAACTCCTACTTTGCTCGGCCATCCTTGAAATATTTATTTCTGATTAAATATTATCTCAAAAATTTGGAATATTATTTTTTTCCAATAAAATTTTTATATTATAATTTTATATTTTATAAATAAATTGATAATAATAATCAAACAGGGGAGATTCGCTAGAATAGTTCTAAATATTATTAATAGAATAATTAATAATATAATTAAAACTAATATAATTTTTCTATTACAAATCAATTTCTAAAAAAGAAATAATTAAAATATATTTATTTTCTAATTATAACTTAATAGATTTGCGAGGGGAAAATTTAATATGCCTAAATCGTAGACTTGTCCGGTTATATAGTGCGTCCGGCGACCCGGGTGTTACGAACAGAACCCAGGAGGGGAGTAGTTCTCGGCATAGACAGTACGGCCCTGAGGCTCGGCAGTAAACACTACACAAAGAAACCGATATTTAGGAAATCACGTAACAAAAATCCTCTGGGGGTCACGTGGAGGATCTTTTAAATTCCTAAATCTCTTCTAATGAGGAGGGATTTAAAGAATCTAAAATCCTTATCAAAAAAAGATTTATAGAATATAAAAATTCTATATAAAACAAGATTTTTATTTATTAAATAAAAATTTTGTATTTAATTCAAATAATATTTTAATATATTAATATTTTTATATTTATAACAATTATATCGATATAATAATAACTCCTTTTAAAGAACCTTAAACATAAATCCAACACATGCGCTGAGTCAGCAGTCCAGAGCAATCGTTACAAGGTAGCCTCAAAATATTTGTATTAATTAATAAAAATATTTCCGGAAAATCTTATTTTATTTTATTTTATATATGTATATATTTTGATTATTTTTGAATTATATTTTAATTAAATAAACTTTTATATAATAATTAAAAATAATTTAAAATCGATTTATATATAAAATAAATTTAATAAATTATTATTATTATTATTCAAATTTTTGAATTATTTATTAAATTTTAAATCTTATATAATATTAAATAATATAAAATTTATTTTTGAGATATGTTTTAATAAAATATTTTTATATATTTTAATTATTGATGCAATAAAAAAAATTCAGTTTTAAATAAATAATATATTTTATTTAATTTTAGATTTATAAATTTAAAAAAAGAAATATATAATTAAAATTAAATTAAAATTGAAATAAAAAGATTTAATAATTAAAAAATTATATAATTTTTGGAAAACAATTATAATAAAAATAATTGAGGATTAATAATTACAATTATTATATATAAGTAATAAAAAATAAAAAAAATTAAATATAATTTAATTATAATATAATTATATATAAATTAAAATTGAATTTTGACGCGGTTCTAAATAAAATAGAAATAAATTATATAAGGAAAGGGATTGGATATTATATAATTATTATATAAAATATAATAGGAATGAAATTAAATATCAAATAACAATTGATTGCCAAAACCGCTGTAATCTAAACAAAGCTGATATATGGTCAGACAGACGGGTACTATACAAAAACGTCCAGACATAAATCCAGTATTTGCAAAATATCGAAGTCAAAATAAAATATAATATTCATCCTTTTACTTCATTGTTAGATCTTTGCGCTATCCTGTTTCCCTCTAATTGCTCTTCAAATTCGTACGTTATACGAATCATCTTTTTTAAATACTTCAACGCAAGTTTGCCATTACCTCTATCCTTTGCATCATTCCTTGCCAATCCTAGTGCACTTGAGACTATATTCCTGATTTGCCTTCCGTTAAAGTTAAATCCAACCCCGTATTCTGCGATGTGTTTATTTATCGTGTCTCGGTTCTCGATCCGATCCTCGTCCAGCTGATCTAGGAAATATCTGAACAATCGTACCTTCTGCTCCTCGTTCAAGTCCTGATAACGGATGGGAAGGTTGATTCTAGAAAGGACAGCGACATCGAAAGTTGTGATCCGATTCGTTGTCAGGATAATGATGCCTTGGGAGTATTCGAGGACTCGTAGAAGCACTGATACCAGGGCATTTTGCGACGTTCCGTTTGACGTGCCGCGCATCTCGAGGAAAACATCAGCCTCATCAATAAGGATAATTGCATTCCACCTGCATGCTAGTTTATGAACTTTCTCAAAGTTTTGCTTAGCTCGTGCCGGATTCAGACCAATCTCTGCAACACTAATCACAAACAGCGGTCTACCTGTTGCTTCCGCAATGGTCTCCGCGGTAAGCTAAGTAAAGTCCGTATCAAAATTTTGTTGTATTTTGTAGCACTGTGAAGGGAACTTACTGTTTTTCCGACCCCAGGTGGACCTGTGAATATCTCAGTAATTTGTTGACTTCTTGCTTTGTTGGCCTGCGTCAATAGGTAGGTAATTATCACATACCATGGAGTAGAATAGCTAACCCCTTTCCCTTTTCTTGAACCACATCTGTGACTGGGTTTGCTTGATTCGAGTCATGAGAAATGATTAACGCGTAAATCAAGTCCTTGTAAGCCTCTTTGAGCTGAAGAACATCCCTGAACTTCCCCGGTTGTTTGCCTAGTGTAGGCGTAGTTAGCTCAGAATTGAACTGGACCCAAGCTTTCTCTTTGGTCGCGTATCCCAAGAGGCGAGGCGGGAGTAGTAAGAAGTTGTGGTTCGTTCGATCCAGTTCATTGTTGGTGTCGAGCGTATTTAAAGTGTCCTCAAACCTGTATGAATCTTCGAATGTAGCTTGCTCATCGAGCTGGATTCGATGTCGATCCCAAATCCCTCCTAGTGGAGGGAATACAGCCCCACCTGCACTATATTAGACACACGATCTCGTGAATCTGTTTTCCAATTTGACTCCTACAACTTACCGTACTGAAGAAACGCTTGTGGGTCGCAAATAATTTCTCCTTTGATCTACTTTCTGGTGAGTACGATTTTAGATACTACCTGCTCGGTGTCCTGAAACTCACAAACCTAAGTTTTGGAGCAAAGTCGTCCTCTTGAGCCTTTGAAATAGTATCATTACCCTCATCCTATTATCATGAGTATGAGTACTTTGCTAAAATTTACAGCAGAAGACATCAGTGGTTCCACTTACGTCTTCTCTATCAGAACCAGGAAATATATTCCTCGAGTGGGTGTACACGTATCCTTTGTACTGAAAGAGTTGGCTGCAACCAGAGTCGCACCGAACCGTGGCGTTAATGAACTTCATGGACCGATCCAGGATAGTAGCACAAAGTGCATCGGGCTGGAGAGTGTACTTCAGAGGATGAAAAGGAAGCTCGGCAATTTGCTTAGTCCCACGAAAGCGGTCGATCTCCAGCTCATATTTGACTTTCATCATCCTTTTACCATCCCAATCCCATTGCCAAGCCTTGATACGAAAAAATCGCCGGGTGATGTTGGGACTGTCGACAACCTGGAGAATCTGATCAACGTCCATAAAAGGCCTCGCTACAATCAGAGAATTTGGCGCAAACAGAACCCACAGCGTTTCAAACGTGACCGCGTTGGAGCTGGCATTGGATGCACGTGTCTTGAAGTAATCTTCTAGTTCTGGTGTTGTACTGATGTTGGCGAGGAGACTCGCGAGATCTTTGCAACACTGAGGATCTGGCGTCCTACTAACTCGGTCATGTAACTTATCCCAGTTGTGTATCTAATGAGTCCTTATTAGCCACTTACTACATGATGGCCGAGTAATAGGAGTCAAGGTAAGATAACTAACAATTGCTGGAAATGGACTTTCCATGAGAACCACCTTGCCATTAAAATCGATCCCGGGGCAAGTTCCGATTTCATTCTTCAAGAGTTTGATCAAATTCGCATCTTTGATTTCTAACTCACTTGTCACCCCCCTTTCAACTCTGCTAGGATCCCGCACAGGCCTGAGAGTGTATGCAGCATCCTCTAAGCCGATTTTAGGTCTAGGAACAAACGATTCATCCGTCGCAAAACGTTCTCCGGCGTCCGGGGACGATGAACAGCCCATGAGCGCCTCGAGCTGGGTAATTCGCTTCTCAAGTATATCGACATGATGAAGGGTCTTCTCTAGTAGAACATCTTTCTGCTATGAAACAGTTAAATCCATCCAACATTTCAACTCTGAGTTCATAAGAGTTTGGCCATTACTGTACTCCCTTCAATATCCATCTTGCTCGCTCTTATTGACTTCCCAGCACAGTATCTTTATTAGTGACACAGGATCTTATATAACGAAGACGCGGGATCAGCCTAGAAAAAAATAAGAATTTTTTCGGTTGAAGGGTTGCTTGAGTGGAGATAACATGTGGGCAGTCAGTATAGTAGTCCCGCTTCGACTTCGTCATCCGTGGGGGCGATAGCAGAGGACTTGAGCGGGCCAAGGTTGCGTCCGAGTTAGGACGTGGATGCAGTTGACGGGACCATATACCCTGGTCTTCAGCTGACCAAGTGCCTGCAAGCGCATAGATTAAAGCCAAGGAAGGACCTCAGTTAGTACGTGGATGCAGTTGACAGGACCATATACCCTGGTCTTCAGCTGACCAAGTGCCTGCAAGCGCATAGATTAAAGCCACAGGAAGGACCTCAGTTGGTACGTGGATGCAGTTGACGGGACCATATACCCTGGTCTTCAGCTGACCAAGTGCCTGCAAGCACTTGAAGACACAGGAAGGAGAGATGCGGCCGGCTCTGTTGGGTGCCATTTCCCCCTCGGGATTCGGTGCCTCTGCGATATCGCCTCGACCAAAAACAAAAGGTAGTATTTGAGTTGATCAAAGAAAATTGAATCAATATTTGTCATAATTTATTGCGCGACGGCATCTGGCATACGTATTTAAACGTAAGTTTGCGCGGTGATCTCCGGCCGTGTAGACAGACGGGTGCGAGATAAACGGCTGATCGCGACGCTCCCAGGCTTGGGTGTAATTGAGACAGGGATAATTTCACTGGCCGAATTAAGGCAATTTAGCGATTCAACCATGCTAGATTCAGGAAATATTTTATGAAGTAGTGTAGCAAAGGCTGGACCATTCCTTTCAATTCAACAGCTTCATCGAAAACCCTCTTCGCTTCACACAGCAAGCGTCATGGTCGGCCAGACAAACTTGCCATGGCTCATACCTCTGGCACTTGTCGGAGTTCAATCTTCCAGTTTGAATGACTTCTCCAATAATTTGGCAACCGACCTGGGCCCTCTGCTGCAATTGTTCGGTGAGCCTGTCACTCGGCAATATTTGAGCGAGTCAACCACTTTTCTCGATTACTTTATCTTCGCAATGGCACCTATAGGAATCTTGACAGCCATTGTGTCAGTTATTAGGGTCTGTGGAGACTCATCGTTAAGAGCTTTCATCGGCCGATCTCAAGAAGGGGATGGCCAAGTTGAGGCGGAGCTTTGCACTTCTACTAGTCGCGATGTTTGCGAATTGTTCAACAAAGGCGGCATTACTCGCGTGCTGGGTCGACCCAAGATACTCGAAATCATACAATTGCCCCAAGACCCGCCAACCTCAATAGCCAATCAAGCCAGCAGGGACGGACACAATGCCGAAGATGGCCGTGATGATATGGGTATCTTCCTCTTCCAAGATCATCTTCAAAACCTTCAAGAACACCCCTCCAATTCTGAATGGGAGGAACGGAAGCCTAGACACCTCAAAATCCTCGATATAGCTAGTTGGCGGCGTCGGTTGCAATGGCTTCGATCGAATAAGGAAGGTACCAGAACCAAAGCCCCATCGACTGTGGACGCTGTTGACAAAACTCCATTTGCACCTAACCCAAACCTATCGCTCAATGTGGGGATCTTGAAACTTCCGGATGGTATTTTCTACTCGGTCGCTATTCTCGGATTCGTCCTTCAAGCAAGCGTGCTTGTAATGGCCGGGCTAGTGTCTTGGAAATACAAATGGACACAAGACAGTACTACAACCTCCGAAAGTTTGCAACACACTACCATCGCTACGATAATACAAAATGACCGGGCTCCTCTGACTTTCATTTGTGGATCGGTCTTCATGTGCCTGGGAATGTACTTGTGCGCTGCCCTGATCGGGCAAAGTACCCGAGAATACATATATCAGCGCAAGCAAGTCAAAGGCGACGAAGCTCCAAAAACTAGGCTCTTCTGGCTACAACCAGGGAATCAAGTGATTGGAGATCAGACTTTTGATGCTTTCGCATATACTGAAGATGGGAGCAAGCGTTTGACTCAGTATATCTCTTCACGAATGGACTTAAGCGATAGGTCTGAATTTTATACCTGGATCCCCTTAATCGTCACAGTTGGAGGCTATGTGGCTCAATTCATCGGCTTGAGAGGCATGAATGCTTCTGTCGCTATCGCGCAACTAGGATCTTCTTTAGTGATGAGTTTCTTGCGTGGCTGTCTCCGCATGCGCCGTCTCGCAAGGACCGACAACAAGCTTGGTAAAGTCCCCGACAAAGTACTCAAGCATGAGCTGGACTGGTTGGCATTCGAACTCGGAACCAAAGATCTCGCAAATTCCAACGACCAGGAAAGTCAGCTCGAAGCAGGACAGTGGCTATGGTACCCAAATGAACAACCTCACGACTTCAATGATAATAGATCAAAGCCTACTGGGCCGTGGCTTTCACCTATCAAACTGTTTCGATATAGAACTCGGCTTGCCGTCCTGACTGGTCACCCTGGTCGTTATATCAAACAAGGCGCTCAGGCTTTCCAACAGTGGGACAATGATCAGGTACAAGTTCGTAGTATGGCACTTTGCTTGCAACAAGCTATTGAAGGATGTGCCGACGCCCTTATTGGGGACCACCCCCCTAATAATGCCGAATCGATGGCCTTCAGCATTCCGATCACAATGGCAAACGACCGAGCACCGGGCTACTTGACGACGCGATTAGGAATGGCTATTCGAAAGAACCCTAATCCATCGGTCTCTGATGGCGTCTCGTGGACCGTAAGCTCCACAGAGATTGAAGCAATCCTGGGGCTCTGGCTGTGGTCGTTGAAGAAGGTGGCGCATTTGGAAATCGCGGACGATTATGGCAACAACATATCCATCGCTGAGACTATTCCAAACTATAGAATCATTGGATTTGCCAACGATGGCTATCGTGATGCTATGGAAATGTGGCTTGGAGAGTCCTACCGACTAGAATCGGAGGAAATGATTCTAAACACCGAAGAATTACACATGCTCCACAGCATGACTTTCTGGCGAGCTGAGACACAAGAGTCTCACACATTCGTGCCATGGAGTGTAAACGACCCTGAGATGCACTTGCGACGCCTGTTTGGTTGGACTGCTCTAAACCTTGACCGTGAGGCTCGATTTGATACAATTCCAGTCCGGTGCGCACCAACCGGTCTATCTTTACTGAACCAAATTGGTCACGAACTGTTCGCTTCATTCATCAAGCATTTATACAAGGAAATCGGGCCAGGTATCGGAGGAGTCACTATCATCGATATCAACGGCAGGCTTCGCTGGCAAAACCCCGTCATCTCCAACATGGTGTCTCGTTTCGAGGAATCTGGACTCGGGTCATCAGTGGACGCTTTACTCTGCTTGCTTCCTACTCTGCGTGAAGTAATTCGGCCACCAGACGGAGAGCTCGTAATCTCTGCTCTCTTAAAACTATCAGCAGGGTACCGGAAGGCGCACTATTGGGAAAGGACCGAAATCTTTCTTCGATGGACGTGCAATCGTTATCGGCCATCCTATGACCAAGGCTCAAAGACGTCTCATGAGCTTGGAACAAAGCATATCGAAAGCTTCCGAAGTGCATTGATCGTTACCGGCGAACTTTACCGTTGGGCACTCGCATCCAAAAATAGAGACACTAGAGTTTTTGGCTACAATGGTATTGTCTGGATGCTGTCGCACCTCAGACCAACAGCACAGCTTAACCAGACAATTAAGTCCAACTATGAAGACCCCAACGATAAAGACACCAACGATATTTTGGACCGATATCAAGAGATTTCCTCTTTGGTTGCTGAACGATTAGCCGAGCCGTCCGCATTTGGCAGATACAAATATTACCCAAAGGATAGTCAAACGACGGAATTGCTCGATCAAGATTATGAAGACGAAGATTTAGAAACCAAAAACAAAGACTTGGATGATATATGGGTCCCTCATCGGAACTCTCACTCGCCAAAAAATGCTTGGGATTCTTCCAACGATATTACGCCAGAGCCTGCAGAGGAAGACACCGACCGAGACATCGAATGGAAATATGATCAAGAAAATGAGAACGACTCTCCACTGAGAAGCAAGAAAAATGATTCGGATTCTATGTCTCCGCTAACTCTGATCAATGGCACTAGTGCCCCTGTTGACAAAACTGTTATAGCCGCTGTGAAGCCATCACAAGAACAGATGCCCAAGGAAAAGATTTTGAAAGAGAGGATTAGAACATTGTATCTTCTTTGTTTTGCAACTAGTGAGGACATTAATGAGAGATCGTTGCTCAAGCGCAGCCTTGCACGTGCCGCGCAGAATGGGTGGATCGAAATTGCCACGGCTCTTATTGAACTGAGGGCCGTCGTGGATCTTAGCGATACCTTGAAAAGAACGCCAATACACTATGCGGCTGAACGAGGAAGCATCTCGATCACTAGCTTGCTTTTGGCTCATGGTGCTGACCCTAATGAGCCTGATAAGAACGGTCAAACTCCTGTTCTATTGGCAACACTTGCCCAAGCGGAACATGTTGTGACAATGCTGCTTGAGACTAGAACGGTCTCGCCATCGACACCAGATAATTCTGGCGTAACTCCGCTTATTTCTGCCGCAAGAGCTGGGAGTATTAGCATTGTGAATATATTGGTCCGCTTTGGAGCCTTATATCAATCCAATGCGGAAGACAGATCAGGACGGACCGCACTTTGGTACGCGGCACTGAAGGGCCACGTCGAAATCGTCAGAATCCTACTCGATTATGAAGAGACCCGCGCAGATATTTGTGACCGTAGCGGTCTTATTCCGATATCTGTCGCTGGATGGGAAGGGCATAAGGATATCTTTCGACAGATCTATGAAAAGAGGCAGACTGACCCTAACCTCCTTCTCCTGTACCCCGATGGTTCCCGGCGGACAGTTCTATCCATAGTTATCGAACAGGAGTTCCAAGACGTGTTCATGCTGCTACTGTCGGATACCCGCCTGAATTTACAAATGAGACAGATCGAGTCAAGAGCTGAGAATTTAGAGCCTCAATCGGCAAGTGATCAGCATCCATTCAACGAAGAAGTGAACGCAGTATTAGTAGATACAGCACTGGGGCTGACTATTCAATACAATCGGGAAGCTATGTTTGACTCACTGATGAACCGGCTAAGCGACAAGCGATTCGATATAGCCCATCTCGACGAAAGGCCTCTTGCTATTGCAGCTTCTTATGGCCGGACATCGATGGTCGAGAAGCTTCTCTTGAATGATAAGATCGGCCCGAATGATGGAGAACCCCTAGTGCGCGCTGTCTCGGGAGGACATAGTGAAACCGTGAAAACATTGTTACTCGATGCCCGGGTTGATGTAACCAAGGGACAACCACTTCTGGAAGCTATAGCACGCGGCAGAATAGGAGTCGTCCAGATTCTCCTTGCAAATTCTCGATTCCAGCCTGATGAACGTCATTTAGAGGTCGCTTTTCAGAACAAATCTTTCAATATTGCCCGGCTGCTGCTTCAACGTGCCAAACAACCGAACATGATATTCCGTAAATATGATGACGGCAACGCGCTTCATGTTGCTGCTCGCTACGGAAAGCCAAACTTTGCTCGCTCGTTGATTGGAATCCGGGGCATAGATCTAAACTTGCTCGACAACAAGGGACAGACGCCGCTTTCAAGAGCGTTCTCTGCGGGCTCTCTGAAAGTTGCTTCGGCGTTGCTCGAGGAGCAACGAACCGACTTGAAAATCAAAAATATCAGCGGATGCTCTTGGTCAACTGACGAAAGATCAATGATTTCTTCGAAAGGCACAATTGTCCATTTTGCAACGACTTTGAGGGCCAAGTTTGCACAGGCTGCTCTGAAGCTGCTCCTTGCAATCCCAAGGTTAGACCCAAACGTGTCCGATTGTGCTGGGAGAACGCCCATTTACTTTTTACTGGAACCTGGTTGTCCTAAAGATCGCGCACAAAACGCGCTTCATATTCTCCTGGATGATCCGCTGGGAAGAGTGAAGGTAAGTGATACTGCATCTAATGGTCGTACCGTAATGCATCTTGCCGCGGAATCTGGACGAGGCCTCGAGCAGCTACTTACTCGCAATGATATTGATCCTAACATCCGTGATATCCTTGGCCAGACACCACTTCATGCTGCAACTCTTCATGGAACCTACGAAGCGATCCGCCTATTGTTGGCCGATTCTAGGATTGACCCGACGATACTTGACAACAACAAGAGATCGGCATTTGAACTACTGGATATGAATTCTCATGGCAAGTCTGCCGTCGTTTACCTCACTGCTGATCGATTCGACTATGGGGTCTCTCAAGGCGGTACAACAGCACTTCATGTCATTGCCGAGCACTGGACTGATGGCTTGGAGGATTATCTGAGGATGCTTCTAGGATCTGGCAGAATCCACCCAAATCAGAGAAGCAAAGAGGGCAACACTGCTCTATGGTATGCCGTCAGAGGGGGGCACACAAAAGCTGTCGAGATCCTACTCTCAAGCAAACAGCTAGATCCAAACCTTACAGACTCCCGAGGGGAATCGTCTTTGCATCTTCTAGTACGATCGAGAGACTCGTTCTCAAAGTATCGAAAGATGCTGGCGAGCTTCTTTTCCCATAGAAATCTGGATCCCAACAGACTCAACGCAGTCGGTCAAACAGCACTGCATATGCATCTCGGACTCCAAGAGAGACTTGGAAGAATGGCGTACCAAACTGTGAGAGTGTTTGTGGAAGACAGTCGCACAGATCCAAATATGCAAGACACCAAAAACCAGACTGCGCTTCACTTAGCTGGCCGAAAGGCGCATCAGGCATCTAGAGAACCTAGAATCTATGGCGCCCAAATCATTAAGGCACTGCTTAAAGATCCGAGAACAAATCCAAACTTAAAAGATTACACCGGGCAAACTGCATTTCAAGTCATCGTCTCGAACATTAATTTGGTCCATAAACGGCGTACACTTGTGCAGTCTTTCATTAACTTGCCGTTGCTAGATCCCAACATACAGGATCTGCAAGGCCGAACGGTCTTGCATCTTGCAGTAGCGGTACAGCCAGAGAAGCGTTATGAGACCGGGGCTATTGATGCCATCAACAGATTATTGAAAGACGAAAGACTCGTCCCCGGGATTGTTGACAACCACAAGCAGACCGCACTTTGGTTTGCTATCGGCGCAGGCTTTACGGGAGCCGTACGGATCCTCCTTCAGGATGGTAGGATAGACGCCAACGCCCAGGACGAGAAAGGCAATACTATCCTGCATCAAGCTGTTAGACTAGAGCACAAAGAAACCGTCGAGCTGTTGCTTCGGAGCGGTATTGTGGACCTTAGCATGCGGAATGGTGCCAGAAAGACGGCCTTTGCCATGGCCAACGAGATTGAGGCTGACAGCGGTAATTTGATTTTACTATTCAGGCGCGCTGGTGAACTTGCATCACGCAATCCTCAGCCAGTAGAGATGTTTATACCAGAGCAGTCGTCTTCTGATGAGTCAGTGTTCGACCCTTCGAGTGAATGCTCTAACTAGGCTGTCGCTATATTATATAGTATGACGGTGCTACGCCCCGTCCTAGCCAGCGCTCCCAATGGGTGGGTCAGGCGTCTTTTGAGTGTCCCACCTGACCTGACTTATCTTTAGCAGGTCAGGTCGGGCTTCTTGGCAGGTTTATTTATGTATTAAATATAAAATCAGAAAATCTCTTTTAAGACCAAAATTGTGAAACAATAAATATTTATCAAACTTTTACTTTTATTTGACCCCACTTATTCCCCCCAAAAGAAATTTTATTTTTATTTATTCTCCCCAAAAGAGATTTACAAATGCCTAATAAATATTTATAGATTAATAAAAACTTGACCCATGTTTATTAGGTTTTCAAAACCCCCAATCTATACCCGGCCTATTCTCCACCTAAAAACGCCTACCTATAAACCCGACCCATCTATTGGGAGCGCTAGTCCTAGCCATTAAGAATAATTAATAGCATTTCTGAGTTTTATTTCAAAAAATCGATAATTATATATATAATTATATGTTTTATAATGGAAAAACTAAAATAAATATTCTAGTTTCATACTAAGTTATTATATTCACAAACTTAAGATTTGAATATTTTCTTAAATTCCATCTATAGATATTCCGGGCAAATGAAATTTCTCAATAGATCTATCTTTTATTAATTTACCTTTTATTATGTAAATCAAGGAGTTCCACCTTCCTTTTCGAACCCCACTTCTTCGCAATCTCAAGACAAGTACAACCCGCAAAGTTTTTAATATCAGTCCTAGCTCCGTGAGCCAACAAAAGTTCCAATACGTTGTCCTCAATAGGATCAGAACTTGCGATATTAGCTGCCGAACCCGGGTTCAGCCCGCCGAATACTATATACGGTTCGGAATCTATAGCGTCAACATCTGCGCCGATATCAAGGAGGAATTCAATTGCTCTGTAGCTGTCGATTCGGCGGCTAATGGCGATTGGGAGAATAATACCGGTTGGCCGACCTCCATAGTTGTACATAAGTTGTATAATTGAGAATGGACTACGAGATGCTGCATACCTATCGATTCGGTTTTAGCTACATACCATTTGAGAAACAGGAGCCTGGAAGAAGAGCCAATAGTCATTACTTACATAAAATTAGTGACTTTTTCTTTCCCCCGACAGTCAGCATTAGGGTCTGCTCCATGGTCCAGAAACCATTTTACAAGTTCATAATCTACATCGTCGCTTAGGAGAAGTATACTGTGTAACGAAGGAGTGTCAGCCATCTTCTGTTGGCCTACTAGGCAGAAGTACATACCACAAAGGGCTCCATGGAAACCAGCAGCCAGTTTCAGACGGGTTATCATGGATGTCCCAACCACGATCAAAGAATGATTGAAAAATTGCTGGAGTGGATCTGCAAGATATTGCTTGATCGACTGCAAGGCTGCACAGTCTTATGCCATGATCGAAAAAGTACTCGACGATGTTTCTCTGGCTCTGTTGAATCGCGAGGTAGAAACCCGGTTCTAAAGCATAGATCTCATGGCCAGGTGGCCCCGGAACTGGGTCATGTATAATCTGCCAAGCTTCAACAAGGTCTCGTAGAATATCAAAGTCGCCGGATATGCAAGCAGCATTCATTCTTTTGATAGTGGCATGTTCCGGATGGCATTGAACCGCGGGTGCATTCCGCGCCTTAATAGCGCAATTTCTAGCGATCTGAACTTCTTGTGGGTCGGTGCTTCGGGATCTCATGAAGCGGATATGGCTGTTGTATGGCGACACATGCAGAGGTGGTGTCCTATTCTGCGGTGGAGGCGGTGGAGGCGGCCGTGGGCTGTTTGGTAGCTGCATACTGTGAAAACGCGGTCGAACGAGAATTTCTTTATTCAATCGCAATAAAAGTTATATGGAGATGTAAGTAAAGTTGGCCGTTCAAAGTTTAAAGGGCTTTGAACTGGGCAGCGTATAGTGTATGCGAAATAACCCACCGTCTACGTAGTGTTGGAATACAGCCAATGAAAGGCTGCCAGTTGGTAGCCTCACGCTAAAATACAAGCAGCAACCAACAATCTAAGCACAAATTTTGATACGGGTGCGAATTCTGCACACAAAACCGCTGCGCCACCCTCCTGTGGTAACGACTGGACTGGTTCTGGTCACCTGGTGCCCGAGAATAGCTACAAGCCCCATATAAATTTGTTGCATACGAACCTTCCATGAGGCACATCGGCTCTAGAACCTGAATACGTCTCCACATTTGATTATGGACGTTGTCCACAGCAATGCAATGGAGGATTATTCGTCATCTGATCTCCTGATGAAACATGGCCGCATAAATACGGCCCGAAAAACGGCACGGCTCAGGGTGCCATGCGTTTGGTTTTACGCAAAGGTCATCAGGTGTCGAGATACACATGTTGAAGCCCCAATTTCTAAACATTAGTATGAGAACACCTGATTCCACTGCTACGATAGGATCAAGAGGATCAAAGGAAATGAAAGTGTGACCAAGGTAATGTACTAAATTAAAATTGGGCCCAACGTGAGGAAGTTGGAGGAAGAAGTTGGAGGAAGCTTTTGACATATATCAGGTTATCTCTGATATAAATGATGGCTGTTTCTCTCCTTGAAGTTTCCTTTCATCATCACGACTACAATCATTTCCAGAACAGTCTCTACAATCATATATTGATTTCTTCAAAGTCATATTTACAGCTCCACCCAAAGTCCTTCCAGGCCGTAATCACACCTCTTACGAGCCCCAGAATTCCTACTTCCATCTTACCTTCATTTCACTTCAGCGACACTTTCAACTACAGCCTCAAAATGAAGTACCTGAACAGTCTAGTTATAGGGCTTCTTATGGTGGCTCCATCGATTGGCATTCCACTTGCCTCAGAAGCTGGCTCACAAGATGCAACGCCTGCAGCACCGGCGGAAAATCCGAGAATTACGGACCTACTGGAACCATGGTAGATATACCACGGCTTGATTAAATAATAGCTAACAAAAAAATAGTTCAGACCCAAATCTTTCAAAGGACAAGAGAGCGCAGCTCGCGAGCGGAACTACATGTGTACCCCCCTCAACGATGACCAATGCCCAGCCTAGCGTAACTCCTGAAAGAGAGCCAATGTCTTTACCAGTCGCAGATTCGAGTTTACAAACTGAGGTATCTACGTCCAGTGCAACGCAAAGCAAGGCAAAACAAGGGACAGTACCAACTTCGAGCTCAGGAGCTCAGGTTTCTACGTCTAGGAAACTTTCCGGCAGTAAAGTAACAACTATATCAACAACAAATTCAAGAAACACGGCAACCACCGCCGCCTCACTATCCAGTAGTAAAAGCACCTCGACATCAGTGAATAAAGGAACAATAAGAACAGCGCCCTCACAGAGTAAATCATCGATTGCAGCTCCCAAAACAGGGACCACTTCATCATCTATGAAAAGTAAAACTTCATCTGCAGCATCATCACCAGCTCCCAAAACCAAAGCAACATTTGCATCACCTGCACCTCCTCAAAGCAAAGCATCATCCGCAGTTCCTAAACAAATGCGACTACAGCACCCCAAAGTAAAGTGACATCTGCAACTCATCAAAGTAAAGCAACACCTGCAGGGCCCAAAACAGAGCCGACTAAAACCAAAACTTCTTCTGCACCCAAAAAAACCAAGCCATCGCTTGCGAGACGTGATGAGAACGACAGTCTTTCCAAAAGGGCGTATGACGACCATGGATTCTGCCCTTGGGATCTCGTTACAGCGGATGACCAAGAGACTCAATTTATTGTCCAGGACAACGCCATCTATGGGCCGCCAGGATCCTACCTTTGGACTCGGGGCCTAGCTACCTGCGTCGGCATCGCGGTGTATGGGCGTCCAGCAGGAGACCCTTATACTGGTGGCAAAATTCTGGCTCATGTTTCGGGAGGCCAATATCATGGAATGCTAAACAACATCGACCATCTCATTTGGAAAAACTGAAACAATTTCCCGAATATGCAGATTGCACTTGTTGTTCCAGACACTAGGTATCCAGAACCAGGCTGGAGTAGCCCAGCAATGATTGATGCGTTGAATTTAATGATCGGAGATATCTGGAATTATTTCGACAGTAATGTTTTCAGGCAACGTTATCCTGGTGTTAGTCTCAATATTCAATATAGTATCAGAGATACTACAGCCATTGATAGACAGAGAAGGACTGGTGAGATGGTGATTAAAAATCTCAATAGAATTTTCATTAATAGTCCTAATCCTGACAATAATAATATGAATCGACAAATTAATTACAATGTTCACAAGTAGTTAATAAAGAATTATATAGCTCTCAAGCATCGATGGAAGTAATGTAGCAGCAGAGGCATATAGGGCTGACTATAGGGATCGGAATTAGGATTTTCTTGTTTGTTTTGGGGCTTTTTGTTCTGGGGGAAAAGTTGAAGCTTTGAGACTAAATGAGGGGATGTAATATTCCGGGTGGTTTTTCTTTTCTTTTTTTTTTTCTTTTGCTATTAAATCGATATATTTTTATCGAAATTCAAATTCCTCTATTGAGTTCCACTTTCAATTGTCAAACTAAGTGTATTATAGTAAAATATTGACAAATCGTTGTAATTGACCGTTGTTTTGTAGTACTTCAAAGCCTAGTCAGTAACTATAACAATCTAAAAATCCAATATATCCTTATGATGCCAAAGTAGCGGCATGTATTTCCCAGTCTAGTAGTGCTTGCGCTGTAAATATATTGAAAACAATACCGCGTATCAACAAGAATAGCCTCGGGATATAAATATCGTAAGCAAGGCCTCTGTACCGCAGCTAATCCAGCCGCCCCATACAATTTGTTCACCCGCTTCGGTACAGCTTTGTATCGAAACTGTATCGGATGCCGATCTTCTAGTCGTCGTATCTCGTCCTCCAGTACATCTAGCTTCATATACTCACTGTATCCAATATCCTCGTCGATCTCTGCGTCCTGTTCTTGCCCAAAGAACTATCCTCTTAGTGAAGCTGTAGAACTTTAGCATATACCAGGAGAGAATTATATGAGACGTGGCCAATATGGCAGGTCTGAATCCGGATTATTTGGCTACAACAACTTCACCCGGATGAGTGCGGAGTATAAAACTAGGGAGTTGCATAATGCCTTATTTGTTGAGTGACTGACGACAGCTTGCAGAGTGCGCTATTTCTTATTTTGCCATCAATAGTAGTACTTGAGAGATAGGCTGGTCAACGAAGCAGGAAGCAGAATCATGTCGTAAACAAAAACCATACCTATCAATAATTAAGGCGTCTTGATCGGGTTCAGCAGTGCATGGATTTTATGCAGATCCCAAAATCCACTCTCAAAGCAGCAACCACACAAAGTATCTTCAATTACTCTCTTGGCTCATTATCATCTCGTAAACGAGGCCAACGTAAAATTGTTCAAATCTTCGACCCAAAATGTCCCCAGTGCGATGATTTCTCGCTCGTCTTCTGCCCTTGGCATCAAGGTATGACTGGGCTTCATTATCGGCTTCAACTCTTGTATCTGTTGTTACGCTGTACCTCTCCACCATCACAGCCAGCTGAACTGTGCGAGAATTAGGTCGTCTGGGGCATGCTACGGTGCGCTCGAAGGCATCGAGTTTGCTCGAGTTCAGTCCTAGCATGGAGAAAGTTGAGCGTTCGATAATGGTTTGCCATTATCCAGACACCGTCGAGTATACTGCAATTCATTGTTGTCGCTGGTAAGTCTCAGTACTAATGTTGAAGAAACGAGAGGTAAATAGTATGTGTGGGGGCCAAAATGTTGTGAGCATGGAAGAGGCGCTTGGTGCCGTTGAAGACACCAAGATCAATGGAAGAGAGATCTGGAATTCCATCAATACGGTCAGAACACTAGCTAAGAGCGAGGGATCGAAATTGAAGCTGGTGTATCTGCAGACGATTGTCCAAGTATGGAGTGAGTTTGAAGAGAGTTTCGGGAGTTTGCAGAAGGTTGAATTAGCAGACCCCAATACTTGAATGGGACTGGTTTCCTTATGGTCCCCAGGAGATCAACTTCCATCGTCTTAGAAAATATATGTGAAGCATTTTTAAGATCTCTTGAAGGTCATGGTGGGGTAGCGGGGTAATCACGTGACATAATTCACCCCCCGAAATCTTTTCCTCCATGCGAATATCATAACTGAACTCCGAACTTTGATTCTCTCGTCCCATTCCGCAGATAAGGGGAAAGAATACCAGGAGTATGCTCCAAGCTGCATCACCTACAGTGTCGAAACGTGTGCAATAGGTTCTGGTGAGTGATAGACTGGTGATTGCAGTCAGTGCTCTTGATGGGCGGGTCAGGTGTCTTTTGAGGGTCTGACCTGACCTGACCTATCTTTCAATAAGTCAGGTCAGGTTTCTTGGCAGGTTTATCCACGACCGCTTATATATTAATTATAAAATTGGGAGATCCCATTTTTATATTTCATTTTGGATCTACCCCCACTTTTACCTCTAACCTTGCAATTTATCCCCTATTTTACTACAAACGTCCCTTTTGAAGAAGTTTATAGGCACTCAGTAAGTGCTTATAAATTTATACAAACCTGACCTATACCCGACAGGTCTTCGAGACCCCCAACCCACGCCTGACCCGGGCTCCACTTAAAGACGCCCACCCGATAGCCTGACCCGCCCATCGGGAGCACTGATTGCAGTTCAGCTGCGGTACTTTCTATGCGTCCGTTTGAAAAGCAATTAAAGTCTTGACTGAATAAAGTGATCGCGGCTGTGGTTTTGTCTTCGTTGTGATGCTGTCATGGTCGTGATCGAAGTAAGTGGTTGTAATTACCTTTCGAGCAGTCTTCACTTTCACTTTTAGCACCTACATGTGTTGGCGCCCCAATGCGTCTAGTCTACTGAGCAGCAACGATGTCTTAGTTTTCTACCGGACTGGTTACGGCCCACCACCAAGAGATTTCATCCCACCTTCGCTGAAAACCTAAAAGCTGCTTCTAAAGAATTCGGATGGAACATACGAGTGTATACTACCGCCTACAGTATTGAAACACATGATATAATGTTTTTATCTGGAATACATGGCTCGAGCAATCGAAGCATTGAATAATGTTCCATTCAACTACGTAATAATATGTAATGACCGTTATAGATGGTTCCTCTCCTCCGGCGACCCCTTTATCGCATAACATCTCTCAAATGCCCTCCTTGATCCACAATACCACTCCTAGTTAATAGCATAACTACCAACAAGGAATCCCACCCCTGGCTTGCTGACCCCCGGCTTAAAGCGCACACCACCATCACCACAGCGCGACCCAGGATACACAATCAAGTTATCCGGGTCAGGCCAGTCGTCCGTCTTCGCATTAAAGCTATCCTTATATCAGTAATGCTCAAGAAAGAAGGACAGAAGGAAAAACGCACTTGATATTGTCGACGTCCTCCTGCGCCCTGCCCGACGGCCAATTGAGAGTGTTACAGGTCACATCCTTTTTTCCATGGACGTTCCAGACGATGTTGCTGCGAGTGTGGAAGCTGACGGACCAGGCATTGGCTGCGGTGGCCGAAAGGGCTGCTGCGCAGAAGATGGTTAATGCCTTCATCGTCGTATTCAAATTGGTGAGTCAATGTGATAGTTCCTGATTTCGTCTGCAGAGGTGTATTGAAAGTCGAGTCAAGTCAAGCGGGCTGTCTAATCTCTCTTTGGAGCTGGGGAAGCAGAGTGCTTCTTTTATACTTGACGGAGTGTGGTACGAGCCTGCCGTACCTACCTATTCAACGGCCCACGAGTTTCACCGAACAAGAATAAGACGGACGTGTGATTGCTAAAATGAGCAAGAAGGCGTAAGACTCCAAAGCATTCCTTGTCATCGATCCACACTCAGAGTAAAGGTTAGTTGGGCACGGCGTATGAGGTAATATCATCATATTCTCCTCAAATGGTGTGTGGGCTACCCCTGAGCATAAGGACGACAAGGCAGTAAGAGGATGATTGGACCACAATGTCTTGGCATTCGTCAATCAAGTAACACAGACTCGGCGTAAAACTGCAAGAGGGGTGAAAAGTGTATATTCACCCCCTGCATTGCTCGTATTCATACCTATCATCGTCCTTGTCTGTCGCTCAGGCTCGTTACGATTTCGATCTAAACTTGTTTCTCCATCATGTTATATTCCAAGATGAAGTGTCGCTTCGAGTTACCGAAACTTGCAGGAACAAGGCTGAGTCGACCAGAGGTCGATCAAGTAGTGCATTCGCATTGTGCACGTTGATTTTTGAGTTGCATCATTTATACTTCGTATAAACATGTGCACTTCACATCGATTCTAGCATTAACTCATTCCTCGATCTTTCATTGATGCCATCCGTAGAAAAGTGCCAATCTGCTGGTGCGTGTGTGCCATAGTCATGTATTACAAGACTCCCTTGCGTCTTCGATGGGCGGTTTTACCAATAGCGGACACGCACGGCTTCCAACTTAAAGTAGATGAATCTAGGAATGGGCATTTCTTGGTGGTCAAGCGCATGCCCCCACGGGATACGCTAGGCTACCCGCGCCCGCCTGGTATATAACTCGCTCTCTTGCAAATTTTGCACAAGGACGCTCGCCAGAGCAGCGGTAAAAGCTGGTGGCACAATTCATAGGCCTAACGAAGTTTAGCAGCACCTGGTGTTGGCAAGACCAGTAGTCATTCTGGAAGGGATGCTGGTGTTCTCCATTTAAGCGGGCAAAGAGGAAGTGGTACCGCGCAAAGCAAGTCACCATTACCTCCAGAATGACTTAGTGATAAATAAACCAATTGCTAGGATAATTATAAATGAAAATCTAAGTTACACACTCACTTCGCAAACGCACAGCTATATTACTCCGGCACGTACAGCCCCAAAGGCGGTGCGTAGACGCATACCTATCTCACCGGTGATCGTGCAATTGTGCAGAGAAGTGGTAAGGATGACCCTATACTTCCAAATGTTGCCACTCATCATTGGTTGGCTTATAGCAACTGGCGCAGACATGGTAGCTAATGGAAAGGCTGTCAATCTATAAAGGTACCTGTGGTTAACTTCGTAAGCATGCAGTTGGTGTTTCACCGCCAAGGAGGGCGCAGCCTATGTACAACACCAACACATAAATTAAATCTACTCAGCTGAGAAATGGCTGGGAATCATAGAGCACCTCTTCGGATAGAATCCGCGCGCTGTGTTACAATACTGGGCAATTCGGTAGTGGGGCTGCAGTCAGCATTGACCCCCTTTGAATGATTTGTAGACTACGCTGCGTTATTGTACCGTAAAATAACTTCCGTAGTGGAATTATTCGTTCTTTGCCGCCGGAAGCAGAAGTAATCGACTTCAACGCTCGAGGGTCCTATAAGCCCCGGCTTTCCCGAACACTGGCGGAGGTGCAAGACCACATGAAGTTCCCAGGGATGCCAGTCACTACTATCTCGTGTCATGAACATCAAACGACAACGACAGTACACGAAAAGGCTGAAAAAGTATCCTGTCGAGACCGAATGACTGGCGCTTGATAGACAGAGGGCCATCTCGCGTAACGACTTTAAGTTGACGCCCGCAAAGCGCTTGAAGACCAATGCTTCGGCAGCTCGTATCCATCTTCCTGAATACTTCCCATTAGAGGACCCACCGCCCGCTTCAGATTCTCCCCGAACAAAACGAGGCATGCTCCGGGGCGTGAACGTGGTGGCTCTCAGAACCTCTTTGACCGGACTGATCATCATAGTTACAATTAGCATGGTAAGCAATCACCCCTCTAACTCGGAATATCATGTTAGTGCTAAGAAATATATACGAAGCTTTCTGCCCCCAGGCTTCAAATGGAATGAGGAATGCCAATCTGTCCGTAGATAGTAGTAGCAGTGATTCATACTCCAAGGCAAGTACCACCGGCATCCCAAACGGCTGCAATAATGTCACCTATCTAGATCAACTCGACGGAGGTACCCAAAGCTTTGCAACGAACCCTCTCTTCAAAACTCCCTTCAACAATTCGTCAACAATGGTTTTCCTTAGCAAGGTGTAGATCAACTGCCATGGGCATGGACCTTAAGGCTCCTTAAGACATGCATTTACCAATCCCCAGCTTAATGGTTGTTGGTGAACGAGATGTTGAGGGCTTGGGAGATTCTAGGTTTCTGAACAAACCCAAGCTCAAGCATTGAATTTTGTCGCCGCACTACTTTACGCCAAAAATAGTTATATAAGTTATAGCGAGCTTGAGCAAATCAATACGGAATGGATATTCCTCTCCTATTCAGATGTTAGGGCATTATCATTGATTCATATAGAGCAGCCGTTTGTTATTGAACGTCGGAGCGAATCCTTGCTGGAGAGCATGCATCATTTCTTAGAGCAGAAGAGCCTATATTTCAAAGTCCCTAGCATTGGTGGCTAATAGAAATAAATATGCCGATTGTCCTGTCTGATCATTTCTCGAGTGAGGAGTTCCCGCTATCGCAATTGGCAGTGAAGTCCCCTCGCCATCTGCCGCTAAATAATTCATTTTTCGTTTTCATCAAAATTTATACATTGTTCTCCGGGATTGGAAACAGTCGATAATGTTGCTTTCTCCCTATTAACATGACGAGTTGTGTTGTCGCTTGCTAACAAGAACCCGAGCTTAACACACCAGCATAGAAGACGCAGAGAAAAGGCTATAGGCCTGGTGTACACATATATGATTATCTAAATTAGACAACTTGCTGAGATCGATTTCAACAGCTGAAAGGACTTGACTGGTTCGTTGTAACCTCTATAGATCTTTACGTGATAAATGGAAACAAGTTATGCGTTAGCGACAGGAGGTCCCTTACCAAGATTGCCTGATCCTTGGGCAAGTGGCGCTAAGAACACGCGTGCCTTAGGATTCATGACGGAGGGACTCTAACAATTATAGGGCGCGAACTCTTACTCGGATGCACTGTACTTTCTCCTATAATCAATATTCACGCTTATCTCTCAGTATCTAGACCACGAGAAGTTCCTAGCCCTTGCTGCAGCTCTTCAATATCCCTCGAACCCTGATCTCGAAATTCAGGAAAGTATGCCGCTTCAGCGGGAAACGAGGGGCTATCATCCAGTGCCCTCCTGATACCCCTCTCTTCTTGCGACAAAATATTATTCGTTGACCCGAGTTCCAGGTAAGTCAATTGGGTTGAGTTCGATCCATCCGAGATTTCGCTGCTTTGGAAACCTTTGCGGTCTTTGAACTTGCTGTGGTTTGTATTACGCTCGTACCTGGCCCTCTGTGACGCATATTCGCTTGAATAACGAGCAAAGAATATTCCAAAGGAAGGAAGACAGGCACAAATGATGCCCAAACCAACCTCTGCAACACTTATTCTGGCGTTAGTAAATGAAGTCATAATATCAGAGCAGACGTACCCCAATAGATTAAAACGAACAAACGAAATAGTTTCATCATCGAAGCTGTTGGGCTGAAACACCAAGAACAGACGCACGACGCTGGCTCCAGTTGCTATACCACCCGCCCCCAGAAGGCCAAATACTTTTAGCTTGCTTTTCAAAGGAACCTGGAGATGCCACACCCTAGTATCCGAGTCAATGAATGAACGCAAAAACGGCCAACAAACAAGACCTAAGAACGCTTACAATGGTATCGGCAATATCAACACTACAAGATCTGTAAGTGCACTCATTACAGTATCTGTATGGAATAGAAGGCTCTGGTCGATGCAAGTTGGATGCAACGACGGATTCCATAGACCGGCAATCGGAGTGCAAATTTTAATTTTGATGATCATGACTGGAAAATAGTAACACAGCATGGCCGCAATGAAGACATAGATGAAAATATGGGTCTTTTTGTATTCGGCAAAGATCCGAATATAAATGAGAAGTAAAGTCGATTTGGTGAACCACGCCGTGGGACCGTAGACGATAGTGTCTGCATACAAAGCCTGCCAAAGATGAGTAACCATCCTGAAGACCCCATGAGGGCAGTAAACCCACCTGTTTGAACCCGACAAAGTCATCTTCTGTCACCTCGTATTGGTGGCTGCCTCCACCGTGACGGCCCACTGCACAAGATTAGTCCTATACCCAGAGCGAGCCAGTTATATACTCACTGTATATTCCAGTAAGGCAATAACAAAGAGCTAAGAGCTTGATTCAGATCAGCAACCATAGAGATAGCCTCGAAGAACGTAGTACCCATGCAATCAAACAAAACCCTAGAAAATATTAACTCAGATTATATGGATCCGCATTGGATAGGGTTGCTTACAATCTTCCTGTACGAAAGGCTTCGTGATGCAAGTTTTTATATACATCCGAATGAGAACGAAAGGTGACATGAGAGTCATCGTCAAGATTCCCGCCACCAAATTGATGGTATGGAGCACATCTTCAGGATCCTTGAAATTCGGTGTTACCCCTGATGGGGGAATGGCTCCACCCGCGGCGAAGGACATCGTGGGAGTTATGATGATAGATCAAGAGTGAAAACAAGAGTCGGCGTTAGATATGCCAGCTCAACAGAACCTGCTGGGAGCTCAGGGAAGCCGAGGCAGTGGTGATTGCGTCTCATTCCCAACTTTTCATGTTCATGGGAACCCAACGGGGTTAAAAGGAGAAGGGAATCTACAATTTTATTTTACGACCCCGAAACTCAAAATTCGATCATAGCAATGGTGTTTGGAAGACTTCCAGGGTTCGCAGCGGCGCTTTGTTGTCCGGCAGATAACAGAAAACTCTGGAAAAATACACACCAGATGCTAGGGCATGATCCCATCGATACAACATATACGCCAACTCAAACAGAAGGAAGCTCAAATTCGTGGCAAAATTGACAAGGCTGTCGTTAATATGACATGGGAGATAAGCTTTGAGACTGACTCGCACAAATGAAAAAGTCCAGCGTTATCTAAGGTTTGACAATGGGGCCCCTTCAGATTAAGCTTTGAGTTTCGATTGACACCTGACTCATATCAAAGTTTCCTTCGCCGGACGGAGTCTTTATCTTCCGGAATGCAACGCATACCCTAGAAGTTAGAAATTAGTAACGCGATATATGACGTTGCTTTTGTACCCAGTATCATTAAGTGTGCTTCGACTAAGTACTCTCATACACAGGCCGAAATGCAAGGGCAGGATTACTTGAAATTAAGATGCAGTACATGAGCACCCATTGACCTGATCAAAAATGTGACGCTTGTTCAGCATTGAATGGAGAGTGCGAAAGATGACTGCAGAAAAGCGATTGAATGGTGCGACGAAGAAACTGGGACGACGCTTGAAGGAGAGCATGGGGGAAAATGTCTGGGGCGACAGATCTCGGCATTGTCTATTTCACCGTAGCCAAGCACGGGAACCAAGATTAATGAAACACCGTGAAATCAACACAAATCTTCACCCCTACTCGACTCTTCCTTCCAAAAATTGCCTGGGATTCCAATATCAACGGAAAGTTACTTTGAGGTTTCAGCCAACCAGCCGAGCTGTCAAGAAAACGTTGAATTAACACAGTTTTGAAGCTCGGTTGAAACCCCAGGATCCCGAAGGTTTACAAGAGCATCAACACAACATCGGTGAAGACCGCTGCACTCGCAATACCTACTGCGGATTGGTAGGAAATCGACACTCGTGCCCTAATATTCCCCACTGTCAAGTACCAGGCGACCCAGAGCAGGACGTGGGGGCCTGTGCGCCATATTTTTATCCGGATTGTCT
>Ga0247778_1000658_pt1 | contig 33813 bp, 31 predicted proteins | sample UWRJL049202B5_FD_179939 | JGI IMG/M metagenome (GOLD analysis project Ga0247778, IMG submission 179939) | Plant litter microbial communities from Arlington Agricultural Research Station in Wisconsin, United States - UWRJ-L049-202B-5 | ecosystem: Environmental > Terrestrial > Plant litter >...
CCGAACCCGAACCTCAAAACCATTCGATATACTTGAGGCTACCTGTGGATCTCGATATCTAGGTATTTGACCCTCAAAAATACAGACCCCGAATGTATACTAATGCATACAGTCTCTAGGAAATACACAACAATCGGATATCCTATGGACTGCCCCGATATGGCCAACTAGCCAATCTGTAAGGAATCCGGAGTCTCGTTGAGACACGAGCGATTGATCGGAAAGACCTGGTGTGATTTGCGGAAGAAAATCATTGACGAAAAACTCTCGAAATAGGTAACTTTTCTTATCTAGCTACCACACTTGAAGGCACTAGAGGTAAGAATGAAGTCCAGCCATAGAAAGGAATCACTGTAAGTACGTTGCAAATCAGCTATCGAAATTGCAAAGTAAGCTGATGAAAAGATCATGGAGGGATCCTCTATGGACTTCGACATCGTTCAACGGCGAGGAGCGCTGGTATGAAGGCGTTGGGTTTCTTAACTGGTCGAGATGACCCAGCGTGGCGAATTTTCGAAATTCTATGTGAGCTTTGGTGGGAAGAACGATGTGAAGTCGGAGTAAAGTCGAGACCCCTGAAATGCTAAGAAAGCTTAATGTTTTTATTAGCGAGCTGCAAAGGCGAGGCATAGAACACCCCGTGCTGGTTTCGTTTGAGGAGTTTCAAAGGAAATAATCAATATTCAGTCCCGGGAACTAAGTCCAAGGGAAAGAAGAAGACATTTTGATACAGATTTATATGTAGGATTGCGAGATCGGAGAAAGGGGAAGGAAATTTGCAAGCTGGCGGAACATCGTAGGCCCGTTCCGTTCCCGCCACCTCATTTCCGCAGATTTGGAATGTCCAGCTCTTCCTTCCTTCTGCTCTGTCACTCTGTGTTCCAGATCAAATCCCCAAGTTTACTCCAAATGTCCGAAGTTCTATTGGCAATACCAAGTGGCAAGTCCGGCTTCGTCCTGTAGTGCGGGGAAGTGCCGGCTGTCCCGCTTCGGAAATGGGGATTATCGCGTCCTACCGCATTAGTGAAGCCTTCAACACCGGACCCCTATCCACGGTCTTAGATCGAGATTTGGGGGCAGATGGGCAGAAGTTTTTGCTGCATCTGTTTCCTTCAGTCAGCCACAAGACGGCTGGACCTCCTTCAACGAGACTGCCATCTGTCTTGGAATAATTTACACGCGTCATACCATGTCACGGCGTTCACCTCATCACATTTTAAGGTTAAGTATGTACTCTATGGACTGAGTTCGCGATTTTGTCTTCTTTGACGCTAAACTTTTCATTTTTCTTCCTCATGCAATGTCCATGATGCGTTCAATTTTCTTACTGTCTTTTACTCTGTGGGCGACAAGCCCCGCCCTTGCGGAACATGTTCACGATCCCATTCCATGGGTCGAATCGGTGGTTGCTTCCATGACATCTGTTTTGCAGCCTGCTGTTACTTACGCTGGACCGACGGGAAATGCCTCAATAGCCTTGAAAATGTCAACTGCTGCCAGCATGTTTGCTGCTGCCGCAACTCCTGCAGCCACGCCGTACTGGCTTGAGACAATCAAGCATCAGGGAATCGCAGCGTTCAATACTAATCCTAGTTCTTACCAAGTCTTCCGCAATGTCAAGAGTTTTGGAGCCAAAGGTATGCCGCTATACTTTTTTCTAGCTTCGTCGCTAATGAGAATGTAGGAGATGGCGTTACCGATGACACTGCAGCGATCAACTCGGCCATGAGTTCTGGAGGCAGATGTGCTCCTGGAAGCTGCCAATCATCCACTACGACACCTGCAATCGTCTATTTCCCCGCTGGGACCTATATAATCAATTCATCAATTGTCGACTACTACTACACTCAAATCATTGGCAACCCAAATAGCCTGCCGGTGTTGAAAGCTACAGCAAAATTCAGTGGGTTCGGGCTTATCGATGGCGATCGCTATGGCGGAGCTGGGCTGCAATTCGGCGCAACAAATGTATTCTATCGTCAAGTCCGAAATATCATTTTCGATCTCACGGGAATTCCTGCGAGCAGCGCCGCAACTGGCATCCGTAAGCAACTCTGGGTCCTTTGTTCACATGCTCCCCCACCACTTTCAATTTCATCTCATGTACTCCGATTTACTCCATACATTTCCCAAAAAGGAAATAACACTCCCGAAACCTTGAACAGGAAATTACTGACTCCCCTGTGTTGCAGATTGGCCCACAGCTCAAGCTACCAGCATACAAAATTGTATTTTCAAGATGAGTGATGCACCGGGAACTCAGCATCAGGCTATCTTCATCGAGAGCGGTAAGGTGGAATTTCTCGTCAAGGATAACAAAGCTAACTTGAGCTAGGTTCTGGGGGACTAGTCAACGACCTTACATTTTACGGCGGAAATAATGCAGTCCAATTCGGGAATCAGCAGTTCACTATGCGAAATCTGACCTTTTACAACGCTGTTACAGCAATAAATCAATTCTGGGACTGGGGTTGGACATATTCTGGAATAAGTATCAACAACTGCAGCACTGGCTTAAACATGTCTTCTGGGGGCGCAGGTGCCCAGACAGTGGGCTCAATTACATTCATTGACAGCAATTTTGCAAACACCAAGACCGCTATCATTCATTCTCATAATTCTGCATCTCAACCAGCAACCGCGGGCAGCTTAATTTTAGAAAACATAGCTTTGAGGAATGTCGGTGTCGCGGTTCAAGGTCCCCAGGGCACCGTCCTCGCAGGTGGGACACGGACAATCATTGGCTGGGGACAGGGACACCAATATACTCCTACTGGACCAGTCAATTTCCAGACCTCGATTACACCTTTCTCTCGACCAGCATCTCTCGTTGTCAACGGAAAGTTCTACGCACGTTCAAAGCCTCAATACCAAAATCTCCCTTCATCTTCGTTCGTTAGTGTCAGAGACGGAGGTGCAAAAGGCGACGGGGTGACAGACGATGGCGCGTCCTTGAACAACACGCTCAAAAACGCCGCCGCGAATAACAAAATCGTGTTCTTTGATGCGGGAACATATAAAGTTACCTCAACCATCTACATCCCACCCGGCTCCAAGATAGTAGGAGAAGCGTACTCGGTAATAATGGGTTCAGGGGCTTTCTTCTCGGCCGTTACTTCGCCCAAACCCATTGTCTCTGTTGGCAACCCAGGTGAAACTGGTTCCGTGGAATGGAGTGATATGATCGTTTCCACGCAAGGTGCGACAGCCGGTGCAATCTTAATCCAGTGGAATGTGGCATCCCGGTCTAGTTCGCCCTCCGGCCTTTGGGATGTACACACACGCATAGGCGGTTTTGCAGGCTCAAACCTACAACTTTCCCAATGCCCCACCACCCCGAGCTCTTCGGCAATTAACCAAAATTGCATTGCAGCATTCATGAGCATGCACATCACCCCGTCGGGCTCAGGACTTTACATGGAAAACACATGGTTTTGGACGGCGGATCACGATATGGAAGACCCCCTTTTGACCCAAATAACAGTCTATACTGGTCGAGGTTTCTATTCTGAATCTAGCGCAGGAAATATCTGGATGGTAGGGACTGCAGTTGAACACCATGCTCTCTGCCAGTATCAGTTTGCGTCCACAAAAAACGTCTTTGCAGGGCAAATCCAAACGGAAACGGCGTACTACCAACCTAATCCGGATGCTCGACAGCCTTTCCCAATTGTGGCTGCGTTCAACGATCCGAATTTTGATAAGTCTTGTGTAGGGCTGAGTGGGAATTGTGCTGGAGGTTGGGGCTTGAGAGTGGTCAATTCGAGTAGTGTGCTAATTTATGGGGCTGGGTTGTACAGCTTCTTCAGTAATTACTCCACTAGTATGCCCCACTTCCCACATCCCTCCAAATTTTATCTGAATACCCTAACCTGACGAATAAATAGCATGTTCAAATGCGGGGAATGGTGAAGCATGCCAACTGCGCATCTTTAGCATTGAAGGTAGCAGCAGTAAAAATATCGACGTATACAACCTAAACACCATTGGTGCTACGCAGATGGTCACACGAGATGGAAAAAGTTTGGCAGGGTATGCTGATAATGTCAATGTGTACCCGGATACGATTGCCGTTTTCAGAAGTAATTGATGGCAAGTAGACCACTATATGAGCCTCATGTTCTAAAAATATAATGGCCTGCTGGTTGACCTTCTGCACAGTCCCACAAGGCTGGCGAGCCGTGCTCATTTGAGAAGTTTATATGTCCAATTTCACGTCAGGTCTCGGCCAGAACCGTGGATAGACGATTCATGGAGACCAATCAGACCACACAACTGCTCGAAATGCTTCAAAGCGTCTACGCGGTGAGACTTTTGTGATAAGCTTCTCGCATTTCCGCAAATCAAAAAACAAGCTTCCAGCCGTCTTCTGCGTTGTCTGCCTTGCCAAGAAGCAAGTCACGGTACTTGATAGGAAATCAAGGGTCTTCATCAAAGCCCCGAATTTTAGACTATTGGTATCACATTCCCAATTGATGCTCTTGGCGTCTTTCAATTTGTCGGATTCTCGGTTGGCGTATTATTTCTGCATGACGAGGCTTGATTAGGCGACCTGAATGCATCAAGAGGCTTGGAGAAAACCGATACTTGATACTTCAGCTGCGGCTGAGCGGCTCTGATACGAAGGGACATTTCGAACATTACAAAAATTATGCACGGTACTTTTCCACTAGAATGTCCAAGATTTATAAGATCGGCAGTTTTCCCTCAGGGAAAATCGTCATTCAACTTTACAATTGCGAAATTGAAACTGAAACTTTCCTCCAATCCGATTTCGACTCAAGCAAATCGCAAACATGCAGTACCTCCTCCGCCTATCACTGCTCCTCCTCGCGGGTCACACGACCATCGCAGACCTAATCCTCATGTCCCCCCGCTCCCCTGTTCCCGTCCCCGAAGCAGGAAACGAAAACCCCCTCGAGCGCCGCCAATTCTGCCCCTACACATTCGACGTCTGCTACAGTTTCAACGGCGAGTTCGTCTGCCAAGATTCAAATGAAGTCTGCTGTCAGCTCGCAGATGGCTCAAATCCTTATACCTGTACATCTCACCCGTCACTTCCCAAAAGTTTCCACCAGAGCTATAGCTAATAAATATGTCAGGTCCATTGGATCACCCATACTGCTGTCCCTCGGCCTCAGACGGCAGTCTCCTCTGCGGTTCCAGCGACGAATGCTCAGGTCCCGTCATCAATGGCCCAGCGGCCGTCCTGCCTACAGCGGCAACGGGAACCATCGGGCCGGCGTCGACTGGCGGGACGGGCAAGACGGCTACGGTGACGGCTGCGAGTGGGCCGACTCCTAAGGCGAAATCGGGGGGCGTGAAGGCGAGGGAGGCAGGCTATGGACAGGCCGCTGCTGTGTTGGCGATTGCTGCGGCGATGATTTAGGTTGTGGTTGGTAAAATGGAGATAAATATTATGGAGTAATGTTTAAGACAGGGTGTCGATTTGGGATTGTAAGCGTGTTTACTCTTTAATGGTGTTTGGATATCCACTGGGTTATGTATCACGAATTTAAGTATATATATCAAGTTTGTTGACTTACAAGTCAAAAATAAGTGTCAGGAATGAGGACAATGGGCTTAAATTTTACCCTCCAAGTCAAGGATTGGAGCCCCGCCTCTCACGTGGGACACTTATCCTTTGCTAGACAGATCTTACTCATTAATCTATTTTGCAAGGGTATTTTGCTACTCTAGTCTTTATGGGAAGCAAACCATATTTCATGACAGAAAAGCAATATTCCCATCGTACAAAAGATGTCCTTCCAAAACAGATCAATACTAAGATACACGTTCCCAGAACTGGTCCAATTTCTCGATTCAAATCACGGAAGTGGAATGGGAACTAGGACGTGGTTCTGCTCGCTGCTCGCGACGCCCTTCCAGATCTTGTGTCCAACTTCTCCACCGCTCACCGTATTGACAAACCGGGAATACTGCTGGTTGATACCGGCAGGGGCCTCAAAAGCAACATTCTGGTGCTGCAGCTCGAAGTGCCAACTCTTACTACAATCATGGTCAACAAGATCAACAGAAATGCCTGTTGAGTTGTCACCAAAACTGCCACGAACTCCTGCACCATTCAGCAAGCTCATGGTAGCGTATTTGCCTCCCGAAGATGCGGTACCGTTGGTGGTCGCGAAGATCTCCTTGCCTTTCTCGGAGAGGAAGGCAGAAGTGTACGTCTTGCTGTCGATAGCCGATTCCCAGACCCAGAGAACCATCGTATAGGGACCAGCGACCGCCCGCATCCAATACCATTGCTTTACGAGAAAGTCCCAGATGAAGGGGGCATAGTTACGTTCATGGCCTCCGACGCCGGAGAGGGTAAATGGTGTTCCTCCTAAACTCATATTGACGTTGACAGTTCCTGCCGGGATGGCCTCGTTCCAGTAGATGAGGGGAGCAAGAGCGAGTGAGGCTGCGGGTGAGGGGTAGAGTTCGCCTCCGGGATATCGAGCTGGGTCCTTGGACTTGATGGAGAAGGTTCCTGAGATTTCTGGCCCAGAGACGACGATTTGGACTTGCTTCAACTTTTTGGAGACCTGGAACGAGAAAATGATGCCTTGACTGGTGGTGTTCCAAACTCCTTGAGTAATATCTCCGCATTTAGTGACTGCGGATTCGTTTACGAACAGCATAGTGCTGAACTTGGTGCCATTGGACCACACTGCGTCAAGTCCTACTCGCAGATTTCCAAAACCCAGAAATGAGACCGATGGGTCCTTGAAAAAGGTAACAGCAACACCTGACTCTCCATCGGAGGACACGGAGTCAAAGTACCAGTACTCCCATGCTGTCTCGTTGACTGCTGACAGCTTTGGGTTCTCAAATGAATCAAGGGGAGAATTGTTGATTGTGACTGGACCTTGGACGGATTCGAAACCAGTGACGACGCTGGTAGTACAAGCCGGTGAAGGGTGGGAGGCAACGATAGCTGGAAGTAGTGATGCCGCTAGAAGAAACAAAGAATACATCTTGATATTGGAGATGTTCGTCACTTTGTTTGGAACGCTCTTGTGGAAGAGATAATTTTGCATCCCGACAAAACTGTACGGCTTATTGGATGCCGGACAAGTTACACTAGTCAATATTCCGGCGTGCTGGCTTCCGTGTAGTTGAGAAAGTATAGGCGAAGTGACTGCAGTGTAAATTTGCCACGGTAGTCTGCTTTTCGAAGTTTACTTGATGCGATTCTTGAGGGCGTCCAAGTATTTTGAGGTACTGGACAGAGAGGTAGATGCCGTAATTCCGTTAAAATTTGGCGATGACATCCATGATGGACCGTCAAAATTTTGATTGGAGAATCAGGCAATGTCGAAGAATGAGAATTTGTCCTGGCGATATCTTAAATATTCGGAAGGGGAAGGTCCAAGTCCAGTTACGTCGACATGCAGGAGTGAATGACATTAACGGCAAAATTCAATAAGCTGGCAAGTGCAATCGAGACTTCTTTGCCAACAGGCAATCAAAATCCGATGGCTAGAATTTCCAAAAGATTACTTGGAAATAAGCACTCAAGATGATGTTGATAGTTCAAAAGTTGGCCCTCAAATGCTCAGACTCCCTATGAAACTTGCCTGCCACGAGTAAGAGCTCTTTGCTAAGTAACAGTGAATACAAACCCGTCTACGCCAAAAATAAACATTGATTAGAAGGTCTTGAGGTGCGTAATCGCTTTAAACCGACACCACCAGCGCCCAGGATGTGAAAATTCCGAATCATAGAGGCAAGAGCCACTGTCCGCAAATTTTGTGCATTTGCGAAACAAAAACTCGAAGCTGAATCATAATTTTGGTAAGTGCGAACCCCTTGCAAGAAACAGATACGACCGTGCTACGGTACATCAAGTGAGATCGAGGCAGCTCGAGACGAGATTCCCGAGAGAAGTTGCATATGCAGGGTGACATCGCGGGGTGATCTCAGCCTCAACCTGACGAATTGACGACTATTGAACAATCGAATGATCACGTTCTGGCTTGTATTGAAAGTTGAAATTGGCAATTTTGCTACACCTCGTACGAGACGGCTTTATAAGTCCGATCTCGAATTGATTGCCACAAATTCCTTTATGCGTTTTATTGTGTGGCATGCCTTGAGGTAGGAGCAACGGAGATATTACATACCCTCAAAAACTACCCCACCCTACCTGGAAATTCCAAATTCTATCTTTCGTACAGAAGGCAAGAGCATCTTAAAGTGCTATGCTGAATCTCATGCTTCCTGTTTCTTCCAGTCATCACGTAACTCGAGTTCCTTCTTCGCCGTCCGGCATCTTGTAAGTGACGTGACTACAACACTAACAAAACATTCTGTTCCTCTCATCGGCATTACCTTTCACGCGGGTTCCCTTTCTCTGCTCTTGAAGCGCTCCCTTGGCTTATTACTGACGTGTTTCCCTCCATTATTTCCCCTCAACAATTACCCTAATGCAATGCAATTTTCCAAATTCTGTCATTATTTTCACAACGCTGATGACCTCCCAATTCCCCACGCATTGGTACGAAGCTGATCTGAAGACACGGCCAGCACAACCCCGCACTGCTCGAATTGAGAGCCCCACGTCGGATTCTGCGGGTCCATCTTGGCTCGCCGACGTTTCAAATGTCGCCAAGCTTGAGCGATCCCAATGTGGGCAAGAAATCGCGACGTGCAGAACATTAAAGCGGAGCGCGTCCAGAAACTTGGAAAGAAACTCAAGATTTCAGAGGCTGGACTTTTAAATCTGCCTGATGAAGATGGATGTATTGAACCGGCGCCTCATATCTCCCTCCACTTGAAGAATGATTTTCTCTGACGACAATACTGGCGGGAATGATGTTTAAATTCCAAAGCAAGGCGAGGACAATCGCGAGACTTCAATTTAGACTTCGCATCTTGCTCGTCCAACTGCCAGATGCGAAAGAGACTACCTGAACTTTCTGGGGCTCTGCTCTCTTTTAATTTATTTAAAGAGCGGAGCGGGGCGCACCGAGCGTACAACGACGAAGAAATGCTAGAGAAAGGCGACCTACTTACACTTGGCAGAAAGAAGCCTGGCCTCAAAAGCAGTCCGTGATGACTGTGTTCTGGATTTTCGCTGGATGATCGCCATAATTTCTATTTAAAACGATTTAAAGCCTGTCGAGCGGGAAGCTGGGCATGTGTCAGAAGCGTTGACGTACTAATCCTCGTTCAACTCAACCAATGATAATTACGACAACCGAAGACTTACCCGGATTAGCGGGAAGCGCAGGGCTTGCAGGGCTTGTACGTCGCCGATGAGATCAGAGAGTAAGCCAATGGCAAAGCTCAGACGGGGCTAAAACCAAATGCTTACCTCTTCAGCCCCCTTTCTTCCTTCGCTTGATGCTGAGCCGCAGGCTAGCTTCGTACATTCGTATGAAGGACCCCAGTCTCCGCATGGCTTTCACACTGAGTGCACCAGGCGGTTAAATCTGCCACTTTCCACGATATTGTTATGACTACTGCTGTCGCTACTCCTTTTTGAAATTTTAAAGTTGACTTCGCCGGTTGTTACGCAACTTTCGAATCCTCAATCGGAACTTCGGGCAATATGTCGCTGTTCGATACCAACCTGTGGTATACGCTCTTCCCCGCGTCGAATGCAACTGTTGCATTTCATGGAAGCAACCTCACCAATGGAATAGGCGCGGTCTATTTCGCGCCCGTGAAGAATTCAGGCACCGAATTACTCCAGCAGCAGTGGCAATTCTACCAACACAACGACGGATATGTTCTGCGAACCAGGGGCTCGGGACCAAATAGTTACCTAGCTTCCGGAGCGCCAAATGGATCTACACCCATTGATATCGCTGGGAATACCGTCCCCAGTATGCGCGGCGCTGATGTAATTGACAAATCCATGTTTTGGAAAATAACTTCATGGAAGGATGGAAATTTCTACTTTACCAATGGGGCGAATGGAACGGGGTGGCATTTGCAGCTCAGGCCGGCAAATCAGGCGGGGATTAGTTTGCTGGCGATGAGCTCGAATATCACGGGAGACCAGCCATTGCAAGAGTTCAAGTGGAAACAACAAGGAGCTAAAATCAACGATCCGGCTTTCTCGACGATTGATGTAAGTACTACTTTCCGGATGTGATCAGCGAAATTCTAATGATTGGGTCCGCAGACACCTACTGGTACGGCAACTACCTCCGTATCACAAGCTCCGGAAACTGCTGCACCTACGTCCACACCGACGTCATCAACCTCACCAACTCCCTCGTCTTCCTCGAGTAGCGGTGGGCTTTCGACTGGTGCTGCAGCCGCGATTGGAGCATCTGTTAGCGCAGTTGCCATTATAATAATTGCTATCGCTGCATTCATCTACATCCGACGCAGGAAGAGGCGCTCTCCCGAATACGCAGCTATGCAAAGGAATCCGAAAGACATGCATGAAGCTGAGGCCGCAAAGATGCAAAGCCCACCACCAGGGGGAGACGGAGCGTATAACCCTCCTGAAGGACATCAGAGTTATTATAAAGCAGAACTACCTTCTCAAGGACATTATCCGTCACCGCCGATGACCGGAGAACTGCAGCCTAAGATACAACCCCACGTGGTGGATGCCAGGAATAGTCATGTGGAGTTGCCGACGGCAGGACAAAATAGCTTCCCGCCCGTTGAGCTGGGTACTGGTGCGGATCAGAGATGAGGATACAGTCAAGAAGTCAAGCCAGAGATGGTGATCTTATAGTAACAAGACATGCCCGAAGATGCGTAAGTTTGACCCCGCAGATGAAATTTGAAATCACAGCTGACAATATTACAGGAAGGTTCGTGCAATGGGATGCCCGTACACTTAAAGCAGGGACCTCGAAATGAATTGGAAAGAAGCCCAGAATGGACCCATCTTTTGAAGACTAGTGAAGAGAGTAACAAGCTTCGGTTTGATGGATGAAGAGGGCAAAATGATGGCTGGATGAGCTTGGGCAAGAAGTTTGGCCAATGCTTGTAAATGACACAACGGGTTGTCTATGATTTGAGGGGAGAGATTGATACTATGAGATTTTTAATGAATGGGGGTATAGAATAAATTTCAAATTCAAGATCAAACACTCGTCTTCAAAGACTACCTATTTGTCTAGAATTTGAAGCGTGACTCTCGCATTCGTCGGTAAAGCAGCATTTGAATATTTGAACTTGTCAAAGCGATTTGAGTCTGAAATGCCTATGCAAGCAGTTTAAGTGCCCTCCCTTCCCAAAAGGAGCCTCCTTACCAGCTCAGAGGAAGTCGAGTTGATATTCTTTCGAAAATTTCAACGGGCGCAGGGTGGCACTAAAGCCGACTTTCCGACCGTGGCCACCAGAAGAACAAGGACGAAGATACAGATAGAACAGTTGAAGTTGAAAGGGTCAAAGCCAGAGAGGGGTTAGGGTGCAGAGGTTCGTTCGTGCCACCCCCAAGGCCGATATAAAGTTCGGCAAAAGCATCTGAAAGTAAAGTTTATTGCGCAACTGACACTGACAAGGGAACTTTATTTGAGGTAATTGTTTTGTGTTATCTTTTATCTTGAGAAATTTCTTGGTGGGGGAGCTGAGCCAAGTACTTGATACAAGGACCATCCAAATTTCAAGGAAAGGAAAGAAATTGACGAACTCAAATTGGCAGGCTCATTATGTCCGGCTTCGCATATGAGTCGTATAACACTTGTTCTCCGAGATGCTGGCTGTTGGTCAAGCTCTGATGAGCTTGGCAATTGGGATCTCCAAAACAATTTGCTTGGTGAGACGTGAGAAACAAAAGCCCTCGTCTGTGTACAGTAACATTTGATCGCTATTGATGCTATTACGGGGTCTTGCGGTGCTTACCACAGCGCTCATTTCCTCGTGTGAAGATTCCCGACTTGGCTGACTTGGCTGAGTGGATTTCACGATCTCTTGGACATCGAGAATCTAGAATACGGTCCAATTTGAGATGCATACTCGAGACTTCGTAGCCCAAAATCTAGCCTCGGGTTCCCCGCAACTGTCACAACTGTGCGCGCTGCTAAGATACCATACCGGGATCGCAATCCTCAGTCGGATGCGTTCGTGTTGTATGTTCTGGCGTGGAATGGAATAGTGGCATGTTGCCAGACTGAGGCCTCGTGGTACTGTAGTGAGAATGCTGAGATCTCACTCTTGCCGCCATCGACGCGACTCCTTGCGGCGATCATCCGCGGTAAATGCAGTCACAGCCACTCACGCCACAGTCCCAATAATTGGCCTGCATACAGCACACAGCACACAGCACACAGCAGGGTCGTATATTTCTGGAAGCATGACCGAGGCCGGGGAGGCTGTGGCCTGCATGGCATGAGCATGTTCTAAGAATTGCCTGACTAAGGTTGAGGACAGATGCGCTGCAGCAAGGAAGGTGAATCTAGATATATACTCGCAGATCTAGAATTGATATTGAATATACAAATATCGATATCGGATTGAGGAGGTGCATCTCTTGGATTCCGTTTAGAGCACCCCTAGTAGCACTTGCTAAGCCCAGAACGGCGTTGATTCTGCGCAATCTCCTACTTGCGGGCCCAAAGCAAGATCCTACCCGCCTGCTCTCACCTGCGCCCAGCACTTCGTCATCCCTCATCAAGCCCTTTCCGCCCTCCGTCTGCATCTCGCCTTCGAACATACATACATATCGTCTCTCCGCCTCCATTGCGCCTGCGCACAACCTACACACTCCTCTCGCATTTGCAGCAACGTCAATTCTCGAAAACGAACCTCCGAAAAGATCGACGAAAGCCCCAGCAATTGCTCCCTCGTCATAGACCCGACAGCACATAAATCAAAGACATCATGCCGTGTGGAATTGGAGGAAACCGGACCACCAAGCGGAAACTAGTGCTATTGTATGTATAGCCTCTCCTCGGCTTGTCTGTGAATGCGCGGCTGGTAGTTCCAGGCATGAGCTATCAGAAAGCAGAAGAAATATGTGGATAGGCGGCTGACTCAATATGACAGAGGAGATGGTGCATGCGGGAAGACGAGCTTGTTGAATGTCTTTACAAGAGGGTATGTTCTTTTTCGGGGCTGGATCTTCAGTGAAGCGCTGGTTCTGATCAATGGCGCATGCAGGTACTTCCCAACAGTCTACGAACCCACCGTTTTCGAAAATTACGTCCATGGTAAGCCAGAACCACTTCCTGCTTCGATTTCAGACGCCGTGTATAATCTCGGAATCAAATACTAACAATTACATTCTCAGACATCTTCGTTGACAATGTTCACATCGAGCTCTCGCTTTGGGATACGGCTGGACAAGAAGAATTCGACCGTCTACGATCCCTCTCCTACGATGACACACATGCGATCATGCTCTGCTTCTCCGTCGATTCGAAAGACTCCCTCGAAAACGTCGAGTCGAAATGGACCAGCGAAATAGCGGAGAACTGCCAGGGAGTGAAGATTGTGCTGGTAGCCCTGAAGTGCGATTTGCGCGAACACAGCGACGAAGACGAGGAAGGAGAGGGCGCCGAAGCCGCAAATGGTACACAACAAGAGAAAAAGCCTATGATCACCTACAACCAGGGTCTGGAAGTTGCACGGAGAATTGGTGCACTGAGATACTTGGAATGCTCTGCGATGCGAAATCGAGGTGTCAATGAGGCCTTCACTGAGGCCGCGAGAGTCGCACTCAGCGTGAAGCTGGCCGGAGAGAAGAGTGATTCGAGCTGCTCCGTCATGTGAAGCAGTGATTCTGGCGTGTAAGATGGTGTTATACCTTTGGGTCGGCGTTGGTGGTCCAATGAGCGTTCGTTCTGCATTTTGTGCAATTGCACAGTATATATTTCTCGGGTTGATATATGGCTTGGTCGATGGTAAAGAATCGGCACTGGGAAAATTTCGACGACAGGTCCCTTCGACATCATCTTTCCTATTTCCAACAGCATTATTTCGCCTTTTTCGTTTCACCATACCCGCCCTTCTTTCAAGACTAGAGGAGATTTCGGATCATACCCTCGCTCGAAGGTCCAGGCGTTCTGCATTGGGGAGTATTTTATCGACTTTTTGCTATTACAACTACTAGTACTCGTTTCCTTCTACGACACTTCTACGATTCATTTCTGCACATAGTTTCAGTTGAGAATCACACGATGTGACTTGGAGTTCTGGATATTTGGGGATAGTGGCTCAAGAGACTGGGGGCTTCAGACTGTCAACTTCTGAGATCATCAGAAAGAAGTAGAGCATATTTGTTCATAATGGAAAGAAAGAAGTCATTCAACATACCGTGGCTGGAATGCCAATTCCTCAATATTACATCTGCTACGGAACTTTATACAAAACCTGTTTTCTATCTACGCAGCGGTTGAACGGGATGTCTGGCAAGTGCCCAGAATTCGAGGACCGAGTAGCGTTGACTAGACTGGACATCTCGGTACGTTTACTTCGGAATCGGGGGTTCTCACTACCAAGACCGTTCTAAACAACATCGAGAAGTATCAAAGAAGATCTTTCGAACTAAGTAACCGTAGTCTCAAGCTCAGCCTCGGGCTCAACAGATAACCTAAACAAGTGTAACTCCAGCGCGGGGTAGTTCCTTCCCTAGTTTGCGAGGGAGCTGTCAGGACCCCAGATACTTTATTTACTCTTCCCCATACCTAAGTAATTGCTTTGTTTGACCCCTTGAGCTATGTCCTTTTCCCCAGCTCTATTTATCCAATATCCAAAGAAAGAAATCCAAAATGGCAGACATCAAACCCTACATTGTCGCCGTCCCCGACTCCAAACTCCAACGCCTCAACCAAAAACTCGCACTAACCGACTTCCCGACCCACGAAATCGACGACGCAGGCTGGCAATACGGAACCCCATTGTACGCTACTTCTCCTGTCCATTTCCGCCCAACCCAAAACTTACACCTCCCCAGAGCAGACCTCAAACGCCTCCACTCGCGCTGGCAAACCTCCTTCTCTTGGCGCAAAACCGAAGCCTCCCTAAACACGTACCCGCACTTCACAACCCCCATCCCCGTCTCCGGCTTCGACTCCCTGAATATCCACTTCGTGCACCAGAAAAGCGATGTCAAGGATGCGATTCCGTTGCTGTTTGTGCATGGCTGGCCTGGGAGCTGGTTGGAGGTTACGAAGATGTTGCCACTGTTAAAAGGCGGGGAGGGGAAGGGGGAGGTGGCGTTTCATGTTGTTGCGCCGAGTTTGCCGAATTATGGGTTTAGTGAAGGGGTGCGGAAGGTGAGTGGAATTTTATATTGGAAGGAGGAGGGGTGGGAGGGGGATGGGGAGAATAAGGGAGGGGCTGATGTTTTGTGTAGAAGGGATTTGAGATTAAGCAGTATGCGGAGGTTTTGAATAAGCTTATGCTTAAGCTGGGGTATGATCAATATGGTTTGTCTCCTGCTACTTTCTATTACAGCTACTAGCTAACAGAAAGCAGTTACGCAAGGAGGAGACTGGGGATTCCTAAGTAAGTTCTCCACCAATCTATATATACTTCTAAAGAAACATAGCAACTAACAAACAACCAGTGACCCGCGCCCTCGCTCACCTCTACCCCCAACACTGCAAAGCAACACACATAAACTGGATCTTCGCCGACCCGCCTTCGTGGTCCGCCTCAAACCCCGAACCAAGCTACACCCCGCGCGAACAAGCTGCCCTCGTCCGAGCCCAAGACTGGTGGGAAGGCGACGGCCGCGGCTACCTCGCTCTCCTCTCCACCAAACCCTCCACCATCGCCCCCGCATTCACCGACTCCCCTCTCGCACTGCTCTCCTTCATCTACGAAAAACTAGTAGGATGGTCAGATAATTATGCGTGGAGTGATGACGAGGTGTTGACGTGGGTGTCTTTGTATTGGTTTAGTGAGGCGGGAGCGGATGCGGCTAGTTATACTTATTATGAGGCGTTGCATGGGAGTGAGGTTACGGTTGAGACGTGTAAGGGGTTCATTGATGTGCCGTTGGGGGTGGCGGATTTTCCGGTTGAGTTGGCGAATGCGCCGAAAGCTTGGTGGGGGACTTTGGGTGAGTTTTGTTACTGTTACTGTTACAGTCACTTTCTTTTCGTTCTCTAAAAAGGGGCTAATGAGATGTAGGACCGATTGTGTTCTCGAAGAGCTACGATAAGGGGGGACATTTTGGGGGGTGGGAGAGACCGGAGGATGTTGCGAGTGGGCTGTGCGAGATGTTTGGGAAAGGGGGCGGTGCTTATAAGGTTGTGGAGGGGAAGAGTGGCTATGCGACTGGTGCGGAGCTTTAATATTAATTGAGTTCTGAAATGGTACCTTGTAAATTATTGGTTACTTTGAACGTATGCATTGGTATCAAGTCTTTACACCCTGTAGGTAATGGTTGAAAGTGGCAAAGTATATCGTAAAATCTCCCATGTATGTGAAAGCGACGATGGGCGAACCGAGCTGGGCGATGGGAGAGTAGAAATGCCTAGCACGGAGAACTCGACGCGGCGGTTGCTCCTTGAGAGCACTTCGAGAGTCGAAGAGTCTGAGATATAGAATGTTCAAGTCAGCGTAGACCCAGCCCCCCCGGGTCTCCGAAGCGAGATGATACGACTGAAAAGCCTTCAGGAAGAAAGGCCGTTACATAACCAATTGCTCTAAAATAAATCCCAATGGTATCAACCTCCAAAACCTCGCCGCCCACTAATATATTGGCCTTGGTGCTTGGAGTCATCTATGGTCATGAGCCTTGTGAGACGAGGTCTGGATTTGAAGGAAGTCCCTGCCGGCAAGCTAATAGCGAGCCTCTGACAAGAGCTCTGATAGCTTGCGCCATTTCGTCACCATTTATTCCCGGATCTGCAGGCTTGTGGGCGACTTTCCCAGGTACCTCCTTCACCTCTGGAGTGCCCAAAACACGATGGATAGACTTCTCTCCTATCGCCGGTCGAGAGATCCTGAGCATGTCCAGAATATCGTCCCCTCCAGCCGCCAGAGCAGCCAGCGCATCGTATGCTACGAGCTTGTTGAAGTACTTTTCTACTTCTGGTCCTTCTGGAAGTGGCTCACCAACTGGATGTTCCGTGTCGTAGTAACTGCTCTTGTTTTTCAGATACCATTCTTGATTCATGAATGGCCTGAACCGCTTTGCTGGATCATCAGAACATGAATCTTCGTAAAATGCAACGTCCATTAACACCTGAGCCTCGTGGAGATATTTGCCGACAGGGTGTCCGGTAACTTCCAGATCGATCAAAAGTTGCTCTGGTATGAATGTTGCAAACGCCGCGACTTTTGTATATGATGTTGATGGTATCTTGTGAGCAGCCATGTACCGGTGAAACTCACGGGCAGCAGTAATGTCGAAACTGTTGTTAGCTGCATCCTCTGCAGCAATCAGGTCATCTGTTCCATCTGGCTTCTTTTCCACCCGATAGCCTCCTTGTAAGATGATTCTCTCAATACTGTCTCTGAACAGATCTGAGTCGTTGTCGTCCTTTACAAAATCGTTAATGTCTCGTAGGCCTGATATCAATAAGAGAGTAAGTTTCTCTTTGCCGTTCTTTTGATGGGCATCTCTGGCGTCGGTGCATATCCTCCTGAGAAGATCTTGCCCGTCTTCAAGTTTGGTATCCTCTGGCGCCATGAAGTGGCATTTTTTGAATTCGTAGTCGTGAATGATCCGTGCTTCTTTTCCTTCATCCATAATTTCGGCTTCAGTACCAACGGCTATTGGAATGTCTTCAAGTCCTAAAGCATTCAAAGCACCTCTTCCAGCGAGAGCGCGTTTTCTCGCAGGTCTTAAATTTGCCACAAATCCTTTGAGCTCGACCAAACCCAGGCGGTGTAGTTCTTTTAAAAGGACCATTGCAACTAAATCATCGACATCTTTGTTGATATCAGTAATCACAACGATCTGAGGTACCCGCCCGGGGGCGTGTTTCCTTTCGTCGGCCAGGCGACACACTTGCTCGTAGACACTGTATTCCTCAGGGCGAAGGCCTCCGGGAATGCGCTGATCATCAGTATTCTCCATATTGTGCGGAACATTATTGCAGTGTTCTAGGACGGCTTCCCGAGTTGGGCGCCTGCTTGCATCGTGGTCTAGAGCGGATAAGAGGAGATCAAGTGACTCTTTGGGGAGCCCACAGTTCTCTCTAAACTCGTCGAATGTTTTCCTACTGTCATTGGAAACGATTGTGTTCTCTTCGTCGCTGAAAAACTGTTCACGCGTGACCAGTTGAAAAACGCATTTTGCCACGCCCCAGAGAGTATCTGGGGTTGCGAGAACAGAATCTGGCATTCCCCGCCATTTTCTGTCCTAATTTCACAATCAGTTCCGCACTTAGCTAGTGGGTGGAGTTTCAGAACTCTTACGTCAGGCACAAGTTCGTCTACTAAGCATCGCCAAACCTTGATGAAGGCTGGTGTAGGTAGATAACGCAAGGCACCATCATTAAATGGCCTACCCCCTCGCCATTAGCCTTTCAATCCTTCAACTTCGGAATTTTGAAGTACTTGCCTGTAGATGCTGCCGATAAATGCTTGATGATGACCGGCAGCCCAGAGGAAATGATAAGCATATGAGATCGGTCCATCACCGTTTTCGGCCGGAAAAACATGAGAACTCGTGCCGTTCGTCTCTCCCGCCGAGACTGAAACTCCGTTCTTTTCGATCCACGTCCTCGTTGGCTTGTCGCCAGTTGAATATCGCCACATACCAGGAGCCTTGACCAGGCTACTCGCCTCGCCGGCTTTCCACGCAGGCGCTCGCTCGGATGAGATATTGCGGTCGCGCGCTGGAAGTCGAGCTTTTCTTGGAGACTTGCGCTGTCGTTCCCTCTTTAAAGCTGTATCAGTATCGTCAGTATCGTGGGCCGCACGGCGTTTGGGGCGACCCATTATGATAGATATGTGTTGGGGTTTGGGGCTGTGCAATCAGGCTTGCGGTAAGGCTGTTTGCGCAAAATCGATGTGTTTGGCCAGATGACTGGTCGGGCGGCTACTTGAAGCTCGATCGGTATTGCTTATGGAATAGATGAAGATTGAATTGAATGGGGGTCGGTTACAGAAGTTTTCATAGTACACAGAGTTGATTCATGGGAAAAAGAACGGAGAATGACGCCGGGTGAGGCTCCAGCCACCGGATTTGGATGTCGCACTCTCGAATCCGTGAACGGCTCTCATCGAGCAGGGAAATGGTATCAACGTGAGTCAAGAAAAGCCCAGCTGGATGTGACTATGAATGTCCAACCGGTATTCAGTCATATCTCGTTCGTCGGCCGCTGAGGTGAGCTCAAACTCAAACTCCAACTCCAGCGCAGAGGGAAAGGCGCGCTCAACTCGAGCGCAAGGCCGGCGCGGTGGCTGAGATTTAGGTAGGCAGCCAGCCAACTGTGGCTGGTGCCATCACGTGTGGATCTTCCTGATTTGGACACCTGGGTATGTACCAAGTAAAGTACCCAGGTACTTTTGAGGGCATTCAAACTGTTCAGTACTTTGAACTTTCGTATCCACTATCCAGGTTGATGTTCAGGTGGGTATCAGGTGCTCAATGGTATGCTATCTTGGTGGGAGGGGGCTGTACAAGATATAAGGAAAGTCCATCGTCCATACTTGACGCTAGAAGCAAACGAGGGCAGATTTCATGATTAAACTACCTAGGCATCTCTATTTTTCGGCCGACTCTCATCACTCATCATCCTTCTGCAGGCCTTGCCTTCCACGGCCAATACGATCTGCTAATGAAATCTCTCCAGCCTTGCGATGGATATCATTAATAAAACCCCCCTTGTCTCCATACTTGGACGACTTAGCTCGGGCTCTGTCCTCAGCCTCACGATCGGCCTTCTCCTGCTCTGCTAAGGCTGCAAGGCGCTTCTCGCGATCCACGTCCAACTGCGAAGCATCTTGTTGCATAGCTGCTAACTTTCGTTGACGCTCTGCCTCCTTATCTTCTGTAGCCTCGTCCTTTGAACCAGATTCTGCCCTTCGATTTTCACGCTTATCATATCCACCATTCCTTCGCTCACCGTACCTATCTGCCCCATTTCCCCCATGATTTCGGTCATCTCCATTATGCTGTCTGCTAGTGCCATTGCCTCTGTAGTCCCGATCATCTCGACTCGTAGGATAAGACTTTCGTCGATCAGGCGACCGTCTTCGGTCCAGTGAGGGGGACCTAGAAACTTCCGAAGAAGTATTTCTGCGCCTCCTTCGATCATAATCTCGATCTCGATCAGATCTGCCTCTTCCACGATCCTCCGGTGATGCTGATCTCGGTCGCCGACTTTGTTCATAACTATCCCTTCTTCGAACAGGGGAAGGCGATCTGGAATACGAAGGTGACCTCCGACGTCGATGCTCCGATCTGCTGCTTCTGTGACCCCTTTCGTCATCATCTCGCCGTCTGCGCTTATGCCTCCGCTCGTCATCTGAATCGTCGCGGTGTCTATGGTGATGCCTCCGATGCTTCTTTTCCTTCTTCGGCTTGCTCTCTTCCGCAGCCCCAGCAATAGCAAGCATTTGCCTCCTCTTAATAGGGTCGTTCATCATAGCTTCATATGCGGCTTGCTCCTGCCTCTTAATAGCCAACATAGGATCTTCCCGGATCTTGGACGCAGTATCCCTCACGGTATTAGCGTGCTGCAAAGCCATGAAGCTGTCTTCAGATGCTTGCTTCTCCAACTTCTTGTGTTCGTTGCCCTTAATCAAGCCATCGATTCTTCGCTTTCCCAAAAGGTATCCTTCCATCTCTTCTGTTGTGCCTGCCTGGCCACTCGATGGTCCTTGATACATCCAGTCCACTCGGTCCACACGCTTTCGGCTCCCTGCTGCCTCGAGCTTGTTCTGAATCTCCTCTTTTGCGCGTTCTTCTTTGAGCTCCTTGATCCGCTGCTCGGTGCGCTTTCTTTCGTCGAGTGCCTTCTTCTCTTCCTCCCATACCCGCCTCTGGTTGCTCATGAGCACGGGATGCCATGATTTCTTCAAGTTGAGATCGCCACCCATCTTGACGGTATTCGATGCGTAGAACGGGAGAGAGTTTGTTTTTCGTAGACCCAGACCCAAGCCCGGTGGTCAGAATGTCGCAGTCCTAGGTGATAATGTATGAGTGTCGAAGAGGTATGAATAGCGAAAGCGAAATTCTGCGACGCGACAACCAAGAAAGTCGGGGGCGGGGCCTGAAAATAAGCGATAAGAGCCCGGCCAATAGATAGCTGCGCGAGAGCTCTAGGCAAACACCAGCCTTGAGTCCTCAACTTCAACCTCATCCACAAACCAACATCCCTCCACCAAGAATTCCATTTCTGATACAGGAGTTTAGTCAAACAATCCAGTCTAATAAACATTCAAAAATCTAGAACAGTCCAAACCCTCAGCGACCATGTCTGACGATGAGGATTTTATGCAAGATTCGGATCAGGATGGGTACGTTGACCTACAGCTTTGAATTTCATGGGCACGGCTAACTGCTTAGATACGACTTCGAGTACGAGGAAGACGATGACGAGGAAACGGGAGACGTCGATATCGAAAACAAGTATTACAATGCCAAGCAGATGAAGGCATCAGACCCAGAAGCAGCCATCGAAGAGTTCCTGGGAGTGCCTGGACTAGAATCGGAAAAAGGCGATTGGGGATTCAAGGGCCTAAAGCAGGCAATCAAGCTGGAGTTCAAGATTGGCAAGTACGACAAGGTGAATATACGTTGTCGCACTCTCCAGGCTCACACTGACTGATTGCAGGCCGTCGAACACTATACGGAACTCCTCACTTATGTCAAGAGTGCCGTCACACGAAACTATTCCGAAAAGTCTATCAACAATATCCTAGATTTCATAGAAAAGGGCTCTGAAGATGAGAAGGCTGGGCATTGCATGGAGGAGTTCTATTCACAGACGCTGCAGTCCTTCCAAAGTACCAACAACGAGCGGTTGTGGTTGAAGACTAACATCAAGCTTGCGAAACTGTTCCTTGATCGCAAGGACTATGCAGCTGTTACGAGAAAGATTCGAGAATTGCACAAAGCTTGCGAGCGGGAAGATGGTACGGATGATCCAAGCAAAGGTACTTATTCTCTAGAGATCTACGCTCTGGAGATCCAGATGTACGCCGAGACCAAGAACAACAAGCAGCTTAAGAGGCTGTATGAGCGTGCTCTCAAGGTTCGATCGGCCGTACCGCACCCCAAGATTATGGGCATCATTCGAGAGTGCGGTGGCAAGATGCACATGAGCGAGGAGAATTGGAAGGATGCGCAGAGCGACTTTTTCGAATCTTTCCGTAACTACGACGAAGCTGGCTCATTGCAACGTATTCAGGTCCTCAAGTATCTCGTTCTGACTACCATGTTGATGAAGTCTGATATCAATCCTTTCGAATCTCAGGAAACCAAGCCATACAAGAATGACCCTCGAATTGCGGCCATGACAGACCTTGTCGATGCCTATCAACGAGATGATATCCATCAATACGAGTCAGTGCTGAAGAACAACAGAGATTTGATGTCAGACCCATTTATCGCCGAGAACATCGATGAAGTTACTCGAAATATGCGTACTAAGGCTGTGCAGAAGCTGATCGCTCCCTACACACGCTTCAACCTCGCATTCATCGGAAAGGCGCTAAAGATTCCCGTATCCGAGGTCCAAGATATCCTAGGCTTCCTGATCGTCGACAAGAAGGTCAAGGGCAAGATCAACCAGCAAGATGGGACCGTCGAGATCGAGGACAACAGCGATGCTGAGCGCCTTCAAGCCATGCAGCAATGGACCGCCGCAATTGGATCTCTGTACCAGACAGTGTTCGCTGACGGCGACGGATTCAAGACTACCGACGTTTCGCAAATGAACGATGATAACGGCGTCAACATGATCTTGCACCCGAATACTTCTACTGGTGGGCAATGGGGCGGTCTTTCCAAAAGCAAAGCCCTAGCTTCCAAGGGAAAGAAAGGTGCATCATCGAAGCTTTCATTCTTTTAGATAAATTATGTGGTTTTGATCACACGCAGCGATGAAGGATGGATGATTGATGATTTGATTGACGGGGTGGACATTATCTAGCGATGCGATACCGCACGGTGCATGCCATGTCCACCATGCCATGCATCGGGCGCAGGAGTTTAGATGGCAGTCGCATTGGAGCTGGCAGCTTTCAAGCAGCATCGCCGATGTAAATGAGGGCTCGGAGCAGACGAATTGTAAGGTGGATTGGGCATTAGCATGGCGTTTATTGGAATGAATGAGCAAAAATATGAGAAATACAAAAGCCGATTCGTCTTCGTACAACAAGTGAGGGGCCGACGTCTGAATGTGAGGGTGAGGACCTGATTGCAGAATGGTAGATGGACATAGCATCATGTTCGTTGGCCGTGATGTACTGTACAGTATGTAGGCAGGCAGGCAGTAGGGTCACTCCATCCGTGATGGATCTGGCTGAGGAAACCGGCACTATTGTGACTTGCTCAAGCTGTGCTTGTGCTGTGTTGTGCTGTACTGTGCTGTGCTGCAAGGAAGCATGCAGAGTGAAGGAGATGTGCTGTTCGCTAGAGCATCCTCCCGTCCCGCGTAGAAGTTCCTGTCATGCTCTTGCTCACTCCCTACAACAGCAGAGAAACAGATGTAATACGGACGGCCGAGTGTAGTAGCAGGTATCAGAGAGGCAGAATTGGAAGCAGTGACATGATGAGGAGTACAAATCTCATGCTATGTAACCAGCCCAGCGCCAGGACCACTTCCCAAGGCAGGGTAGGAGTGTATGTATGCGATGCGGGACGGCTCGTGCAGTGCAAGCAAGCAAGGGAAGCAAGTGGCGGTGCTTGCAAAGCAAAGAGAAAAATACCAATATAATAACGGTATGTGGACATTGGACAAGGCAGCGGCTTTGCCGACCCGTGAGTATTGTACATGCTATGCCTTGTACAGAGGGCAACGGGAAGCCGCAAGCCCCATACCAGCCCCACCACAGTCGATTGCTCCTGCTTCCTTCCCGTCCCTGTCCACGGCCCAAGCACGCACAGCTATCCATGTCATTGCAGCTTACTTTTCCGGCTTCTCATTCGGTGTATGACTGCCAGCACGCACCCAGGCTTACCGGGCCGGAAGGGAGGGGGGAGGGGTTCAGGGATGTAACTTGTCTCGGCCAGTAAACTGGGGATGAAGTGTGGAGAGCAGACGCAGGGAAGAGGCGGAGGAGGGTGGGAATTACTTTACTTTTACAGGTTGGCATGTATTGTGTTTGTGTTGTGCGTGATATCTGAGATATCTGGCCATCTGGATGGCATCCTACTACTGTATCCTCAGGAAAATATGGGATGAGGTTTGACCTTTCGGTGCGAGTGGGTGACAGAGTCACAAATGCGGTGCAGAGCAGCAGATACTGTACGAATACGCAGATGATAGTCTTCAATCCCGAGCACCGCAGTAATGAGGGGAAATTCCCAGCTCGAACTGCAGCCATCCGTCGCTTTCACGCACTACCGATGGGAGCTACATAATCAGGAATACGCTGGGCTGGTGGCTGGCTGCTGCCCGTACCGTACTGTACGGCCATGGTTGTGTTCGCCGTGCCGTTGAGGAAGGACTGGAGATCGAGATGGGGATGGGATGGAGATGGGGCTGATGGAGGGATAGGTCTTGGTATTGGGAACGTTGGGTTTGAGTTCTGATTCTCGGACTGGGGCCACCACACTTGATGGCAGCACCCGCTCCAGCATCCGGATCCTTCTGGGAAACGCCGGGTCCAGAATGTGCTTCAAGTCCATCGTGATGTCGCATTTTGGGGGTCCGGCTCGTTTTTGGAGCTTGGAGCGAGCCTCGATGGTGTGGAGGGGGCGGTAAAGTCTGCTTGCCAACGTGATACATCATCCCGCCGTGCAGCTATTGGGAAAATCGTCAACAGGATCTTGGGGAAACAAACGCCTCAAGCGCGCGGCACGGCAAGTGCTGACCTCCAAATATGCCCTAAGAGGCGTACACGTTTTCTCAGTCTGCTCTTATTGGATGTCTGTGGCTGGGCTGAGGAGGGACGAATGATGCGGCGCCTTGGTGAAAGGGCTTGCTAGTCGTGTGCTCGGGTTTTAGACTGTAGATTGATGCGAGTGTAAGAGTTTCTCCTTAAATGCTCCGGGTTTCTGCTATTGGCCTCTGTGTTGGTTGTGGTCCGAGGGCATGGGCTTTTCTGAAGAGCTGTAGCCAACACAATGCATTGCATAGAGCCTAGCATCGGAGAAACTGGCATCTGGGAGGGCAAACCGGAGACCCTCGAGAAGGAGGCAGGAGCTTGAGAAGCTTGCCTGAGCTTGGGGGATGGAGTGAGCTGTGCACACACCTCCATGACCTCCATGTCGAAACCTCTTGCAACTTGCAAGGCCCGTTCTTGACTTGCTGGCGGCGATCAGTCCTATCATGGATAGATACTGTAATAATAACAACCAGCATCTTGCCGCCGCTCCTGTCCCATATATTTCCCAAACCCACATACCAAATACTAGATACCTAGTTTACTTATAGTTCTGTGCAGCGGGGAGACGCGGAATCAAAGTTCCCTGGCCCTCAGACGATCCCTTTGCCTCTTCTCAAGTACCGATATCATACCGACGACAGCTGTACCTCTCGGGATCTGCCATTTGCATAACCAGCTATTACTTACATCACTCTACTTTAATCCACTCGTTTCCATCATAAACCTTAGCCGTCCAGCTTCCACACGTTCGCACCGGGTCACCACCGCTGAGCCACTCGAGCACGATGCGATAGCTACTAGTGAGGTCCCGCATTGGAATTGGAACGGGCACGCAGCAACGCAGAGCCATACCACCGATACCTAACCAAGGGAATCGTCGAGTAGACTCGCGGTTACTCCTGCACGGAAGGACGCAGCATTCAAGGTGGGGCATTATCACCATAACCATACAGCGTCGATATAGATAATTGCAACGACAGCGAGAACGGAAGCCAAAGTAGGGAGACGAGAGCAGGACAGGACAGGCCACTCTGCCACCTGCTGCTTGCTGCTTGCTTTCTGGCTGAATTTTGACTGCGCGATTCGCCGGTACACCAAGGGACGTATAGCAATCATCCACGGAGTCTCCAGTCAGTCTTCAGTCTCCAGTCTCCAGTCTCCAGTCTTCCACGAGTCAAGGCTAGCTTCTATTCCATCAGGAGGAAGGAGAGCACCGTCTGCACCGAGGACAACGCAATAATCCGGCATAACTTCACACGGGACGAGGGCACAATATTTGGCAGGCCATAACCCGCCGGTATTTCCGTTTGTTCTTGGTAATCTTAACCTGATATTTCCATTCCTATACCCATTGCTATTACACCACACCGAAGCCGATACGTAGTTCTACTTTCTGGTCTGGACCAGGTCCCATCACTGCAGGTAAAAATTTATCCTGCCTGTCTCTGAATCCGGGACTGCTGTTGGACGGCTCTTTGTTTTTCTGTGTCGCACGAAATAGACGAAGGACACTCTCACTGGCCGCGCAGTGCTCCGACGGATTCTCAGCGCTGCAGTTGCTGCAGATTTACAGCCGTACCGCAGCTGCCCAGCCAAAGTCAAAGTCCCTGCCAGGGCTTACATTACCTCACGACACTCTACTCTGCACTGCATTGTCACTGCACTTCCATTATACTTTGTTCTTTGTTCTTATATTTTCTCGTGGAGAGTGCAGTGCAGCTTCCGTGACAGCAAGCAACAGCTCTTCGGGAGCCAAAACATATGGAAGGAATGTTCCAGCCACAGCCCACTCCCTATTCGCCTTTCTCCGCCTATGGAATAAACTCCCCGCCATCCACTTTTCCAGGGTTCCAGAGTCAGCCTTCTGGCCTGGTCGTCGATAGCGGAGGTCCAGCCGTCTTCCGAGACCCCGTTTTCACTCCCGCTGCAAACGTCAATGCTGGCCGATTGAACTTCGCCAACAACAATAATTTAACAAGACCCTACAAGATGGAGGGCGCGGGGACGAACGACCTGGAGGTCCAGGAGGCGTTGGCCAGGGATTTCCGTCCGGATTTGCAGGTACGCCGCCAACATGTGTATATCAAAAGTACTGTGCGCAAACTGACCAGTGCAGGGTCCGCTGGTAGGAGAAAAGAAGAGCAGCCACGCCATAACGGAAGAATACGCCAAGGCAGACCCGATCTTTGTTGCGAAGACGGCGGCACGTACACCTTCGCACGCCAATTCCACTGTGCTAATCAATTTCCCAGGCGCTGCCGCAGACTTATTCGCATTATCGACCTGTCCTTGGAGATGGCAATTGCGGATGGCGGGGTAGGTCTTACCCCACAGGGTCTTCGATGCATTCCTTGCACCACATGCCAGGCCTGCAAATTCCGTCTGGGCAATCAATTGCTGACATTGTCTAGCTGTGGGCTTTTCCTACTTCGAGACGTTCCTGCGGTTACAGAATAAAACAAAAATGGAGGAGGAGTTGGCTCGCATGATGTCGCTGAACAACTTCCTCACCACCGTGGGAGGATTCGAGGCATGGCTTTTCGAGGACATGGTTGAAGAGACGATGAGTTTGTTGAAGGATATGGCGAATCTGATTCAAACGTCTCCTCAGGGCGCAGCCGACTTGCTGAGACAGCGATTCAACAACCCGGATATATCAAATGCAATTGTGTACCATTTGAGACTTCTTGCGAGCTCGTGGCTGAAAGGGAGCCCTGGAACGTATCAAAACTTCATATCAGATGCTGGTGGAGTGGGAGCATACTGCAAGAATTGGTTGGAACCTGTGGACCAAGAGATTGATCACCTGGGCATGACGCTTTTGATCGATGTCTTACTGAAGCCAATAGGGTTTGCTGTTGAGATCGTTTACTTGGACCGCAGCGAAGGCTCGCAAGTGAACACTCACCTCATACAAGCGGAAGATTCCAATGGCGTACCCACGAACCCCGGCGGCCCAACAATACATCTCCTGTATCGGCCGAGCCACTACGACATTCTTTACAAAGAAGCAAGCCCAATGCACCTACAAGCTGTAAACGAGGCCGTACGAAACACCAATGTCCAAGTCAACAGAGTAGCAAGCTTCAGTCATCAGCACTCCATTCAAAGTACCCCGATGGGCGAATTTACCCCTTATGACCTGAATACGCTGCTCAGCATACCGGGTTTTAGTATGCCGTCACATCACGGCTTCCCCCCTCAATACCAAGCCCCAATTGAACAGGCTTATGCTCCCTCTCCAATCTCATCAATATCGCCAATCTCTCCTGGCGCTTCATCAGCAACGACGCCTTCAAGCACTGTCCTACCAGCTACATTCCCGACACAACCACCACCGCCAACGTCGAACCTCACCTCACCGACGATAAGTGCTCCACATCAATCCTTTCCTACGGCAACTTCACTTCCAATCCATGCTCATATCCCGCCACCAACTCAACGGCCTACAGTCAACACACATCCATCACTTTCCTCTGAGCTCTCATCACCAAGCTCAGCAGGTAGTTCTTTCCGCCCAAGCAAGTATGAATGGGAAGCTGCCGCCGATTGGGCTCATGAAGGACCAGTTCAGTTCCAAACAAGTACATTCAAGAACTCACATTATAATACGGCGCATTATAACAATCCAAACTTCCAACCCGAAGAATGGAGTCCAGAAGCCGAGGAACAGCAAGTCACAAGTTCAAGGAAGAGATCTAGTTGAGGACGCAAAGAGCATAGGAGGGGCTCCTACAGATTGTTGTTAATAATGAGAAGACGAGCGATGGAACCATTCAGGTGTTACCGAGCAGAACGCATCAGTACACGATACCGAAATATGGCAAAAAAGTTACATACTGGAGAGAGACGAGGCGGAGGTTTAATATGATGAGCTGGTCAAAACAGTACAGTACACATATACAGATGGGCAACACATCACGGCATGGGCAAAAAAGAACGAGAGAGACGCGACATGACATTGCTACGACCTTTTACAATACCTTTGCCTTTCCAGTCGACACGAAAGTTAGCGAGCGAGTTTCTTGTTAGGGAAAATGGCGTTTACCTTGCTACTTTTTGATACATTCTTCTTCTTCCTGTGGTGCGTTGTGTCAATCTTACCCGTTCTGCATACATTTTCTCTGCTTTTATCAGAGATTCTCCTTTCTACACTTTTATACTTCCGCGGTGGCGAGCTGCGCGGCGTTTTCATTTGACTACTTGGGATGCAGGCGGCTGAAAAATGTCGAATGCATTTTTGTTGGCTTACATGCTGTGGCTGTCTGAACTGAAGTTTAATTCGATTCTGAGGCTTGTGATATGATGCGAGGGTGGAATAATCTTCGAGGCTGTCTGAGGGGTTGCTGTTGGGTGGGAGGTGGCAGGATTGAGTCTATAGTTGATGAATGAATATGTGGGCTAGGGAAAATAGAACCTGGTCTACTTTTCATGTTGAATTGTTTTGTGCGATGTGATGAGAAAACGAATGCTTTGAGGTGATTTTTGCATTGGGGACGAAGCCCATTCCGGAGATGTCTCCTACATTACGGAGATGCCTCCGAGATTTACAGTACCTCTGGGGTGTATTCTCCCCATTCGATATGTTTCATATACTCAAACGCATAGCCAAGAATTTTAAGCCTCATCACCAAAAATGTGCCGTCTCATGCTCCAACTCCTCCTGACTCAACTCCATCTCCCTCTCACTCTCTAAAACAGCATGTTCCAACATTTCCTCATCAACCCCCAAATCCCCCACCTTAATCCTCTCCCTCCTCTCCTCCCCACCCTCCCCCCAAATCCCCCTCGCAAACTCCTCCCCCCATTGCCTCCCAAGAATCCTCAAATACTCCTCCTTCCTCTTCCTTCCCCTCGTTAACCCTTCCCGAAACCACTCACCCCCTCCCTCCCTCATACTAGTCGTTCCCAGCCCCTCCAACCCACACGCCACAATCCTATCAAACCACCTCAAATCCGTATACACATTCAGCCCGACCCCATAACTCGCCACATTCCTTCTCAAATGCACGCCCAGCGCTGCGATCTTCTTATCCTCCACTCTCATTTCCTTCTCTCGCTCACGCTCATACTCTTCCTCCGTTTGGTTTTCGAAGGTAGGCCGAGACGAATGGTGCAACTCAACCCACACCCCCGGATTCTCCGTCCTCTTGCCCTCAATCCCCCATTTCGCAAGCACGTTTATAGTGCTCTGCTCCAATAAACACACGTAATCCCTCACCCCCAATCCCTTCGGAAACCGCTCACTCTTCACCCCTTTTAAATCCAGCACCGGATATATAACCAGCTGGCCGGGGCCATGGAATGTCGTTAATCCGCCCCGCGGGGTGTCGAGAATGGCGGATCTGTGAGGGGGGCGGGGACCTTCTGTTACGGCGGGGGGGAGGGGTTTTATGAGGAGTTTTCGCTCGTTAGGTGAGAGGTGTGTGGAGGGGGAGCGTCGGCCGAAGGCGTAGATTGAGGTGGAGGGTGAGAAGGTTAGGAGGGTTGGTGGTGGTTGGGGATTTGTGAGTGGGGAGGATTTGTGTGATGAGTGGAGGGAGAGGAGGTGGGATTGGAGGGCTTGGGCGTAGTGGAAGGGGGTTGTGTTAGGGAGGTGGAGGTGTCGGAGGATTTGGGGGGTTGTCGTTGTCATTTGGGATGTTGATGCTGGTTTTTTGACGAGGCTGCTGGAAAAAGGCAAGGCTGAGATGTGCGGGGTTGGGTTGAGAAGACTGCCGTAATGGAGGTCTCTCCTTTTTTTGGCGACTTCGTTCACGGTCTCTTTTTTTGAAACTTTTGCTCCTTTTGCTAGGAATACCACCTTCAAGGTCTCAAAGAGGAAAACGCCCTCTGCTATGATCATTCATTCTTTTAAGCCACCCATGCATCGTACCTACGGAGCAAATCTTGAAACCTGATCGCGATACTTCGTGCATAATCACCCCAACTTCATTCTTCATTCACCGTCCTGCTTTCTAGCTCCTCTGACTTTCTTTCTAAGCTTCGTTTCGAAGTACTCGATCCAGAGCCCTTCCTTACCTTTTTAGCTTCCTCCCAAGCACTTTTCCTTGGCATCAAACACCTTCCTCATCTTGCCTCTCGTCATCAACCTATCCCATCCAAGCCTGAAAGAATGGTAGCCTTTGACCAAACCCACTCTTCAGATGCGTCTCCCCAAGTATCACCGAAAGAGCGGCCGGTGATACCCAGGTAATGAATGCCAAGTCGGCAGCCGGGATGGATCTCCGATCAGGTATTCCTTCCTGTCAAGAAGCTGTAGTGCACGATCAGGATGCGGATGGCTTTGATTCTTTAGAGGGTGACTGCTGGGGGGAGGTGTTCATTGTGGTATTTCTCGAGACCTGTGCGTGTGATGAATTATGGGGTTTGAATTCCGGGGAAGTCGATGTTGGAGAGACGAACAGATTGCTTGGCTGAAGTACGGAGCCTGTCATGAGGCTTGGAACCATAGCTATTGGTTAATTTGGGACTGCTCTGAAGCAATTCTGAAACTGATACTTGATTCTTTTTCATACTTCTCGAGTAGATATTGGGTGATTGCGCAAGACTAAGTAACTTTTGCAAGTTGAAGACTTGCTCGTTTAACGATTTTTGCCCCTTTTCAGTTCGCGGAAGTGGAAATTCCAATGCATTCGAGGACAGAGTATTTAAGTGCCTATCACGGAGCAGCCTATTTAATGATAAGTACAAACTTCTCAAAGCAAAGATCATTGCCATTCCACCTGCTACATCCAGAAGCTGCCTTTCGAGTCGCGGTGACTTGAAAATACTACAGCATCACCGAGTCGAGCGGCGGAGGAAGATGTCAGGGTAGCGCGGTTCTGGTTAGCCTTTCGACATCAAAATTTCTGGAATTGGAAGAAGAATTCCATGCTAACACCTTACTGGATCTACGTGGTGATAACAATATTCACGAAATGCCCGAAGTGCAGCTATTTAGATCGAATGGACATAATACGTCGGAAGAAAGGCGTGTATAGCGAGTAGTCCCAAATCCCGTTAAAGAAGTGCCTATAGCTGATAGTGTGTGAGGAACCTTGAACTTAATGGGATCTCTTAGACTGTGAAGGAAGCTTCTAACCTTTTCGTTGATCTGCACATGTCGCCGGTTCGAGGCCCGTCTTTGGCGGATAGAAGGCAGTGATTGGGATACACTCGACGATGTGCGAAGTCGAGTAAGCGGATCCGATGACCCTTCGCTCGGCAGGCATCAGGCATGTTTGCGGAAGGAAAGGGTCGCCTTGGCATCAGCAGGGGCGCTTCCACATTGAGTACCTAGGTGGTCTATATGTAGGTTTAGTGGCGTTGAATACCTAGGTAGTCTCTTGCTAGAGAATACTCGCGCCATTTAGAGCTCTGAGGAGGTGTCAAAACTGTCAGTACGTGAAAAACCTTTGAAGTAACGTGTCTATTAATACTAATGCGATGTTCAGAGCCCAGCAAAAGCTAACCCCTCTATCGAAACTCCCTTGATTTGGAACTCAGCATCCACACTTCTTGCCACCAACAGATTCCACATCTACGTTCTTTCAAACTTCCACATTGTCCCAGTCCAGATAGCAGTCTTCACGATACCCATGTTCTCTGTCATCGCCCACCCATTGTCAAGGTTGCATAGGAAGATGTTAATCCATTCGCCAGGGTTTTCCGGCGAAGCAACCACGACAATAGTTCTCAAAGTTTTCGCACCAGCAGCGCAGAGGTACCTACAAATGATTCCACTTCCCTGGGGATCATACACCCCTGGTTCCAGCACCATAAGAAAACTACGTAGCTCATTTTTCATGCACATCTTGTTTCTCCTGATGAACCAGAATTCAGGCCAGCGGAGTTTCGTGATGTGCAGCCGGAGATGTCTGAATTTGAGCATCTGTTTCAGGTGTGTTCGCTTGAATGCCTCTAGTGTATTGAATGAAACAGTTGCGTTGATGGTCAGGTATACGTCGCGGGCTTCATTATACAGCCCTTCCACTGGGAAGAGAGCCAAGAGAAGGGGTGGCGGCCGGAGATCATGGGCCAAAGCTAGGACGCCGTTCTGGTGGTAGATCATTCGTCGTAATTCTGGCGGGAGGTCTGGGAAACGGAACGGCGCGGACGGGGTCGGCTGGCTTTGAGATACTGATGGAGAGATGCCTTGGTCGTGGAGAGTCGCGTATATGTTGAGAGCTTCTGATAAGAGGGCGCGATGTGTGGCTAATTCCGAAAAGAGAGTAGTAGTGCGGTCCCATAAGGGGTATTGTTCGCCATTTAAGAGAAGAAAGTTGCGAAATATTTCCCCGCGTCTATCTGGAGGCAATTCCCGCAAGACCTTGACCGTGATGGTGTGATACTTTGAAGAGGTCATGTTGCGCGTTCCGTTGATCTGGATTACAAGGAGTCTAGTAATGTAATCCCGCCGTATGGATACTGATGAGTTTTGTTTGTTGTTGGAAGGTGATTCCTGGATCGAGTATTAATGCAGCTGTTCTTAAAAGGAGGAAGGCTCGACCAGCTCAACCACAACGCACCCTCTCAACAGAGCATGCAGCAGTTTAACCTTCCCAGCTGAGGGAACTATTTCCCTCAATAGCAGTGACATTTTAGGATCACTTTGACGCAAATCTGTGATTGACCATATATTGTTCAGTCTTGCTGCTAGCTTCACTGTGAAAAATGAGGCAAACACCCAGCCGACCAGACCGATTCACTCAACCCTTGTCCAAAAGTAAACATGTCCCAACGCAAGCAGGACGTTGGCGAGTTACATGCTAAAGCGTCCAGTGTCGTCAAGGAAAGAGCGTCTTGCATGAGCGTATGCTCACATTTCCCAGGAAGCCATGAGGGGAAGCTTTGGTCGCACCTTCTCGCTCACTCGAGCTTGCCTCGGGAAATATTACGATTGCTCCTAAGTTCTGTTCATCCAAAAAAAAAAAAAAAATCATCCATTAA
>Ga0247778_1000659_pt1 | contig 33603 bp, 27 predicted proteins | sample UWRJL049202B5_FD_179939 | JGI IMG/M metagenome (GOLD analysis project Ga0247778, IMG submission 179939) | Plant litter microbial communities from Arlington Agricultural Research Station in Wisconsin, United States - UWRJ-L049-202B-5 | ecosystem: Environmental > Terrestrial > Plant litter >...
CCTTGTTGTTGGCGCCTTGGCTGCGCGCTCGGATATACCGACGACGTTCAGTCTGCCGAGTAGAAGAAACCATCAGAATACCTTCAAAAAGGGCCCGGTAGGGCTCGAGGGGCCGGGACTATGAGGGAAGCTTTTGGCCTTGTCAACGCGCTCTCCCGGCTTTCGCTCCCGTTTGGCCTCGGAACTTTGATTTTCTTCTGAAATTTTGTTCAGGCAGCGCTATTCGGGGCGCACCGTGGCGTTGACACTGAAATTCGCGGCCGCGAACGGCTGAACTCGAGCGCGGCTGAGCTGCGCTTCGATGCAGCTGGCGGAGGACTTGCCGGCGGCCGAACCACTCACCGTCACGTGCTGCACGCGGCCATCGGAGCCAAACACGACCACCGCGCTCGACGGCGCGTCGTCGCCCGCAACGCAGTGACGCGCCCCGCCCAGGACGGCGCCGAGTGCTGCTTGAACTGCGCCGCTCGAGGGCTTGGCGGGCAATTCACCGCCGCGGCTGTCCGCGGGGCGCAGCGTTGGGTCGGGCGGCAAGGATTGGTCGACGCTCTTCGCGTCGGGCGTCGCTCGCTCGCCCTTCGCTCCCGGCTTACCGGTTGCGACCCGGGCCGGCGCGCTCGCAGCAGTCGCAGAGGCGACCTTGGCGCTTGCCGGCTCGGACGCGGGGGCCGCTTCACCGGGCAGCGAATTGGGATCGACCCCGCGAGGCAGCTCTTGGGTCGCTGGCGGGCGCTGGTGCGCGACCACACTCGACGCGACAGCACTGGGCGCAGCCGGAGCGCTCGCGTTCACTGTCAGCGGCGCCGGTGCGGGCTGCCTAAACCAAAACAGCGCGGCCGCTGCCAGCGCGAGCACCGGCAAAGCGAGCGCGAACTTGGGCCACGGCTGGGGCGCGGCGACCGCAGCGCTGCCTGGTGCACCGCCGCTTGCCGCAGCGCTGGCAGGGGTCACCGCGCTGACACCGGTAGCGGTGCGCAGCACATCAGTCTGCACCGTCAGCTGACGCTGTTGCGCTGCGAGCGCGAGGCTCTCGCGCGCCATCTGTCGTTCGTTGGCTTGTTTTTTCTCCAAGCTGCGCCGCGCGATTTCAGCCAAACTCTGCGTGCGCACGCCGGAGTTCGTTAGTGGTGTCGCGCTGGCCGACGCGGCCGTCGGTTCGTCAGCCTCGCTAGGCAGCGGAGCCGCCAAGAGCAGGTCGTCCGTCGAGCCACGCACGTGGTTCAGCAGCCGCGCCTCGATTGCGCGGGCGTCGCTTTCCCAATCGCGTTCGGGGAACGGAAACGCGCTCAGCGTTGCCTCGGCGGTCGACCCGAGGTCCGAGGAAGATCGGCGATCGCTCACGCCGCACCCTCTTCGCCTTTGGGCGCAAAGCCGCGCTCGACCAAGAACACTTTGAGCTTTTTACGTGCTTCGTGGACCCGCCAAGCCACCGTGCCTTCCGGACAACCGAGCACCTCACCCGCTTGAGCGTGACTCAAGCCGTCGACGCCGACCAAGATCAAGGTCGTGCGCAGCGTATCGCTCAGGGCGTCCATGCCTTCACACAGCACGCGGCCGAGCTCGCGGTTCTCGCTGTCGCCGAGTGGATTCGCGCTGCCTGCGCGCGTCTCGACCAGCACGCCTTCCAAGCGCGGATCGTCGGTGGAGACCGATTTGCGGTTGGGCTTGCGCGCTCGAATCACGTTCAAAGACAGGTTGACCGCGATGCGATAGATCCAGGTGAAGGCCTCACTTCGGCCGTCGAAGCGATCGAGCGCGCCGTAAGCTCGTACGAACGTTTCTTGGGTGGCGTCTTCCGCTTCGGCTGCGTCGCGCAGCAAATGCAAGGCGAGCCGATAGATGCGACGCTGATGGCGGCGCATGAGCGTACCGAACGCCTCACTGTCCCCCTCGCGGGCAGCATCAACCAGTTCGCGATCCGTTCGCTTGGACATCGCTGAGCGCACGCTCACGCGCGCGGAAACCTCGTGGGTATGCGGCCTCGGTCCAAGGTAGAGTAGCACTACTCAGTCAGACAACCGCTCGCTGTCGAAGCTTGGCGAGCGGTCGTCGAAAAGCCAGTCCTAGTCCCGGGTTCTGATCAAAAATCCCAGTAATTCTCTATGCTTGGCCGCGCTGGGCGGGCCGCGATTTACTTCTGATCGCTGGCGCCGAGGCGAGCTTTCAGCAAATCACCCAGGGTGCCGAAGCCGCCCTCGGCCTTGAGCTTGGCGCGGTATTCTTTGTGCGCGCGGCGCTCTTCGTCCTCTTTGAAGCCGCGCAGGCTGAGCTTCGGCTCACCGGTGCGCGGGTCGAGGTCGACCACCTTCAGATCGAGCACGGTGCCCGGCTTGAATACCTTGCGCAGGTCGGTCCCGCGCGCGGTGCCGGTCTGAGCGCCCGGGATGAAGCCGCGCGCAGCGCGACCGGTGACACCCATCAAGCGGACGAGCACGCCCGCCGCCTCACCTTTGACCACCTCGGCCTTGACCAGCGCATTGCGCACGATCTTTTGCGGAGCCTCGTTGGCATGCTCGGGCTTCGGGGCCAAGTGGAAGGTGAGCTTCTTCGACCGCGGGTCGAAGTGGTGCACGAGCACCTCGACCTCTTGGTCGAGCTTGAGCACGGCTTCCGGGTGCTCGATGCGCTCGAGCGACAGATCCGAGACATGGAGCAGGCCGTCGATGCCTGGCTCGAGCTCGACGAAGGCGCCGAACTTCTCCAGCCGCGTGACCTTGCCTTTGTGCTGCGAGCCTTGCGCGTACTTCTGCTTGGCGACGGCCCAGGGATCTTCGACCAGCGCTTTGCGGCTGAGCCAGATCTTCCCGCGCTCGTCGATCTTGGTGATCTTGACTTCGATGCGGTCGCCGGCGCGAAACAGCTCGGTCAACGGCACGCGGGCGTCGTGGCTGGCTTCGGAGGCGTGCACCAAGCCTTCCAGATTCTCGGCCTCGGGCAAGGCGACGAACGCCCCCCACTCCACGACCGTGCGCACCACGCCGTTCATCACTTGGCCTTCTTGCAGCAAGGTGATGGCGTGTTTGCGGCGCTCGTGCGCTTCCGCCTCGAGCATTGGCCGGCGCGAAACGACCACGTCACGGCCGCCCTTTTCGTACTGCACGACCTTGAACTCGACGCGTTGTCCGACGAGCACCGCGAAGTTCGCGTTGGCCGGATGCAAATCCATGCCGGAGGCGGGAGCGAAGGCGCGCAGGCCGTCGATGTCGACTTCGACTCCACCTTTGATCACGCCGGTGATCAAGCCGGAAACCAACGAGCCGTCTTTGGCGGCTTGCTCGACCTTGGGCTTCGCTTCTTCTTCGCGCAGCGGCTTGCGCGTGAGCACGACCAGGCCACCGCGCACGCCGTCGTTGTGAATGCGCGCGACGAAGCGATCGCCCACCGCGGGCACCAGATCATCCGGTTCCATCTCGTTGCGATCGAAGATGGCCAGCGCCTTGCCGGAGAGGTCGACCATGATTGCGGTCTCGAGCACCGCGGTCACCTTGCCGAAGACCTCTTCACCCGTGTGGAAGGGCGCACGGTCGCTCGCGCGATGGTGCTGCTGTGAGCGAGGCGGCCCGCCTTCGCGCGCTTCCCCGTTGGCGGGGCCCGTTCCGGGACGCTTCTTTTTGCGACGACGCTTCTTCTTCGGCTTGTCGGAAGCTGCCGGTCCGGTTGCCCCTTCGGCCGCCGCGCCCTCGCCGCCTTCACCTTCGCCGTCCGCGTCGCCGCCTTCGCTCTCACCTTCAGAGTCGTCGCTCGCGACATCGCCGCTGCTCTCGCTCGAAGTGACGGCGGCGGGCGCGCTTTCGCTGGCCGCGCTTTCGCTCGCCGCGCCCTGCGCGGGAGAAGAGGTGGATGCGTCAGAGTTGACGAGCACTTGCGTGCTGTCGCTCACGGCGCTGGGTGTGGACGGTGCGTCGCTTGAAATGGTGTCGGTGGACGTCATGGCGGGGGGGCGAGAGCCCTATATCTCTCTTGCAGCCGCCTGCCAATCTTCCCAGGCGGCCGATTTGATTCTCGTCGAGGCGAGCGCTGCAGCTCCGTTCAGCGCGCGATGGGCAGCCGCCGGTTTACACCGCCGCTGCGATCGATCAAAAGGCCGGCTTCCGGCTCACTCTGCTCCAAGTTTTCCACGAGTTTCGTGGCGACGGCCACGAACGCTTGCGCGGTTTCCGACTCCGGAGCTGCTTGAACCACTGGCGTGCCTGCGTCGCCCCATTGGCGAACCGAGGGGTGGAGCGGAATTTGGCCGAGCAGGGGCGCTTTGGCGAAATCAGCGACGCTTTGGCCGCCGCCGCTGCCGAACAGCTCGTGCCGCTTCTCGCAGCCGTCACAGATGAAGTAGCTCTCGTTCTCGACCACGCCGAGCAGCGGAATGCCCACCTTTTGGGCCATCGACACCGACTTGTACACGTCCTGCAGCGCCACTTCTTGGGGAGTGGTCACGATCACGGCGCCGGTGCTGCGCACTTTTTGCGAGAGCGTGAGCGAAACATCGCCTGTCCCAGGAGGCAGGTCGAGGAGCAGGAAATCGAGCGTGCCCCAGTTCACGTCCTTCAGGAATTGGAGCAGGGCACCGTGCAGCATGGGGCCGCGCCAAACCACCGCTGCTTTCGGATCTTCGAGCAGAAAGCCGATGCTCATCAGCTTGATACCGAAGCGCTCGAGCGGCTGGATCTGCTTACCGTCGCTCATTGGCTGGCCGGTGATGCCGAACATGGTCGGGATGCTCGGGCCGTAGATGTCCGCGTCCAGCAGGCCCACCGAATGGCCCATGCGCGACAAGGCCAGGGCGAGATTCGAGGCGACGGTGCTCTTTCCGACGCCGCCTTTGCCGCTCATCACCAAGATCACGTGCTTGACCCCCGGTACCGGATCATCCGGGCCGATTTCGCGTGCGGGCGTCAGGGCTTGGCTCATGGCGGAAGGGGCGTAGAGCCGAACCCGCAGTCTGTCAAACGCGGACCGCCGATTTGAGGCGCGACCGAGAAAAGGCCGAGCGAGCGGGGCGAGAACGACTCAGATCGCGCCGCTCAGCCAGGCGATGGCCACGCCCAGGCCGAAGCCGATGCCGGTCGCGATCAGCGCAGGCCAGGCGTTGCGGCCGGCCCGCCGCGCGCGCGGTGCTTGCGTCGAGATGCGACGTTCTTCGGCTTCCGCCCAGCCGGGCTCGCCTTGGCTGGGCATGAAATCCTTGCCGGCTTCCATACGCGGGGAGTTCGCGGAGCGCGGGAAGCGCGGCGCGACGAGCAGCGAATCCGTCACCCCACGGGCATAAGACGCGATTCGGATCGGGATCACCGACGACTCACGGGGCGGGCGATCCGGTGACAGCGTCTCTTGGATCTTGACCTCGCGTTGCGCAGCGACCAGCGGGATCGGATCGCTCGACATACGACGTTGCGGGCCGAGGGAGATCGCGTGGCTGGCGGTGCCGATGAACGGATGCAACAGCTCCGCGAACTCTTCGGCGCTGTCGATGCGCCGACGCGGCTCGAGCGCCATGCCACGCTCGACGATCGCCGCTAGCAATTTGGGCACTTGCGGATTGACCTTGGTCAGCGACGCGAAGTCTCCGCTCGCCACCCGCTTGAGCACCGCGCCGGAAGTGTGCCCTTCGAACGGATCACGACCGGCGAGCATGGCGTAGAGCATGGCCGAGGCGGAATAAATGTCGCTGCGCGCGTCGACCGCCTCGCCGCGTGCCTGCTCGGGCGACATGAACATGGGCGTGCCCCCGGAGCCGCGGGCCACGCTGCCGTCGGCTTCGATCATGCGGCGAGCGATGCCGAAATCCAGCACTTTGACGTGCGGGCGATCCGGCCGCGGATGAATGATCATCACGTTGGCGGGCTTCAGATCACAATGCAAGAAGCCCTGCGAGTGCGCGGCGGACAACGCCGCCAACACTTGCATCATCAGCTCGCAGGCGTATTGCGGCGGCAGTGCCCCGCGCGCTTCGACGATGTCGTCGAGCGTCTCGCCGCGCAAAAGCTCCATCACCAAATAGGGCACGCCATCGGGCGTCACGCCCAGGTCGTGAATGTCGACTACATTGGCGTGAGCAATGCGTGCGGCCGCGCGCGCCTCGGTGACGAATTGGTCGCGGCTCTCGGGATCCGCGAAGGCCTCGCGGTTCATCACCTTGATGGCGACGAATTTGCCGACCACCAAATGCTCGGCCTCGTACACCTTGCCGCTGGCGCCTGCGCCGATCTCGCGGAGCAGCGCGTACTTGCCGTCCAAGACTTGGCGCGATTGAAGATTTTGAGCGACGGACATCTCTCCGTCAGCTCGGAACGACCGCTCCGGCCGGAACTTGAGCCAGCGCGGAGAAACCGTGCCTGTCTCGAATTGAGACAGGCGCCCAGGCCTACAAAACACGAACGGCACGCCCCCGTGGGAGCGTGCCGCCGTGCTTCAGCCGAGCTCTAACTTAGTTGAGCTTGACCGCGCCAGTGACCTTGCCAGCCGCGCTGAGCGAGGCGGCGAAGTTCGCCGACGACGTCTTGATGGTGTCGGCAATCAGGAGACCGCACACCGCGCCCTTGGCGCCGAGCTTGCCGCTAGCGGTGATGCTGCCGGCAGCGGTCACTGCGCCCTCGACGCCAGCCGTGAAGCTTGCGCCGCGCGCTTGAACCACGACCAGGAGCTTCGGCAAGTTCGCCTCGAGCGAAGCGAGAGCAGTTTGCAATCGCACCTGGGCATCCGCCTTTAGGTTCGCCTTCGCATCGGCAACCACGGACACACTCGGCGGCGTGCACTCGGCCTTGGCGCTCGCGCTGGCGTTGCAGCTGCCTTGGCAGTTCGCGTCCGCGCTGCAGCCGCCCTCGAGCTTGCCGCCCTCGCACTTGAGCGGGGTGGCGTCGACGTCGCACTTGCCGTCGCACTTGACCTTCACGTCCGCGCTGCCCTTGCAGGCCGCGTCGCAATGGCCGTCGCACTGGCCAGTGCACTCGATCTTCGGTGCATCCGCGTCCAAGGTACAAGTGCCGTCGCATTGGCCGTCGCAGCTGCCATCGCCCTGGATACCCGTGCCCGACTCGGTCGCGCCGCCCGAAGCGCCCGCCGTGCAGGTGCCGTCGCACTTGCCTTTGCAGTCCACCTTCACGCCGCCGCTGGCTTTGCAGCTGCCGGAGCACTTGCCCGTGCAGGTTCCCGTGCAAGCCACGTCGGCGGAGCCCGACGCTTCGCAGCTGCCGCCGCATTCGACCACTAGCGTGCCACCGGTGCACTTCGGCGGGTTCGCCTTGATGTCACACTCGGCCTTGACGTCGCAAGACGCTTGGCAATTGGCTTGCGCGGTGAGCGACGCGGTGCATTTCGGCGGTACGAAAACCGCTTTGACGTTCGTGGCGATTGCGTCGCTGCCCGAGAAGGTGCCGTTGATCTGAGCTTTGGCCAGATCACACCACGCGCTCAGCGCAGCCGTGCCGCCGACGCCGACATCCGGGCCGTCCGAGGTATCGGCGCCCAAATCGAGGGCGATGTTGCGACAGGCGGTGGTCACGTCCGAGATCGAGCCGGTGCCCACGGCCGAGAGATCCGACGCCGCCGAGGCGAACGCCGAGAACGTGCCTTTGATGCTGGCGTCGACGCCGAAGTCGACATTGGTCATGTCCGCGCCTGCCTCGAACTCCTTGCAGCAAGCGGCGTCTTGGGCGTCTTTGAGATCGCTACAACCGGCGACCAGAGTAGAGACGACGAGCGCGGCGAATGCGACTACCGTGACCGGTTTCAAGCGACTTTTCAAGTTCATACGAAAGGACTCCTTCGAGTGTCCAGGGCGCTACCCACCACCACCATGCGGTTCGGCGCGTTCCCTTCATCCGACGTTTTCAAATGCGACGGCGGCAGCAGTGTACAGCAGGTCTCGCCGCGAACGAAACTAGCGCCGAAAACTTTGATGCCGCTTTGAGCTCGCTCCAGCAATCGTGCTTCCGCTCCGGCCACGCGTTCGTTGCGCTCGCGGGTACGCATGGAAGACGTTCACCTACATGAGTGGCGGTTCTCGATCGTCTCACTCGCGTCGCCGTTAATCTGCCGGCCAGCAGCCCGTTTGGGGCGACGAATCGAGAGCAGTGGATGTGTAGGCCCCCGCGCAATAACCGCTGTTCGGGGTGCTGGGCGTGGAGTCGGAGCACAGCATGTCGAGCCCGCCTGGTGTTTCAGGACAGCCGCCGCCAGTGCATAGCCCGCTCGAATCAGAGGCGTCGCTACAGCTGCAGCTGACGCGGAAATCGACGCACCAACGTTCACCGGTGAAGTTCGAGGAGGTGCACGCGCCCTTTGCCCCGCAATCAGCGTCCTGCAAACACGGCTCGCAGCTCTTGCCCGTGCCGGTGCACTTGCCGAAGCGATGCGCGCAGGTGGCGAGGTTCAAGTCCGTATCCCAAACGCCGCACTTTGCGGCCGTTCCCCAGGGGCACGAGGGGTGCTTCAGATCGCACAATTGCGTGCAGGTCTTGGTGCCACTCTGATCCTTGGCGCAAACCTGATTGGCAACCGCCAAGCAGTCGTCGTCGCTCTGACATGGGCTACAGAACTTGCGCGGACGGCAAGCGTTGCGCGTCACGCCGCGCGTGCCGCACTGATACGGCTTACCATCGCCGATTTGATCGCTCGGGATGCATTGCCGATCTTTGGCATTGCCCTGCAGGCCACAGACGTCTTGGCACGGTGGGCGCGTCAGCGGCGAGCACGCGTAGCCGGCGGCGCAGCTCGAGTCGTCGGTGCAATCGGTGGTGCAATAAGCATCGAGGTCATCCGCGCCCGCGCCGACACAGAAAAAATGATTGGCGGCGTCGCACTCGGTGCCGGCGATACAGCGCGTGTAAAACTGACCCGGCTTTTGCGCGTGAGCGAGGTCGCAGAAATGGCCCGAGACCCCATCCGCGTCGAGCGCGCTGGCGCACTCCCCCAAGCCCTGACATTCGAAGTGCGAAGTGCAGGCGAGCCGGCACGTGCCCGCGACACACGCCTGACCCAGGCTCCCCGCGCACTCGACGTTCGAGCTACACTTTTTGCCACTCGCCACCGAGCTGCTCGCGCCCGCTTTGGCTTGCCCCATACTGCCCGCGCTGCCGGCGCTCGCGGCTTCGGGCGCCACGGTTTGGCAATCGTCCCGTAGACACTCGCTGTTCGCGCAGCCGCTGAAAGCCAGACCGACGAAGCTGAGCGAGCAAAAGAGCCAAGCGAAGTGCGAGGCGATTCGAGCGCGGGGGAGCTTGGAAACGGGGCCTGAAACCATTCGAGAAAATGCCGAGCTCTTGACGGGGCGGTCCACGGGGCTACCGTGCTCAATAGTACTCGGTTTTTCTACGGCCGAAGTGCGATTCCTTCCGTTTCGTCCTGGGTTCGTCCAAGCTCGGAGTTAGCCAGGTGGCGCGCATGAAACTGTCCATCTTCACGGTCCTAGTTGCTGCGACCGGTTCGTTGCTCGGCTGTTCGAGCAGTCCGCTCAGCGGTGCGCCAGACACGGAAAGCGATCCCACGGCGGCAGCGGGCGGTACCGGCGCAAGCGCAGCTGCGGGGGCCAGTTCCGTCGCTCCGACATCTGCGTGGACGCCGTACCCCGCCGGCCCGTACGGCACCAAGCGCGGCGCGACGATCCAGAATCTGTCGTTCTTGGGTTGGAAACACCCGGATCTCTCGGGTTACGATCCGAGCAAGTTCGAAACCGTGCGGCTCTCCGATTTCTACGATCCCGACGGTCACACCGGCGTGAAGCTGCTCGCCATCAACGCCTCGGCCGTGTGGTGCAGCGTGTGCCGCAGCGAGTACCAAGACATGCACTCGAGCGACGTCTACGGCAACTTGCACCCGCAGGGCCTGGAAATCTTGGGCACCCTGTTCGAGGACAACGCGTACTACCCGGCGCAGCCGCAAGATCTGAAAAACTGGGGGGCGCTCTCGACCCACGCGGTCAAGTTCCCGCTGGGCTTGGATCCCGGCTTCAAGCTCGGCGCCTACTTCGACTCCGACGCCACCCCGCTCAACATGCTGATCGACGTGCGCACGATGACCATCGTGCAGATCTCGATGGGCATTTCGAATCCGCCCTCGGCCTATTGGGCCCAGGTGCAAGCCATGCTCGCCAAGATGTGATGCGACGCCGCTCACTGGTCAGTTCACGCCCCAGCTCACTCGTCCGACAAAGCGCTGTGTTGGGCGCGCTGCTCGCCATTTCGGGCTGCTCCGGAAACACGAGCGCTGCAGCGCCGAGCACCAGCGCCGACTCGCGCACCGCGCAGCTCGCCCCGCCCGACTTCGAGCTCACCACCATGGACGGCAAGAGCGAGCGCTTGAGCGAACACCTGGGCAAAGAAGTCGTGCTGCTCGATTTTTGGGCCACCTTCTGCGAACCCTGCTTGGCCGGCATGCCGCACCTCGACGCGCTGTATCGCCAGCACCACGCGGAAGGCTTCGTCGTGCTCGGCATCTCGATCGACGGCCCCGACTCAGTCGCTCAAGTCAAAACCACCGTCTCCAAGCTCGGCGTCTCGTTCCCGATCTTGCTGGACCAAGAAACCCGCGTCGTCGCATTGTACAATCCCAAGACCAGCGCGCCCTACAGCGTGCTGATCGGGCGCGACGGTCGAATTTTGAAAAAGCAAGAAGGCTACACCACGGGCAACGCCAGCGTGCTCGATCGCGACGTTGCCGACGCCCTCGCGCGCGTGACGCCCTAGCTCGCGCGCGTGACGCCCTAGCTCGCGCGCGTGTCGCGCTAGCTCGCGCGCGTGTCGCGCTAGCTCGCGCGCGTGACGCCCTAGCTCGCCCTAGCGGCGCCTGTGGTGACGACTGCGCCCTGCGGCTTTTGTTTTTTTATGGTCACGCGCTTCGTCGCTGGTCGTCCCAGCCTTCGGCGTCGAATCCCGGATCTCCGGCAGACCTCGAACTCGGTCGATCCGCGCGCTGGTCTCGGCGATGCGCGATATTGCAGAAGAAAATTCGAGGTTGAGTTCGAAACCCCGCTATTTTGCGGCGGAGGCGCTCTTTGCGCCGAAACTCGAGTTCGAACTCGAACTCCGTTTTTGGATGCGGAGAAGGCGCTCGCGGCGCCGAAACTCGGGTTGGAACTCGAACTCGAACTCGGGTTGGAACTCGAACTCGAACTCGATCTCGATCTCCAATTGGGGATGCTTAGGAGGGGCCGGTTGCGCCGAAAGTCGAGTTCGAATTCGAACTCGTTTTTTTGATGCAGAGGAGGGCTGGTTGCGCCGAAAGTCGAGTTCGAACTCGAACTCGTTTTTTTGATGCAGAGGAGGGCTCGCGGCGCCGAAGGTTGGGTTCGAACTCGAACTCGTTTTTTGATGCAGAGGAGGCGCTCGCGGCGCCGAAGGTTGGGTTCGAACTCGAACTCGAACTGGGGGGCGTTTAGGAGGCGCTTGCGGCGTGGAAAGCCGGGTTCGAACTCGAACTCGTTTTTTTGATGCAAAGGAGGCGCGCGCGGCGCCGAAGGTCGGGTTCGAATTCGAACTCGTTTTTTTGTGCGAGGAACTCTTCGTGACCCGTAGCGGCAAAACTCAGGTTCGAATTGGAACTGGTTTTTTTGTGGCGAGGAACTCGCCGGGCCCCGTAGCGGCAAAGTTCCAATTCGAACCCGAATCTCTGCGTGAAGAGGGCCGCCTTGCAAGATGAACCTTGCCACCAAAAAATAGGGGGCCCGTTTGTGCACCCTTTCGATGCGGGCTCGGCGCCCGCTTGCGGCTCGCTAGCAGGTCCGGTGGGGAGTGGCGTGGCTGCTTGATCAGGGCTACGCGACGCGATGGGGCGGCCCGCGCCCGCTAACCAAAAAAATCAGAAGCGGAGTGTGAGGTCGAGGGCCGCGCCTTCGAAGGGCGGGAAGACGCGGCACACGCCGCCCACGCAGCGCAGAGCGCCGCGTCGTTGCCCGGCGAAGAGGGAGATGCTGGAGTCGGAGCTGATGCGATAGCCGAGTTGGCCGTTGACGTAGGTGGGCGGTACGGCGGGATTGGTGTCGTAGGAGAAGCCGAGCGCGATCGACCAGTGGGGCGCGTAGTCGAAGCCGATCAGTTCGTCGCCTTCGTTCCACGCATAGCCGGGGCCGCCGAGGGTTTGGAGGCGACGGCGGTGCCAGCCTTGGAGCTCGAGCGCAAAAGGGCCGCCGAGGGCCCAGGTGCCTTGGTGGCGCGTGTAGACTTCGCGGTAAAAGACGTGGGTTTCACCGTGATCGGTGAGTAGCGCGCGGTCCGTGTCGTCGAAGCGGCTGCCGACGGAGATGTCCATTTTCGAGCGGCGATCGCGGCTGCGCAGTTCGGTGCCGAGGGCGGTGTCCAAGATGCTATTGCGCGTGGCTTGGCTCACTTCGCAGCTTTCGTTGGCTAGTGATTCGGCGAACGATTGGTAATAACCGGCCCAGGCGTACACGCTGACGATGCGCGAGAGCGCGAGATCGCCGCGGAGGCGGCCACCGCTGACGCAGGTGTTGAAGCCTTCGAAGGCGGTGTCGACGAAGAGCGCTTCGGTGGTGGGCGGCGCGCTGGCGGCCAGCATGCTGAATTCGCGGGCGCGCAAGGGGCTGATGTTGGCGAGGAGCGGGAAGAAGCGGCGGTAGTGTTTGCCTTCGAAGAGCAAACTGAGCGGGCCGGCGAGCACGTTCACGCTCAGGTAGGCGGCTTGTCCGAGCGGGAGTTTGGGGGTGGAGTTATCTGCGTGATGTAGATCCTGGAGCGCGAGCTCGAGGTACGCGCCGCCGTGGCCGCCCAAATCGGCGAGCTCGAACGAGGCGCTGCCCGTGCTGATGCGATCGGCGCTGCGCACGACGTCGTTGGCGAGCGGCGTGCTGCGCAAGAGTTGTGAGGCTTGGACGGCGAATTTGGCGGACTTATGGCTGAGTTCGGCTTGTGCGCCGACGATCCGATCGGGAGCGAAGCTGCACGTGGCGAAGGTCGCGCAATTGCCGGTGTCGGGCACGAAGTCCGTGGCGACCGCGCGTGGCATGCCGGCTTCGGTGAGCGCGACGAAGCCGGGTGTGACGCTCGCATCGACGCCCAAGTAGCGGCCGCTCGCGGGATCGATGCGCAACGGATTCAAGCTGCCCGCCACGGCGGTGGCGCGCAGCGAGACTTGTTCGGCCTTGATGCGCGCGGTGACGCGCGCACCGCGCAGCGTGGTGTCGCTCGCGAGCTCGTCGAGTTTGCGCAGGCTGAGCACGAGGCCGCGGCCGAAGGCGACGTACACATCGCCCACGCCGAGCTCGAGGGCCGGACTCGTGTACGTGAAGTAGTACTTCGCCGGGTACATCCAATTGATGTAACGGTTCGAGAGCTCGACGCCGGCTTCTTGCAATTTCTGGCGGAAGTACACGGGCGCGCTCGCGCCGCCCGACGTGGGCGGTCGAGCGGCGGTCAAATCGAGGGCGATTTGCGTAGGATTGGGAGATTCGAAGAACCAGGCGTTGTCTAGGCGTAAGCCCGCTTGCCAAGAGCCACCGTTGGCCAGCACATTGAGCCGGTTGTAGAACAATCCCCAGTTGTCGTTGGCCAGGGTGGAGACTTGGTTCGGCCGCGTGTCGCGATTGTCCGTGTTGTAGGCGAGGGTCGTGGTGTTGGTGATGTCGAACGCGACCGGTTTGCCGAAGAGTTCGACCGGTTCGAGCGCGCTGAGTTTCGGAGTCACACCTAGGACGCCCAGCGCGATCGCTCGTGCCAGCCAGGGAGCGGGCGTGCGACGCGCGTTAGGGCTCTGCGAGCGACGCATCGATGAACGGCCATAGGACGGTCGCTTGGTCGCCCAGCAACTTCTTTTCGATCTTCATCGTGCGCGCGTCGATCACCAGGTTCAACGGCGCGGTCTCGGCCGAAGCGAAGCTGCCGAGTTGATAATCCGGGTCGAGCACCATGGCGTAGTCGGAGGAGAAGGTTTGGACCCAGGTGCTCAGATCGTTGAACGACGCCGGGTCGCGGCGCGCATCTTGAAACAGGGTACTCAGGATGCGCACTCCGCGCGGGCCGTATTCAGCGTTTTTTTCGTTCAGTCCCGCGTGTTCGCTGCGACACGCCGAGCACCACACCGCCGCGGTGTTGATCAAGATCAACTGCACGCCCTTGCTGCCGTTCGGATCGTAATAATCCGCAAACGCGATCGGCTGGAGCGCGCTTTCGCTGTGACCGAGCTGGGGGTTTCGAAAACCCTGGAAGCACGCGTCCGCGAGCGTGTCGCCCTCTTCGGTGCCGAACGGCCCGTTCGGGTAATTGGGTGAGTTGCAGCCTCCTGTGGCCAAGAGCTCGGGCGGGATCTTGGGAGTATTGCTGCCACACGCTGCGACGGCGAGCGACACGCCGCATGCGAACCAGACGCCGGCGAGCCGGCTTGCGATGCGCGCGGCGCCCGACATGGTCACTTTCGCCTGAGCGCGATCGACGACAAGATCGGAATGCCGCCGCTCGTCGTGTCGATGTTCTTGCCGTCGCTCGAGACGCGCGCCTCGGCGACCAATTGCCAACTCCCGTAAGGCGCCCAATTCTCGGCCACGTCCAGGCCTTGCACGAACACCTCGACTTCGCTCCCGGGGTCCCAAGCGAGGGTGTTTTTGAGGCTGAGCTGCGCGGCAGGGCAGAACGTGGTGCCGAGCGGGGCAAGGCCGTAGGCGAGCTCGAAGCCCAAATCCGACGGCATGGCCTGCAGACTTTCCGCGATGGGCACGGGCACGCTCCGGAACACGCGCTCCGACTCGTCACTGTAGGTGAGGATGTCGTGCGCGAAACTCCCGTTGCTGGCGAGGTGCAGCGTCAGGTCTCCGTTGCTGAGCGCGCCGCTCTTCGGGAACTTGGCGCCCTCTGAAAATGGCGGCAGCGGCAGAGCCACGAGCTCACCGAGGTCTTGCTTGGCCTGAGTCAGGGGCACGGCCAGTTCGGCGAAGTCGAAACCATCGCCGTACTTGAGCGCAGGCAACACCATCGATTGGCGCGGCGCGACGTTCAGCAGGCCGCTCGCATTGGCATTGAAATTCAGGCACACGTTGATGCCGCAGACTTGCACCGGCAGATCGGCGGCTGCTTCGCCCGAAGGCACGCGCAGGCTCGCGCGCACTTGCTCGACCGTGAACGCTTCCGTATCGACGTGATACCCGGGCGGGTCGCACACCGGCGGTGGCGCGCTGCTCACGTTCTCGTCGGTCGAAGAGCAGCCGAACGCGGCCAAAAGGGCGAGGCCGGCAAAGAGCGGGAGTGACGTGGGGCGGTACATCGCGGCCGCCCAAGCGTACACAACGTGGCCCCGCCCCGCCAATCCCGGGAATTCTCAGCGCTTTCGAGGCAGGGCGGAAAGAAGTAGGCGAATCAGAAGAACACGCCCATGTACCAGCGCAACGTTTGGGCGACGTTGGTACTCGTCGAGTAGCCGGTGCTGGCGAGATTGTTGATTTGGGTCTGATTGTAGCCGAGGCCCGCCATCGGGAAGAGCACGCCGTATTCGAGCTTCGTGAAGAAGCCGCCCTTCTTGTTCGGGTCGTCGTTGCGCGCGCCGTCTTTCGATTGAAAGTAGACGTTGGCGTTCAACTCGATGCCGAGGTCGTGAGCGTGTCCCGGTGACTGCACGAACTGCGAAGCGCGGGACCAGATCGCCGCCACGCCGCCACCGAGCTTCTGCCCCGAGGCGTCGCGCAAGAAGTCGTAAGAGGCGCTGGGCTTGAAAAAGTACGTGCCCTGCACCCGTGTCAGGATGTTGCGGTACAGGATCAGGTCGACGCTGTAGGCCGGGTTGAAACGGAAGGTCGAATCCGTGCGGTCGCCGTGCTGGTCCGCGGCGCCTTGGTTCGGAGGCGCCAGGCCTTGCACGTCCGAATCACCGGAGGCCCAACCGAAATTGAAACCGAGGCGCAGCTTGTCTTCCACCAAGCGCTGCTCGATCTCGGTCGCGATGCCGTACTGGCGGACTTTGTAACCGATATTCTTGTCTGCGTTGTCGTTGTTGGACGAGCTGTTGCTATCCATGTTGCCTTGGATAGTCACCGCCTCCGCTTCGAAGCGGAACTTCTTGTACAGCAGTTGCAACCAAAGGTCGGGCGTCCAAGTGGACGCGCCGCGTCGCCCGAAAACGAGAGCACCTGGGCTGCAGCTCAAACTGGCCGCGCCCAAATTGCCAGCGCAGGTGCCAGCTTGACCGTCTTGCCCGTTTGCGTCGTCGTGCAACAGCTGATGCCGGTATTCCACCTTCACACCGGCGTTGACCACAATTTCGCCTCTGGCCAGCGCCAAGCGAGTGAGCTCACGGCTCTTCTTGCGTGTGACGGCGAGCATGTACTGCGACACGTCGTCGCTTTGCGCGAGGTCGTAGGGTTGGCCGCGATAGATGCCGATGTTGTCGCTGGTGGCGCCTTCGTTGATGAAGTCCCAGGCGCCGGTCACATACAGGTCGAGCGGCTTGATGCCGGTCGTGAATTGAATGCGGTCGATCGTCGACTGGTAGTTGTCGTCGTAGCCGTCGCCCGCGTTGTTCAGGATGCCGAGACCCCAGTGGTTGGGCATGCGGCCGAAGCGGAGCTCGCCGACCGGAGTCGCGTATTCGGCCCACGCGCGCTTGACGACGATGCTGTTGCGCAGGCTGTTTACGCCGGCCGTGGGGGCCGCGGTGGTGGTCGTGTCGTAGCCAATCGGCGCGTAACCACTGCGCGCGGCGACATAGTATCCGCCGGTGTACGGCGAATTCTGATACCCGGCGGGTGTAGAACCAAGGACGATGTTGTCGAACAGATCGATCTGGCTGATCACCCGCAAGTTGTCGGAGATGTGCAACTCCGGATCGAGGCGGAAGCGCAGATTGGCGCCCATTTGCGTGTTGTTCTTGCAAGGCAAGTTGGCGCTCGTGCCGGCATTGTTGCTGCCCGCGCCTACTTCGTCGGGCGTGCACTGCTGTCTGGGACCGTGGTCAAACCCGGCGCTGTCCTTGAAATAGTTGTCGGCCGGTTGCGGCCACATGGCGTCGCTCGGTTTATCGACGCGGCCGAGCGCGAACTGATAAAACATCTCCGCGCGCACGCGGAAATTGCCGTGCAGCTCGAGCACGGGCCGGGCATGCGTCCACCAGTCTTCGGCGAACACCGCGCTCTCGCCGTGCTTGCCCGCCGCGTCCGCGGGGCGCTCGCTGTTTTGGCGTTTGAGCTCCGCCGCGTCGTTGCCCGGTTCGGGCCACGCGGGCAGGGGATTGAAGCTGCCACTCGGAGTGCCGGGCGCGGGGGCTGGCGGGGCCGACGACGCATCGTCGTCGGTGGCATCGGGCGCGGGCGCGGGCGCTTCAGCGGCGGCGGGGGGGCTCGGTTCGGCGGCGTCAGCGGCACCTCGGGGCGCGGCTTCAGGAGCCGCGGCGGCGGGTTTCGGCTGCGCGTCCGCAAGCGCCGGAATGGTCAAAAAACCGAGCGCAACTAAAGTGACAACGGAGGCGTGTTTCATGCGGATCTTCGCGAGGTACCGGCGGCGGACCCGGGGGGTTTCGCACGCGCGGCCAAAGACTGTCAACCGCGCGCCCCCAGGTCGCATATTGCCCGGGTTTGACCCCTACTTGCGAAAAGCGGCCATGATGTCCGTGCCCACCTGGGCCGCCCGTTGGCCGAGCGCGGCACCCGCCGGGTCGGGGATCAACAGCTGGAGCTGGGACATGGTCTTGGCCACGTCGGCCAGATCCTGCTGGAGCGACCAGCCCGGGGTTTCGGGTAAGCCGAGGGCGGTCCGGAATGTCTCGCCCAGCTCAATCGCGGAGCCGAAGCGCTGGGCCGGGTTCTTGGCCAAGGCGCGGGCCATCAACATGTCCAAAACCGGTGGTGCCTGTTTCAAGATGGAGCTGAGCGGCGCGGCGGGTTGTTCGATCTGCGCCGCGCGCACCATGAGCTCGTTCCGGTCCGGACTGTCGAAGGGCGTGACGCCGGTCAGCATCTCGTACAGCACGATCGCGGCGGAGTAGAGATCTGCCCGAGGATCGAGCGGTTGGTTCAAGACTTGTTCGGGCGACATATACGCCCCGGTGCCGGGCGCCATGCCGCCGGTGTTGCGCGCTTCCTCTGCCGGCACCTGCGCGATGCCAAAGTCGGTGACTTTGATCACGCCGTCGCCGCGCACCAGCACGTTCGATGACTTGATGTCGCGATGCAGGATGCCAAAGCCATGGATCGACGCGAGCGCGCCGAGCAGCTGCGCGAAGTAGTGCCAAGCTTGCGCCAAGGGCAACGCCGGCAATGGGCCGCGCCGCGATTCCGCGCGCACGCGCGCGATCAAATCGCTCAATGACTCACCGTGCACGAGCTCCATCACGAGCGCGAGTTGTCCATCGAAATCCGACAGACCGAAGAAGTGCACGATGTTCGGATGTGACAAGCGTGCGAGCGCGGTGGCCTCGCGCATGAACAGCTTGCGTGCGCGCGCTTTGCCTTGCAGCAGCGGGTGGAGCAGCTTTACCGCAATCGGGTGGGGCGGGGTGTTCGCGAACCGGCCGGCGGGATTGTAATAGAGCCAACCGCGATAAACGACGCCCATGCCGCCTTCACCGACGGCATGACCGAGCACCGCCCGCCCCCAATCTTCCAAATCGAGCTCTGCGCCGGGCCCGATCGTGAGCTTGGCGGCTTTGACAATCGCCACGCCGCACATCGGGCAGAAGCGCGCCTCGTCGACAATCTCGCTCTTGCACGCCGGACAGACCGCCACGGCTCGGAAGCATATCGGAAATCGTGGCCGCTATGCGCGCTCGTACTGAAATGTACGCGCGAACGCGGGCGATCACGGGCCAGGACCGCACGCGGGATGAGCGTTGCGGTCGGGCGCCGCTCTGTGGGAGTCTTGCAGGGATTCTGCCGAGTATGGCTTTTTCGTGCGCGGCGGAGGTCAGGAGGAAAGCTCACGTTGCTTCGTAAACTTCGCACGTTCATTGCGTTTCCGATGTTCGCCTCCCAGCTCCCCAACGCGGCGCGTCGGAAGCCGCTGGCTGGCGCGGCCAGTCTGCTCGCGTTCGCGTTTGCGAGCGTCGTGGCTACCTCCGAGGCGCACGCGCAAGTCTCGGGTGATTTTGGGGTCCAGCGCTTCGATCCCGCGGCAGGTCCGCACAATTACTTGAGCACGCGCGGCGCGCGCACCGACGGCAAGATGGTGTGGAGCGTTGGGCTGATGGCCAACTACAGCTACCTGCCGTTTCAGGTGGGCAGCTGCGAAGCGCCAGCGGGTGAAGATTGCAGCTCGAAGAACGCAAAGGCGCCTGCCACCGCCAAGGTGATCGAGAACCAGCTGACCGGCGATCTGCTGGCCACGCTGACGCCCATTCCACGTCTGCAGTTGGCGTTGAAGATCCCGGTGTCGTGGGCCAAAGGTCAGGGCCTCAGCGCGGACGGTACCTTCGCCGCACCCGAGAACCGCATCGACACCGTCGGCTTGGGTGATCCTCAGCTCGAGGTCAAAGGCCGCGTGTACGGAGAGGTGACCGCTCCGTTCGTGATCGGTCTCTCCGGCTTCGTCACCGCGCCACTGGGTCACCCCACCGCCGAGAACTCTTACCTTGGGGACACCAAGCCGAACGCCGGGTTCCGCGTGATCCTCGACGGCGAGAAGGGGCCGTTCTCGGTCGGCGCCAACTTGGGCGGCGCGTACCGCCCGACCGCGCAGATTGGCAATACCGAGATCGGTTCCGAGGCGCGCTACAGCGTCGCTGCGGGCTATCGCATCGGACCGGTCGTGCGTGTGATTGCCGATGCTTTCGGCACCACGCGTTTTTCCTCCACCGCCGGTGAGAACACGCTCGAGATCGACGGCGGGCTGCAGATCTTCCCGCTCAACTCGCCGCTCACGATCGCTGTCGCCGGCGGTACTGCGATCGTCGAAGGCGTGGGCGCCCCCAAGTTTCGCGGCATCCTGGGCGTGATCTACGCCGTCGAGAAGCGCGATCGCGACGACGATGGCATCTTGGATTCGGTCGACCAATGCCCGACCGACAAAGAGGATCGCGACGGCAACGAGGACTCGGACGGTTGCCCCGATCCCGACAACGATCTGGATACCGTGCCGGACGCGGTCGACAAGTGCCCGAACCAGCCGGAAGACCAAGACAACTTCGAAGATCGCGACGGCTGCCCCGATCCGGACAACGACAAGGACGGCATCCCCGACGTTTCGGATCAATGCCCGAACGAGCCGGAGACCAAGAACGGCTTCAAGGACGACGACGGTTGCCCGGACGAAGCGGACAAAGACCAGGACGGCGTGCCCGACGCGCGCGACAAGTGCCCGGACGAAGCCGAGGACACGGACGGCTTCCAAGACACGGATGGCTGCCCCGATCTCGACAACGACAACGACGGCATTCCGGACGCCCAAGACGAATGCATCGACGAGCCCGAGAATTTCAATAAGTTCGAGGACCAGGACGGTTGTCCCGACGACCCGAAAGCGGCCAAGAAGAAGAAGTGAGTTCGCTTTCCGTGAGTGCACTCTTTCGGCATGCGGCAAGCGCAGCGTTCACGCTGGGCTTGCTCGCGTGCGGTCCCGGCTCCGGCGCATCTGGGCCGAACAGTGCGGCGGACGCCGAGCACCCGTTGCTCGGCGCGGCCGCGCCCGCGTTCGAACTCGAAGCGCCGGGCGGCAAACGAAAGGTCAGCCTGAGCGAGCACACCGGCAAAGTGGTGGTGGTCGATTTTTGGGCCACCTGGTGTCAGCCCTGCAAGGAATCTTTCCCAGCCTACCAACGGCTGTCCCAAAAGTTTGGCAGCAAGCTAACCGTGATTGGCGTCAGCGTGGATGAAGACCCCGCGGGCATACCCAAGTTCGCCAAGGAGACGGGCGCCAAATTCCCGCTCGCCTGGGACGACGGTCAAATCACTTCCAAGAGTTATCAACCGCCGACCATGCCGACCAGCTTCGTCGTGGACCAGACCGGCATCGTGCGCTTCGTGCACAGCGGGTTTCGCTCGGGTGACGAGCGCGCGCTCGAATCTGAAATCGAATCTTTGCTGAAGTGAGTCGCGTGCAGCGCGCGGCGCGCCGCGATGCCGACACTGTGTGCCTGGGGCGCAGCGCCCGCAGGCGCTACGCATCGCAGCCATTTCTGGCTGGATTGCTCGCTCTGACATGCGCCGGACATGTGCGGCGAGAAGAGCGGGAAGCGCACTTAACTTGAGCTGCGTCCTGAAATGCGCTTGCTCGCAGGGAACGGCGAGGCAGATGATCAGTACAGTTACGAAAGTCCATTGATGCATTCGTCCCGCCGCGCGCTGCTCTCCCTCGCCCTGTTACTCTCTGTGTCGTCCGCACTGGCTACGCCCGGCTTGGACGAGCTGACTGACCAACTGAAGAGCGCTGCGGACTTCCGAGTCCGCGTCTCTGCCGCCCTGCAGCTCGGAAAGTCCCTGACCGGCGACGCCGCCCTGCCGCTCGAGGCCGCGCTCGACGACAGCAATGCTTCGGTCCGCGCGGCCGCCGCCGCAGCCCTGAAAAATCTGGGCGATCAAGCGGCGCTGCCCGTACTCAAGGCGCATCGCTCGGACAAGTCGGAGGCGGTTCGGGCGCAGGTCTCCGCCGCGATCAAGTCCCTCGAAGAAGAGCGCCTCACCGGCCAGAAGCCCAAGGTGTTGATCAAGCTCGGCATGATGAAGAACGAGTCGGGCGTCAAATCCAAGAAAATCGAAAGCGAGCTGGCCGACTCTTCGCGGCGCAAGCTGAGCGCGCTACCCGGCGTGCGCGTGCTCGCCGCCGATGGCAGCGGGCCCAGCACCGACAGCAGCTCGGGCAAGGCTGGCAGCGTGCCGATGGTGATGGTCACGGGCAACATCTCGGAGCTCACCGCGTTGCGTGAGGGGCGCTCCATCAAGTACTCGGCGAGCGTCGAATACGTGCTCCACACCATGCCGGAGCAGGCGATCGCGGCCAAGGTTTCCGGCCGGGCCAGCGCCACCGCGACGGAACGGGACACTCAGGACGCCTCCACGCTGGCCGAGATCCGGCGATCGGTGCTGGAGGCGGCGATTGCCAGCGCGCTGCGCCGCGCGCCGCCCGCGCTCTTGGCCGCCGCGCGGTTGTAATGCTTGTCACACGGCCCGGGTGATCGTACTCGGCGTCGCGTGCCTCACAGCGTCCTGTTCGTCTCGAAGCCGATTGCGCCGCCCTTTCACGACGGCAGTAAATGCCTCGTGCGCGACGTGGCCCAAAACCTGACGCGCGTCGCTCCGATCGTGCTCGCGACGCCCGGCGCACCGCCGTTGACCGCCGCCGCGGGCGCATTGCCCGTGCGCTCGGTGGCCGCGTACGGCGCCCCGGGTGGCTTCACGCCCGCATTTTCTGCCAATCTGCGGGCTGCGGCTTGGGTGCTCCTCGGCTCGCGAGCCAGCGTTTGGCACTTCGTGTTCGCGCCCAATGCGCGCACCAGCGGCGCCGGCAAGTGGCTGCGGGCGATCCGCGGCGTGCCCGTAGTGCAGACAATCGCCTCGCCGCCGCGCAGCTTCGATCACCCTCAAGGGTTATTCTTCGGCGACGTGCTGGTCGCACAGAGCGCGTGGACGCGGAGCGCGGTCGAGACCAGCTACGCAGGTTCGGGCCTGCGTGCGCCACGCATCGAAGTGATCCCGCCACCGGTGCCGGATGTGGTCACACCCAGTGCGGCGGAGATTGCGACCGTGCGTCGCGACCTGGGTCTCGCGCCGGAACAGCGCTACCTGCTCTATCCCGGCGATCTGGAGACGAGCTCGGGTGCCGAAGCGACCGCGGCGCTCGCCGAGCACGTGCCGAGCGCGCTCGCCGACGTCGTGACCGTGTTTGCCTATCGCCGGAAGTCCGCGCGTGCGGCCGAAGTGGCGGCGCGCTTGGCTGCTCGTTTGCCGGTGAGCCACACGCGCTTCGTCGAAAATGCGCCCAATATCTTGGCGCTATTGGCGGGAGCGGCCGCGGTCGTGTTCCCGGTCGACGACCTGTGGGGCAAGGTCGATCTGCCGATCGTGCTCTTGGAAGCGATGGCGCTCGGGGTGCCGGTGATCGTGCTCGATCAGGGGCCGCTGCGCGATCTCGGTGGCGTGCTCAAGGTGCCGGACTTGCACGCTGCGAGCTGGCTGGTGCAGATTTCGACGCTACTCGCGGACCCCGACCGCTCCGCCGCGCTGGTCGCGGACCAGCGCGCCGCCTTGGCCGCGCGTCACACGGCCGCGCTCGTGGCGCGCGCGTACGAGGACCTGTACCTCGAACTCGCGCGTTAGACGCGTTAGAGCAGGGCGCGGCGCAGCGCGAGGTAGTCTTCGCCGGCGTAGAAGTGCAAGAGCGCCGCAATGCGTACGGTCAAGTCGCTGCGCAGCGCGGGCTCGATTTCGCTTTCGAGTAAGATGGAGACCAGATCGCGCTCGGTCATGGCGTCGAGCACCCCGCGTGTGTCGGGCCGCACCAAGAGCAAGCCGCGCAAGCTCGAGCGAAGATCACCGCACACAACGAGGCCCGCGCGATCGGCGCTCATTTGCATCAGGCGATGCGCGGCCACCAAATTTTCGTTGATGTGCGAGAGGGCGCTCGGCTTGGCTTCGGGCTCGACCGGCGCCTGGCGTTGACTGTGTTCGAAGCGAACCAGCGCCTCGAGCCCGCGGCGCAGCGCGGGTTCCGGGATCTTTTCCAAGAACTTCGCGGCCGAAGCGGCCAGGGGGAGGCCCTTGAGCAGCGGTAAGAGCCCGAGCACGAGCTCGACGCCGCCTTTGGTCCGCGCAAAGGCGCCTGCCCAAACCTCGTTCGAAGTCAGGCGCGCTTGGCCGAGCTTCAAGTGCAAGGCTTCGGCGCCGATCGCAAATCCCAGCTCGGCTTCGTTCATGTGAAACGCCGATGCGGGATCGAGGTGCGCCTTGCCCAGCAGAATATAGGGCACTTTGCCGTCGTAGCCGCGCATGCCGATCGATTTTTTGCCGCGCGAAACGAACGCTCGCAAATGCGGCAGGGAGAACGCCAGGCGTGCGGCAGCGAGCGCGCGCTTGGCGGGGGGATACTCGTTCTGGTCGAGCGCCTCACAGTAGTCGGTGAGCGCGGCGTGATCGGGCTCTGGGCTGAGCGCGATCAGCTTCTGCGCGCCGGCCACGAGCGAGTTCTGACCGCGGGCGAGTGGGTGGCTGAGCGCGCCTTCGATCAACTCGCTCGACAGTGGCTTGTCGGACGGAGCGAGCGTGGCCGGCTTGCGCGCCAAACCACGCGGCTGGAGCACGCTCAGCAGCTCGAGATCGCGCGGGTCTTGCTGGGCCGCCAAAGCCAGCCGTGTTTCGACGGCAAAACGTGCCAAACGCAGCTCGTCCGTGGCCAGCGAGGGGTCGGCGCCCGGGCTGTCGTGGATCCGGCGCTGCAGGGCGAGCGCGAACGGCAGCCCGCGTGGCCCGAGCTCGAGCAGCGCGCGCACGAGCGAGCTGCCGGCGCGAGCGGAGAAACGGAAACTCTGCCACAAATCGCCCAGCGCGGGCGGAGCCAGCGGCCCCGCGCCGAGCGCTTGCGAGACGCTGCTCGCGTCGATCGCGGCCTCGTCGTCCGCGAGCTCGGCGGCGCCCAGCAGCCGCGCGAAACGGGCTCTTTGGCTGCCCTGTTCGAGGGCCGCGTCGAGTAGCGAGAGGCTGTGGTTGGCCGCGTCTCGGCCACGATCGCGTGTGAGCCAAATCCGGCGTGCGGCCTCGAGCAGCCGCGCTTTGCCCTCCCCGAGCCCGAGTAACTCGAAGGCATCGCGACACACCTGCGCGTCACTGCGTCGACTCAGAAAAACGCCACTGGCGCAGGAGAGCTCGGTCTTGTCGCCTGCGGCACGCACGCGCGTGTCTGCGGCGTGCAGGGGGACGTAGCTGACGTCGCCCACCGCGGTCCAAGCGACGATCGCCGCGCGCCGCTGGCTGAGGAACAGGTACGGATCGCAGCGTGTCTCGCCCACCAGGTGCGAGTTGAGCGGGATCGGGTTCGAACCGCGCAGCCAAACCACGAGCACCTCGTCGCTCGCAAGCTCGCGCCTGAGCCAGGCCTGGCCCAGCTCGTCCGGGATCTGGACGAGCCGCGAGGCTTTGACGTCGGCGTGCGCACGAGCGCTGCCAGATGCCAAGCGCGCGAGCGCGATCAAGCGTTCGACCGCGTGGCGACGGCCCGCGGGGATCGTCAGCTGTTCCTGGCCGAAGCACAGCCGATCGCGGATCCGGCCGGCGATCAGCCGCAGATCACCGCGCGTCAGCAGATCGACGTGCTGGCCGTGGAAGCGGTCGCGCGCCGCGACCAACCACAGGCCGCTTTCACTGAGGAGCAGGCTGGCCCGCGCGCGTGCCCCCCCGGGAATGGCGATTCCGGAGTCCAGCCGCAGGCGACCGAGCACCTTGCCCAAGCCGCGTTCCTCCGCAAATTCAAGGGAAGTGTCGCTCATGGCCCTCGTGAACCCCAAACCAGAGTGAGGCTCCGGCCCAGTATTCGCGCCTGACTATCCCATGCTACACCTCCGGCTCCAGCCATGGCGTCCAGTTGCAATACTTCTTCCGAGCTTCGCGCAGCGTTCCTGAACTTCTTCGGTGGTCGCGGCCACGAGATCTGCCCGAGCGGCCCCGCGGTTCTGTCCGGGGATCCGACTTTGATGTTCGCCAATGCAGGCATGGTTCAGTTCAAGGACGTGTTCGTGGGGCGCGAGACGCGCAGCTACAAGCGTGCCACGACCAGCCAAAAGTGCATCCGCATCAGCGGCAAGCACAACGATCTGGAGGCAGTCGGCCCTTCGCCGCGCCACCACACTTTTTTCGAGATGCTCGGCAACTTCAGTTTCGGCGACTATTTCAAGGAAGAAGCCATCCTGTTCGCTTGGGACTTCTTGACCAAAGAGCTACAGCTGCCGACCGAGCGGCTGATCTTCACCTACTTCAAGGGTGAAAATGGCATCCCTGAAGACGCCTTCGCGCGCGACCTGTGGATGAAGATCACTGGCTTCGGGCCCGAGCGCGTGCGCGGCTTGGGCAGCAGCGACAACTTTTGGCAGATGGGCGAGACCGGCCCGTGCGGCCCCTCGAGCGAGATCTTCTTCTGTAACGGTCCAAACGTCGACCCGAGCAAATTCGCCGATGAGCAAACGGTCGAAGGCTACGGCTGGATGGAGATCTGGAACCTGGTCTTCATGCAGTTCGAGCGCAGCCTGGTGGGCGGTGAGTACAAGCTCGCCGAGCTGCCCGCGCCGAGCATCGATACGGGCGCTGGTTTGGAGCGCTTGGCCTGCGTGACGCAAGGCAAGACCAACAACTACGATACGGATTTATTGCGCCAGTTGGTCGACCGCGCGAGTGAACTGTCCGGCAAGCGCTACGGCGGCAGCATGGACAAAGACGACATCTCCATGCGCGTGATCGCAGACCACGCGCGTACGACCGCGTTCCTGATCGCAGAAGGCGTGATGCCGGATCGCAGCGGCAAGGAATACGTGCTCAGGCGCGTGATGCGCCGGGCGATCCGCCATGGGCACCGGCTCGGTATCGAGCGGCCGTTTTTGCACGAGGTCGCGTTGCGCGTGGTGGATGCCATGGGCGATCAGTACCCGGAGCTTCGCGAGCGGCGCGACCACATCGCGTCGGTGGCCGAGAACGAGGAAGTGCGCTTCCGACAAACCATCGAACGCGGGCTCTCGCTGCTCGAAGAACGCTTCGAGGTGATGGCCAAGAGCAACCAGACTACCCTCCCCGGTGGAGACGCTTTCAAGCTGTACGACACGTACGGCTTCCCGCTCGACCTCACGGACGTGATTTGCTCCGAGCGTGGCTTCGTGGTCGACAAGGCCGGCTACGACGAGGCGCTGGAAGCGGCCAAGGAACGCTCCGAGTTCAAGTCCCAGAACCAAGCCGTAGAAGGCGTGTACCGCGAGGCGCTCGCGGCCGTGCCGGGCGGCGCGGTGCGCTTCACGGGCTACGAAAAGGACCGCGATCACGGCAAGTTGCTGGCGATCGTCAAAGATGGCGCCCTGGTCCAAGAGGCCCACGCCGGCGACCGCGTCGAACTCGTGACCGATCAAACCCCGTTCTACGGCGAGTCGGGCGGCCAAGTCGGCGACACGGGCACGATCGAAAACGATGCGGCCCGGGTCGCGATCGAAGACAGCCACAAGCCGATCACCGGCCTGGTCGCCCATCGCGGTCGTGTCGAATCGGGCTCCCTGCGTGTAGGTGACAAGCTCGCGTTGAACGTCGATAGCGTGCGCCGCGATCGCACGCGGCGCAACCACTCCGCTACGCACCTCTTGCATTGGGCCCTCCGCACCGTGCTTGGCTCGCACGCCCAACAAAAGGGCTCCCTGGTGGGGCCAGATCGCTTGCGCTTCGATTTCACGAGCCCCCGCGCGCTCTCACCGGAAGAGATCTCCAAGGTCGAAGATCTGGTCAACCAACGCACTTTGCAAAACCACACCGTGCAAACCGAAGTGCTGACCATGGACGAGGCGCGCGCGCGCGGCGCGATGATGATCTTCGAAGAAAAATACGGCGACGTGGTGCGCATGCTGAGCATGGCGGAGTCCACCGAGCTGTGTGGCGGCAACCACGCGCGCGCCACGGGCGACATCGGTTTGTTCAAGATCGTGAGCGAGCAGGGCGTATCGGCCGGCGTGCGCCGCATCATCGCGGTTACCGGCGACGGCGCGCTCGCCTACTTGCGCGAGGTCGAAGCGAACTTCGCCAAGATCGTCGGCTTGGCCAAAGCCACGCCCGCCAATGTCGCGGACAAAGTCGAGAAGTTGGTTCAGCACGAGCGCGCGCTCGAAAAGCAGATCGACGAGCTGCAGCGGAAGCTCGCCACGGGCGGCGGCGGTGGCGGTTTGGATGCCTTGCTCGCGAAAGCGCGCGACATCGCCGGCGTCAAAGTGCTGGGCGTGCGGACGGAAGTCACCGATCGCGCGGCGTTGCGCGAGCTGGCCGAGCAACTGCGAGACAAGCTCGGCCAAAGCGTGGTCTTGGTGGGCTCCGTGGCCGACGGCAAAGCGCAGCTGGTGCTCACCGTCGCCAAAGATTTGACCAGTCGCCTGAAGGCGGGTGAGCTGATCAAGAACTCGGCTCAGATCGTGGGCGGTTCGGGTGGCGGGCGGCCGGACATGGCTCAAGCCGGCGGCACCGAACTCGCTCGCCTAGACGAAGCCATCGACGCGATCTACGCGAGCGTCGGTTAAAGGCCCCAAAACACGGGTTCGGGCACGAGTTGCACGCCGAAGCGCTCGAGCACGCCGCGTTGTACGCGCGCGGCGAACGCGGTCACGTCCTCGGCGCGGGCGCCGCCATAGGCGATCAGGGCCAGGGCATGCTTGGTCGACAGCCCGACGGTACCGTCGCGAGTACCGCGCGGAAAGCCGGCGTGCTCGATCAACCAACCCGCCGAGAGCTTCACGCTGCCGTCGATTTGCGGAAACTGCGGCACATCCCCAGCTTGCGCCGCGCGCAGCGAAAACGCGCGGAACTGCGCGGGGTCGAGCACGGGATTCACGAAAAACGAGCCACAGCTTCGCGTATTGTCATCGCTCGCGTCCAGCACCATCGACTTGGCTCGGCGCACTTGCAGCACGCTCTCCCGCACCTCGGACAGCGATGGCGCGGCGTTGCCCGCTGGCTGAAACTGACGTTGGAGCTCGGCATAGCGCAGGGAGGGGGGCCCGTGCGGGTGAAGTCGAAAGCTGACTTCGGTGACGATGTAGCGACCCGGCTCGCGCGACTTGAACCAGCTATCCCGATACGAGAACTGGCACTCCTCCGCCGAGAACGTGCGTGGCATGTTCTTGAGGGTATCGATGGTCTCGACGCGGGTGATGGTCTCGCTGACCTCTTGCCCGTAGGCGCCCACGTTCTGAATCGGTGTGGCGCCGACGCGGCCCGGGATGCCGCTCAGACATTCGAGCCCTTGGTAATCGCGCGCAACCATGGCCGACACGAATTCGTCCCAGGGTTCGCCCGCCGCGGCCCGGATTTCGACATCCGTACCCTGGTTGTGGATGCGGATCCCGCGCAGCGCCATGTCGATCACCAGGCCCGGAAAACCGGAGTCTGCGACCACGACGTTGCTGCCTCCGCCTAGCACGCGTACCTCGAGCGCGCGTTGCTTGGCCCAGCTGAGTGCTTCGCCGAGTTCGGTCTCGTGCTCGACTCGCACGAAGTGCAAAGCGCTACCGCCCACGCCGAGCGTGGTGAGGGGCGCGAGCGGGACTCGTGATTCGATCTTCAACAATCGACTACGCTAGCCTTCGTTAGCGGTGTTGGGGTTTTTTCTTGTGGGTGGTTGCCGTCTTCGCCAGGCCCGGCCGGGGCGCGAACTCGGGCTCGACCAGGCCCGATTGCGAGCGCGCACGCTCGGCCAGAAAGCGACGGGCGTCGTTGCTCATCGTGGGCTCGACGAGCTCGAGCCGGGCGAGCGCGTCGGCCAAGGCCACGGAGCGCTCCACGGCCGTGGCATTCGCGTTGAGCAGCACGAGCTTGCGACCGAGCACGGTGCACAAGCCACCGGCGAATGGGATTTTGCCCTGCACCTTGCCGCGGAAGGCGCGGGTGCGGACCTCGAGCCCGGTCCGGGCTGCGATGCCCAAGAGCTCGTCGAACAATCGTCCCGGGTCCACCGGCCCATTTTACCCGAAAAAAGACGGAACGAGCCGAGTTCAGGCGCCCGCTAGACAAACGCCGTAAATACGCCGCTTTCGCCGAGCCGTGCCGGCGTGCTATCTGACGGTCGTGGAAGGTGTCCTGCCGACGGCGGGAGCGAATGTGCGCTTCCCCGGAGGCACCTTCAGGCAGTGAGAACCGTAAGTTCTCTCCCAGCGAAAGAAATCGACAGCGTATGACGTTCACGGAAGCCGCGGCGCAGGTTCTGCGCCTCGTAGGTAAACCACTCCATTATAAAGAGATCACCGACGTCGCGATTGAGAAGAATCTACTCAGTCACGTTGGCAAGAGTCCCGAGGTCACGATGGGCGCGCGGCTGGCCGCGCTCGTGAAGAAGGGCGACAAAGAAAATCCGCTGGTGCGCATCAAGCCCGGCGTGTTCGCGCTGCGCGAATGGGATCCGGCCATGATCGAGAAGGGTCTGGCCGATCGCACGCCCGCGCTCGAGCGCCTGGCCGCGCAAGGTTACTCGGGAGAGCCGGAGGTCGATACGGCGGAAGAAGCGCCTGCCGACGCCGCGAGCTCGCCGCACGCTTCGCACGTCACCTTCGACGACGAGGAAGGCAGCTCCGCGCCGGACGAGGGAGAGCGCTCACGCGCCGAGCTTGCCGCACACGCGACCGAACTGTTCGCCTCCGAAGACGACGACGACGAGCCGATCTTCGGCGGCGCGGCCGACGCCGCACCGCCCGAAACGAGCGCGGCGGCCAGCGCGGATGGCTCGCGTCGTCGTCGCCGCCGCCGTGGTCGTGGCCGTCCCGGTGAAGAACGTGGCGGCGATGATTTGCCGTCCTACACCGTGTCCGACGCGCCCGCGGTGTTGCCCGCAGAATTGACGCAGGAAATCGAAGCTCGGGGGGCGGCGGAGCCGCGGCCCGAGCGCGCGCGTGCACGCGAGCAAGAGCGCGGCAACGAGCGCAGCGCCGAGCGCGACCGCGGCGCTGATCGCGACCGCGGCGCTGATCGCGACCGCGGCGCTGATCGCGAGCGCGATCGCGGTGCCGAGCGCGACCGCTCTGATCGCGGTGGCAGTCGCCGTGACGAGCGGCGCGACGAGCGCGCGCCGGCGCGTTCAGCGGAGCGCGAAGGTCCGATCGACGAGCTGGTCGGCAAAGATCTGGCTGACGCTCTAGAATCGATGCTGCTCGGCTTCGATCGCAGTCGTGGCCCGGTGGCGGCCGCAACCTTGAGTGAGGCGGCCCAACGTCGCGGTCGGCTGGTGGGTGACCAAGCGGCGTCGCAGGGGCTGCTCTTGGCTGCTGCGCGTACGGACAACATCCGCGCGCTAGCGCGCGGTCACCGTCCCCGTTTCCGGATTTCGGCCAATCGCATTGGCCTCACCGAGTGGCAGCTCGATGGCGAGCTGGCGCGTCTGGAGCGCGATTTGCTGCAAACTGCAGAGCGCTACCGCGAGGTGCTGCGTCGCTCGTTCGCGCGGTCGCTGCAAGATCTCTCGCACCGCGGGCTCGGTGATCTGCTGACGCTCGTGCTCGAACGCATGGGCTTCTCCGATCTGAGCCAGGTCCGGCGTCCGGGTCTGCACGGCGCCGAGCTGCACTTGTCCGGCAAAGCGCGGGGTCCCTCGGGTGACGTGCGCACGGCAGTCGTGATTCGTCGCGACGGTCGCGAGGTGGGGCGCGAGCGAGTGACCGAACTGCGCGGCGCGTTGCACCACTACGGTCCGGCCCTGGCCGGTTTGATCATGACCACGGGTCAGGTGTTGAGCGGAGCCCGTGAGGAGGCCGCCGCCCCTGGTGCCAGCCCGGTCTCGGTGATCGACGGCTTGGGCCTCGCCCGGCTGTGTGAAGAGCACGAAATCGGCCTGGTCTCGACCAAGCTCTCGCTGCCACACCCGGATCTGGATCTACTGGACGCGCTGCGTGGCTGAGAAGGCTCTGGCTCTGGCGCTGCTGGCCACGCTTGCGTTCGGCTGCGCCTCGCCGCCTCCGGCTTCGCAATTTCCGAACGCGCAGGCGGCGCTCGAGCGCATGCGCGCGACGACCTCGTGTAGTCGCGCGCTGACCAGCGACGCCAAGATCGACTACTTCGGCGAGGCGGGTCGCATTCGCGGCAGTTTATTGTACGTGGTCGCGGTGCCGGACAAGCTCCGGCTCGACGTCGTGAGCCCGTTCGGCGCAACGGTCTCGACGCTGACCTCCGACGGCCACGACTTTGCGCTCTTCGATTTGCGCCAAAAGCAATTTCTGCGGGGCCCGGCCAACGCCTGCAATCTGGGCCGTTTCACGCACGTGCCCGTGCCGCCCGCGGCCTTGGTGCAGTTGCTCCGCGGTGAGGCACCGGTGCTCGTGCACACGCCCACCGGCGCCAGCATTGCCTGGGAAGGGGGCGAGTACGTGGTGCGCATTCAGAGCACGCGCGACGCCACCGAGGAGATCCATCTCCAACCGCTCGAGCAAGATTATGGGTTGCCCTTCAGCGCCCAGCGCGTGCGCGTGAGCGAAGTACGGGTGATGCAGCAAGGTATCGAGCTCTACCGAGCGCAGCTGGTCGGCCACCGGCCGGCGAAGATGTCCGGCGCCCGGGTCGATCCGGATGGCCTCGACCCGCCGGTGCCGCCGAGCGGTCCCACTTGCCAATCCGAAGTCCCGGGGCGGCTCCGGCTGCAAGTGCCCGACGGGGATCAAGACGTGATCCTCGAAAACGTCGATGTTTCGCACAATCCGCCGCTCGGCGCGCAGGTCTTTCAGCAGTCACCCCCGGGTGGCGTGGATGTGCGCTACTCTCCCTGCGCTAACTGACGGGGCGCTCCAAGGCGACCAAACGCGAGAGGTGCGGATCCTTTGCGCAGACCAGCAGTCGCCAAGAAGCGTGAGTCAAAAGCAAGCACGACGCGCGGATCCAGCGCACCGAGCAGCGCGCGCGAGGCGCGCAAATTTCGCGCGCCCAGTTCCCATGAGCTGCCGCGGGTCGCGGGGATCCCGAGCTTTCTGCGCTTGCCGGTCCACGATGATCCGGATCACGTCCCGGCCGTGGACGTGCTGCTGTGCGGCGTGCCCTACGACGGTGGGACTTCGTTTCGAACCGGCGCGCGCTTCGGACCTCGCGCCGTGCGCGAGGCCTCGGCGTTGGCCCGCTCCTTTTCGGCCGCGCTGGGCGTCGACGTTTACGATGAGCTACGGGTGGCCGACGGCGGAGATATCGCGCTCTCCGCGCAGGATTTGGCCAGCGCGCTGCCGGCGATCAGCCAGCGCGCTGAATCGATCACTCGCTCCGGCGCCATCTGTGGTTTGATCGGCGGCGATCAAACGCTGACCTTGGCCGCCCTGCGCGGCATTCAGCGCGCCAAGAAAAAAGCCTTCGGCATCTTACACATCGACGCTCAGAGCAACAGTTTGGGCGGCGCCAAGGATGCGCACCTCGATCACTCGAGCGTGCTCCGGCACGCGCTCGAAGAAGGCCTGATCCGCGCCGATTGCACACTCCAAATTGGCGTGCGCGGACCGTATTCCTCAGCGGACGACTTGACCTTCGCGCTGGCCCACGGCTTCGAGGTCGTGAGCATGGATGAAGTGCGCTGGGATCTGCATGCGGTGGTCAGCCAAGTGCGCAAACTGGTGCAGAAGGGCGCCTTGTACGTCAGCGTCGACATCAGCTCGCTGGATCCCGCGCACGCCCCGGGCACCGCATTTCCGCTGCCCGGTGGCATGAACACCTGGGAGTTGCAGCAGATCTTACGCGCGCTCGTCGGCGCCGAGATCATCGGCTTCGACTTGGTGGAAATCGCGCCGACCTACGATCCTGCCGGAATCACCGCGCTGGCAGGCGTGTCCGTCTTGCACGAGCTGCTCGCCGCATTGGCCGACACGCGGCGCAGCGGGCGCCCCGCCCCCTCGAGCCATCACGTGCCCGGTCGTCGCGGTCGGCGCCTGTCTCCCTAGTGCCCATCCTGGGCGCTCTGGATTTTTGGGGTTTGATGGTCATTGCGCCAGGCAAGCTTGGCCGAGGAGGAAACATGAGTTGAAACCTCGAAAGTAACCCGGCGGGTAACCAGTCCCGCGCAGCAAAGGTTGGCC
>Ga0247778_1000660_pt1 | contig 33567 bp, 30 predicted proteins | sample UWRJL049202B5_FD_179939 | JGI IMG/M metagenome (GOLD analysis project Ga0247778, IMG submission 179939) | Plant litter microbial communities from Arlington Agricultural Research Station in Wisconsin, United States - UWRJ-L049-202B-5 | ecosystem: Environmental > Terrestrial > Plant litter >...
AGATCTGTAATCTCTGGCGGCTCCACCACAAGCCTCTCGACTTGCCGCTTCTCTTCGGCTGCCTCGTAAGGCCTAGTAGAGACAGGCTAGCAGGGTCTATGGAAGTCAATGCGTCTTTTGCAGGCGACGTACTTGCCAGAGAGTCTGAGAGACAGGGAAAACGAAGCAGAGCTGCAGAAGGGGGATCTGAAGCTCAGATTCTAAGCTTCATACCTAGCCACATTTCTAGCCACACTTTGGAGAGCTGCAATTGCAGGTGAGGTTATTAGAGAGGAATCTAAGATTCCCTAGAAACTTGATAAATAGTCCTGATAAATGGTCTGACAAGAGACGTATTAAACGCGTCCAACACGCGTAAAAACGCGTAAAAACGCGTTGGGAGCCAGAATCACCCCCCTTTTAATAAGTGGGCCTGACCCAACTCATATAACCCAACCCATGGGCGGATCAGGCCTCACTGGGGCGCGCAGTCTAGACTACTTCTACCCATTTCACACTTTTGCGATGTGCAACAAAAAAAGAGGCCATTTTCTACCCTCGGGTGATGCAGTGGAACATCTCAAGCAGAAAACCCCACTCGAGGTGTAGCCGTAAATGCGTGGAGGGAGCGGGCCGAGGCGCGATGGCGCGGGATGCGAGTATCCGGTACCAGCGGACAAGGCACGAGAAGAGGGAGCCGAGTTAATACTCCAAATGTTCCGGATTCGAAGACATAGCAAGGTATATCATAAGATGAAATTGCCCAACAGGAAGCAATGGATTTAGAGCCCTATTCGCTCATCAATTAAACCTTCTTTCTAGAAACAAAAATTCCTTGTATTACTACTTCCACCTCTACTGTATCCCCCTCATCCAACTATCAAGGCAGAACATTATCTTCTGAACCAGAGTATAAACGCATGGGTCCACGATTTGGGCCCGATGTCAATGAAGGGACTTGGGATTCGAGGCCTTGTGCTCTTCCATAGCTAGTGCTCTCCATTTCATAAGTCGTCGTAGTATTATTTAGCTTTTTTCGTGTGAAGAAAGAGCGGAGGAGCGGGACTGAGCCTGCGATTATGACGATGATATTTTCCAACCTGAGAAGAAGGGGTTAGTTAGTTTTTCAGTTGGTAGTACAGCTGAAGGGAGAGAATGAGAGAAAAAGCTTACGTGCACCAGAGCGTGAGGGCAATAGTATTAACTGTCCGAGTAGTGGTGTTAGTGGAATTGAAGGCAAGGGGTGGGTGGTTGGTACAAAATGATAAAGATAGCTTACAGGTGAAGTCAGACCGATCTCCTAGGTGTTTGAGCTCAATGGTCTTTATGACTGCTGCAACAAAGGCACGGTAAAATAAGTTAGGTATCTATGACAGCAAACGACCTATTGAAAGACCTACAAGATACTTAATCCCAAAAGAGAGGCAAGACCAAGCCTAATGTGGAATTTGAGGGGGAGACTCCAGCACAAGATTGTAGAAATACAGGTCATGGCGAGATCAGTAGCAGCGTTACATGCTATAAAAATATCATTAGTACAACTTCCCTCCCTTTTTTAAAGACAAATATAATAGTTCAATACTTACCACCTTGAAAATAGCCAATGTACTAGAAAATAGTTAGCTTCTCATCGTGAAGAGGGGTAGGGGGAGATAAGACTGAGTTACCGTTTGAACCTCGTGGTCCCAGCATACGCTAGGAAAGTTAACTGGATCCCAAATTGTCTCAACGCGGCGACATTGGGTAAAAATCGTAATGCAAGTCGTGAGGTTGATGACCAATGTCTCTGCGAGTAAGAAGCGTAGAAGCCATCGGAGATAATTAATTAAGCCAAATAGTTGCAACAACAGAATAATCAAAGATACACGGCCAAGAGTGGCGGGCATGATACCTATGGATAAATAAGCAAACTTCAAATGCTGAGTAGTATTAAAGCTTTAGGGAAGTGGAAAAGGGGTGCGAACTCATCGGCGAACTCAAGAACTGGAGTTTTACAGCCGTGACTCTCTGTTGGGGGTCGAGATAAAAGAAATGCCTCCCAAGGCCATAAAGATGAGCCGCCTGATTGAGGCCCATATGGAGAAAGCAAAACACCTTTGCTGGTCAGTATTGGGGAAGTGATCTGGGTGGATTAAACCACATACTATGGCTAAAAGAATAATTGCGTCTCCCCACCCAAATTGATGGCGAATTCTTGCTTGAGCGTACAATCTCGCAGCAACAACGATTCCTGCAATACTATATAGTGCCCAGCATATAGCTAATACGGGGATAGCTATTGGTAATCAGTAATAATAAAACATGCCTAAAGCTAAGGATAATCACCTACAATGATCGATGTCTGGCCCATCAGGCACTGGAATATCGGCCATGGTATCGTGGTATTTGTGAACCGCAGAAAGTCAACAATATTAAATGCTTTCCGGATTGAACTGGAGGGGACACCCAGGACATGGCAGTTGATAGATAATAAGTTGATGAGCAGTATGTCAGCGGGAAAAGGGGCGTTTTCGCTTTAAAACATTCTATCGGAAACTACCAATCACATGTCGCTTGGTGGTTTCCCGAGGCTCCCTACGCACGGTCCCATCCTCGAGTTCCCGGCCCCTTTTCTCGCGTCCAAGCCGACGGGAAAACGCTCATCGGCGATGCTGCCGATGCGGATATGTTTGAGGTCTAAATATCGAGGTTACTTTCCTAATCAACGCCTCTCAGGTTCTTGCTAATCTAATGAGCTCTTTTACGATAGAATGCCCGCTGCGTCAGTCACGATGGTAGCTACGGTACACCAAGTACTTTGTATAGGCATAAATAATCATATATTCGATGTTGGTGCTCCTCTCGAAGCTTCTACTGGGGGCAAGAAAGGGTTACTAATCAGTAAATTTATTAGACATAGTGAGCTCTTGCTCGATCTAGCTTAAACAAGCATTAGAAGGAATTCTGTTAAATCAGAGGACTTTGGAGGTGGTGTGGTTGTTCCTTTCGAATTGGGCTAGATCAAGGCGATTTGACAGAATTCATCAGAAGCTCAGACAGAAAATATAGGTTTCTTTTGCGCCGTACGCGCACCACTAAAGGATCGCTTGAGCACAAGATATGGGACAGGCCACCCCTGAACTCGCGGGGAAGGTGAGGATCACTCCGCGATCCCTGACTTCCCGATGGTCTGGCACCTGGAGAGACACCAATCCGCCATCTGTCCCGTGCCCCACACAATTGGGACTCGGAAAGACTTGATCACCCGCAGCGCTTTTCCCATGCAACAAACGTGCAATGAGACTAAGACAGGCCGGGTTTTTCAGTGGACGGCGCCGGCATTAATGGGGTAATGCCATCGTGATAGCGCAATGCACTGACGTCCAAAGTGATCCCTTCCACGGCGTAAGGTTAAATCGTCTGCGGCCATGCCGACTACTACAATACGACAATCTCCACTTCTCCTCAATTGATTTTTTCTGGCTAGGGGCGGGGACAGACTTCCGGGCGGCACGAATACCGCTGCACTTCATTAGAGTGCCATTAATACAACTTGTTGGATAATGGTCTTTTTGAGGAGAAGACCAGAGAGAGAGAACCACCTGAAGCAGGGTTTAAGACGCTAAACACGCTAAAATCTTGGCTCTCCTCTTGGCGTAAGCACCCCCTTAAAACACAGTCTTCGTTTCAGCTACATCCATATTAGGTTAATTTGAAAGTATTCCCACTTGATACCTTTCCGCCCGCGTCCGAGCCCGGCGAGGGCGCGCCTTGACAAGCAGAACCTACTCCGTATTAATGGCCAGGACCGTGCTACGCACGGTCATGCTATCTACCAAGGTCTTGATGAATTTTCTGTGGAAACGCAGAAGAATGTGGAGGAATAAGCTGGTTTGACGAAGGCAGTCTTCGAAGTTGCAGCGGAACGAGTGAAATGGTACACATGGAATGATACATTCACTATTCGTTCGAGGCCAGAGAATTCTCGTTGGGATTCTATTGTACAACAGACAGAGTTATCCGTGACACCAGGCGGCCTAATAAAAGTCGCTATCCTGACAGGGAAGCTACCGATGAAAATGTTCAGATCCAACTCAGCATCGCAATCATCGCCAATGATATCCATATCGTTCAGAAGATACTGCTTTCCGGCCAGGCTTCCGTTAACTCTGAGAACAGCATTTTCGGTCACCCGCTACATCTGGCAGCGAGATTCGGCTGTTATGATATTGCAGCTTTGCTTCTGCATCATGGAGCTCACGTTACGATGATTCAACTTCAGGAATTCCCATCGGAGGAGAAAGCTGCATGAGGCCACTTTTTTGCTCTGGGTGGAAGCGCCGTACAAGTAGCAGCGTATGCCGGTCATCTCGATATCGTGAAACTACTTTTGGCGTCCGATACCCGAACAAGCCATGTTCAGATCAGAAGGGTTTTGCATGCAGCAGCTTGTGGTGGGCACACAGATATTCTTTTCCTAGTACTGAAATGATACTTTGAGGGAATATCCCATCACAAGAGGTACCTCGGAGAGGTTCTCGTAGAAGCTGCATGCTGGGGCCAAGCTGGAGTTGTGAACCTGATGATTAAAAGCGGGGTGGATGTCAATGCGAAGGGTAATTACGACCAAAGTACACAAGGCGATTTCTGGAAAGCACCAAAGGGAATCTGGCGTGGCTGTTCTTCACTTCAACTCGCCGCACTTAGCGGCAGGATTGATATTGTTTGACTTCTTCTTGACGCAGGCGCTGAGAAGGATACCGCATCGGAAAATCCGTCAGGATCTGCCCTCAGGCTCGCTATACAGAAGGGACACGCAGAGACAACCCAATTGTTGTTTGAGCGCGGTGCAGATCTAGTAAAGATGGCTCCGTTTTGTTTTCTTCAGTGAGGGTGATATCGTAACTATTGACCAAAGAGCTTTTGCCAACTGAGCATTTTTCTTTCGAAAGCACGAGGAGCTTACAGCGGCTTGAGTGAGAAGGTGGCGGCGAGGAGTGTGCTATCGCAGTTCTCACCAATATGGGTACGATGCAGGCTGGAAAAGTACCAAGCCACTCAATTACCGTTATTTAGGAGACCAACTTTCTGCAGTACGCCTTGCAGCTTGCAGATTGTAGATGAAGAATATATATTTTGAGATGGTAAAAGCAAGTTTCTTGTTCAAGGAGAGTCTCCACTTGGTTAAACCTAGTTTCAACCCAGTTCTATCTGATGCGCTCCAATTCTCGCACGTTGTGTTCGAATTCATCCTCATCGACGTCGGCCAGTGGAATCTCTTCATACTCACCCCGATACCTACCAGCGATACTTGTCCCTTTGTGAATAAATGCTCCGAATATACCTACACTAAACCCAGTCACCAACAGGCTTCCAAGCGCCAGCCACCTAAAATCTTCCGGTTGGCTCCATACAACTGTTGCTACCCAGTGGGATAATTCTCCCAAACTCTTAAAAGACTGCTCTACTCCTGCAAAGGTCGATCGCTGGGACGCAGGTATCTCGACTTGTCCCAATTCTTGAACCATGAGGTAATTTGCAAAGTGGCCGATGCGGGATAAAGAGAGGAACGCGAAAAGTGTGATCGTGACTAGAACGTGGGGTGATGCTTCGATTATGCCCGTTACTTTGGGTGATTCATTCCAGAGTAGGATGACCACCGGAATCTGAGAAAGTCAGCTACCTGATCGTTGACCGAGTGCGAAGACTTACTAGACAGAGGAATTGAGAAGCGACACCCCAAAATCCAATGGTTCTCGTGACAGACTTCTCTGCTGCCTTCTCGTCCTCTTCACTAGACTGCCTATTCCCGGGCAAGTTTCGGATATACCTTTTCTTCAGATACGTCGCCGCGGCTGGGGTAACGACAGTACCGGAGAGGCCAAGAATGGAGCCAGACGCTCTCGCGGCGGTGATGGCTGAGAGTGAGAACCCTATCTCCAGCAAGTATGTGATAAGAGTTGCCGAGTACGCCAGGACTGTGAGTTGCGGTAGAGAAATTGATATCGATGCAGGGCAGATGGGAAACGAGAAGTAATGTTTCAAACGTGTGATCGGATCGCGATACAAGAATCCATACACTTTCCTGGACCATGATCGGGGTGGGAGCCTGGGGAACGTGAACGTATCATCGGCACTGAAGTTACGAGCTCGGTTCAGCGTTGTGAAAATCTGCTTTGGAAGCTGTAGCTGGACATTGCCCCGCGCGATAATTTGTGCGCACCAGAGGCCCCACGCCCAAAGCAAAACAGTAGTTGTAGCTAGAGAGAAGATCCAGCCCGTCTGCGATGCGAAAGACTTGACAATAACAGGTAGCAAAGAAGGTGCCACAAGTTTGCAAACCAGTTCAATACGCATCATAACCGCGTTGACCTGGGTGAGTCCATGTTTCATTTCACCAGTGACGGGTCCAACGAGAACAGGCACCCAATCTCTTTCTAAACAGAGTCTGTATCCTATGGTACTCAGGTCATGTACAACGTCTAAGAAAAGAATCGTTCCAAAAAGAAGTCCTCTCGTGAGGTCGGAGAATGGACCCGGGGAAGTTGTTGCATCATTATCTGGTGGCCAGGAAAGCCAACACAGATAGGCAGCTACAATAGCGGTATGGTTGAGGCATATAGTTATCAAGAGGGTTCTTTTGCGTGAGGGGGAGCGGTCAATCCAGCTTCCCACAGCAGATGAGCATAGGAGGGCTGAGATAGTAGAAGCTAAACCCCTGATTAGGTGTCAGCACGTGACCCGGATCAAGAATGCGGCTGAACATTTTCACCTTATAGATGTTGCTGTGAGATTTTTAGGAAAGGCTGAAGCCACCAGATATATCTGCACTTATTAGATGCGCTCATGATGGAAGCTGTGGAGCTTGACTTACAGAAACATATTCGTAGGTCCGCGAATTCCACATGAACAGGAAATGCATGGCGTAAACTGTCCACCACTTGGACTTTCCGATCCCAGAAGGCGCTTTCTCTGACAACGTGTCAATTGATGCTTCAGTAACAGCGTCCGTGTCTTGTACAGCCTCTCTGTTGCCGCCCCTTGGCTCGTTCCCCGTCATTATTTCATGGTGCCGGTGCCTCTTCCCAAGGTTGATGAAAGCATCGATGCTGCCATTCGAACTCGTCGAAAAGCTCCTACGTCGAGACTCCAATGCCATTTGTTCTTTCCATTTGAGGATCACATGGGTTACGCTCACTGTTCGTCCATTTTTGAGGTTGTTTAGCTCCAGCTCACGCGATGTGTTTTAAACAAGCTTTTTGGCGCTCTGCGTGTCGCGCATCGGCCCCACTAACGAATCAGGTGATATTTCACAAAATTTATGATCGAAATGTAATTGTTGGGATGAAAGAAAATGCCCTTGTCGATATTCATTCGAAAGTATCTGAAACCAGCAGTTCCATTTCAGGAAGACAAATCGTGAGCAGCCCCTTTTTGACCCCTAGCTTCGTTACGACTACCTCTTCTGGACTAGCGCCGGTGCTCGTCGGCTTCAACAGCGATTTTCGCGTGGGCGAAAGCCCGAACCCACGTAAATAATCAGCACTCTACGTACAGTCATCACACTAACAAGATGACTGGCGATGCTGAGGCCACTCTTGAGCCTGGATATAAACTTGTTAAAAGACCCTGAAGCCCCATTCTGATCTTGAGTTAACGCAAGTCATTTGTCAAATTCTCCGCCCCATCAATTCTCCTCTCACTTTGAAACCCTCTTTTTATTATGGCTCTACTTCCTTTCCAGCTCCTCAAAGATGCAATACATAGCTTGAAACCGAAAGGGAGCAATCCCTGGCTCATATTGACGGTGGTGTAAGTTGAACTTCTATCACGTGTTCGACTTTCTCTGGTGCTTCTCGCGTCGTCGATTATCCCAGCGTCTTTTCTCGCACAGTTTCTCGTTCTCTTTTCCTTGTCAAAGTAGATTACTAATCAAACTGTGTTATCTTCCAGATGCTCTGCCATGTTTCTGGATCTCGCAAACTTGAGCGCCATCACGATTGCCCTTCCTACACTTCAAAAAGAATTCGACATCAAGACAGGCAATTTGCAATGGATTATCTCAGCATATGCCTTGACCGTAAGTTATTAGATGACTGGTTTATTGGTCTCGTTGGGATAATTGACTGAAAGCAATACAATAGTTTGGAGCTTTCCTCATGCTTGGGGGCCGCGGTGGTGACATGTTTGGGTATGAACCTCTCCCTATGTCAGGGCTTAGCGGTATACTGATAGATTGTAGCCATCGACCGATGCTGCTATTTGGAATGTCGTTCTTCTCACTATTCACCTTGGTATCGGCCCTTGCACCAACTTTTATAGGGCTCGTGATCGCCAGAGCTTTTCAAGGTTTTCGCTCCCAATTCATATGTTCAACTTAATGAATTATTCTGATGGTCCGTTTAGGTATCGGAGCTGCATGTACTATTCCCTCGGCCCAAGCCCACATTGCAATTTATTTTGTGGATCCAGCGAAGAAAGCAAATGCTCTCGGGATTTGGGGGGCGTCTGGTTCTCTTGGTTTCATGTAAGTATTTCTAGCAGGGAATGGGACTGCACTCGTACTGACCTTTCCGCAGAACTGGCCTCATTCTAGGTGGCGTTTTGACCGACCTGTTAGGCTGGCGTTGGATATTTTGGGCCTCTTTGATCTTCTCAGGTGTGGTAATTCCCGCTGCGGTTGTTCTCCTCCCCGCTGGGGATCGATCTCGTCATCGCGCGGCATCCACTGAGGGGTCGTCAAATGATGAAGCCTCTCCAAACGCAAGACCGATTATCAAATCAATTAAGGAGCGACTACTCCGCTTCGACGCCCCCGGAATTTCCCTCGGCCTTCCAGGCATCATCATTCTCACATTCGCGCTTACGTCGTCGAACCAAGATGGATGGGGATCCCCTGAAATCATTTCAACGCTCGTGGTTTCTATCTGTCTGCTCTTGGCCTTCGCGTTGTATCAACGTCACGCATCTTCGGCAATTCTCCCGGTTCATCTTTTCAAATCTTCAAACTTCAATCTCACACTGGTTCTCGCTATCAACACGTATGCGGTTCGCCAAGCATGCACATATTTCCTCACAGTTCAGCTCCAGTCCTTTGGCAACAGTCCGATCCATACTTCAATACTTTTCGTCCCCCTCGGAGTCAGTGCATTGATATCTAATACCATCGCTGGACGCCTGGTGCCCATTCTGGGAGCCCGCACGATGTTTATCTTGGGCTGGTCACTGTCAATTCCAGGAGTCCTTCTCTTCTCCTTCATCGAGGACAACACCTCATACTGGCGCTTCACGTTTCCGGCCATGATTCTCTACATTGCTGGCATAGGCGCCGTATACATTACCGCAAATTTCGTTGTGGTTTCTTCTGCTTCTAAGTCAGATCAAGGGGCGGCTGCCGGCGTCTTTAATGTGGCCCTTCAAGTCGGTGGATCTATCCTGGGTCTTGCTGTTTTGACTGCGATCGCCCAGGGTATCGAGAAGAAGTATGGCCTACAAGACATGCCGCCAGGCGCTTTGAGTCACGTGGCGTATCAAAGTGTCTACTATTCCTGTGTAATACTTTGCGTGATCGGTTTGGTAATCAGTATATTCTGTATAAGTGTACCTGAGAGTATGGCTGGAAGTATATGGAAGCGTAAGAGTGTCTCCAGAGTACCTGAAGCAAACACTAGGCACGGTTCGTCTTTGGAGGGCACCGAGCTACAAGTGGCGACAGCGATGGCGCGCCATTAGAGGCGACTTTGTTTGGAAACGTCCTAGTTTCAAATCAGCAACACTATTTTATCAGCGGCTTACTTGCTCTCCTGTGTTGAGGAATAAATAACCCCTCATCAACAATATATCCACTCTATGTGACGCAATTGTGACGAGCACGTGATCAGCCTCCTGCCCTCTCCGTTGCAACCCCCGGCGGGCTCAAATGCGGACGTCTAGGCGGCAGTTCGGCCTCCAATATTAACTCCATTCATAATCTCCGTCCTACAGGCTCCTATGGTCGTAAGGCTGCAAAATGTTTGAACCCCTGGCATGTATAATGGGGGCTCTGCGGATTGGCCGAGGGAGCGGGCTGAAAGGATAAAGTGACAAAAAATACGACATGAGGTTAGCAGCTTCAAAAAAATATTCCGAATTGATCTTTTATTGGTCGAAGGATAGAACAGAGCCGTCTGGGAGAATTGTTAGGAAATAAATACGATCTGAGGTTAGCGCGGTCTCTAAACTCCGTCGGAACTCCGAATCCATTCCCTGCGAGCCTAATTGTCTGGATATTCATATAAAAGTTAGATCCACGGTTTTAAACGAGATTCCTTCATTGTGTCTTGATTTAATTTCCGTGCGCTCTATAAATTTCAGTGATCTATTACCGCAATTCCAACATGTCCTCCCATAAGTTTGCCAAAGACCAGCCGGCTGGCTTCACCAACAAGATTGAGAAGGTAGCAATTGTAGGAGTAAGTGAGAGAGTGTTCCGTATTTTAGCCAAAATTTTCTAATAGCAGATCTAGGCTGGAGGTCACCTTGGCAGCCACTTTGCTGAGGAGCTTGTAAAAACCGGAAGACATACCGTGACTGCCCTATCGCGCGTAGACAGCAAAAGTACACTGCCCCAGGGCATCAACGTAGTTCGCGTCGACTACGAGAACGAAGAGTCTGTCATCTCAGCACTCAAGGGGCAGCAATTTCTCATCATCACGCTATCGGTGCGAGGTCCACCAGACACGCACGACAAAATCGTCCAGGCCGCAGCTAAAGCCGGGGTTCCATACGTCATGCCGAATGTCTACGGCACTGATTATCTGAACAAGAAGTTGGGAGAAGAATGTCTGTACGGCCCGGTATGCGACAAGCACATTGCCAAAATTGAAGAACTGGGAGTCAGCTCATACATCATCTTGAATTGCGGCATGTGGTATGAGTGGAGTCTGGCAATGCCACCGCAGTGGTACGGGTTCGATATCAAGAACAAGAAAGTCACTTTCTACGATGACGGCAAGACTCGTATCAACACCAGCACTTGGAGATATTGTGGGCAAGCTTTGGCTAAGGTGTTGAGTCTGAAAGAGCTACCAGAAGATGCGAATGACACTTCACCCACGATCTCACAGTGGAAGAACAAAGGTATGTATATCGCAAGCTTCCTGATGAGCCAACGGGATATGTTGGACAGCATTCACCAACTCACCGGCACCACTGATAAGGACTGGACAATTGAGTACGAGTCGACCGCCGAGAGATACAAGAATGGGCTGGAGGAAATGAAGAATGGTGACATGACAGGATATGCCAAAGCCATGTATGCACGTGTGTTCTACCCAAATGGCGATGGAGACTTTGAAACGAGCAGGGGCCTAGACAGTGCAACGATCGGCCTGGGAAAGGACGACTTGGGGGCGGCCACCAAAAGAACGCTGGAAATGGTAGAAAGTGGATGGAGCCCATTTTAGATTTGGGAAGAGAAAGGACAGTGAGAGCTTTTTTCTCGTAGACAACACAAACAAGAATTCGAATCCTAAATGAAGACTTACTTAGAGACGACTCCCGAAACTTCCGGTAATGATCAGTATCGTGCAGTTTGTTCGACAACGCATTTGTTTAGATCTCGCGGCTGCTAGCCTGTGCAAATAAGCATACAATTGTTAATTGAATGTTTCTGTTTGAGATTTTGTCCAAACTAGCAGTTGGATTTCAAGCAACTCCGATAATTAAAGTTCTCCGGACTCCGCAACGGAGTCGGAATTTAGACTCCCACGTAGCTTGCCGCCGCCTCCCGCCAGGGATAGAGCACTGTGGCTGCGGCACAATCAACAGACTACAGCGCTTGGCTCGCTAGAGTTTAGAGGAGACACACTGGAATCATAGGCCGCTGAGCCCTGCAGCAGGCCCCGCTCCTGGCGATTTTTGGCGCACGTCCCTGAAGTCCGAGTTCTTGAACGAGATACGGTGGGGTAAACACAGTACGTAAAAGCTGACATCCACGCCCTTGACTCTCGCCAACGATCCGAAGCTTCAAATTCCCAAACATCTCCCACTTTTTACATTATATTGGTAAAGTTAACCTACCACTGATACTGATCATGTCACAGTTATTATCCGCTATCGAACTTGTGCCGACGAAAAGCAAAGACATCTCTTCTGCGCCACTTCCAATTTTACCGCATCGTTCCTCTTTCGACAGGCCTCGAAGTTCAGATAACCAATCAACATCCGGAAACTCCGCAAGGGTTTCGATTGAACCAGAAGATGGGACTCTGAAACAAGGACGAATAGTAATCGTGATTGCTGTGCTCACAGGCCTCAATCTCTTGAGTAGTTTGAGCAATGGATTTATCACAGTGGGCCTTCCCCGGATAGCATCCGATCTGGGGCTTTCACAGAACTTGATCGTATGGCCAACTGCAGTGTATTAGTAAGTCTCTTCAGACTATCCAGAGGCTTTGGAGACTGCGTCGAGACTGACTGTGAACAGCTTGACATGCGGGTCATGCCTTCTCCTCGCCGGCTCTGTCGCGGGCGTGCTCGGTGCTCGTCGAATTAATTTAACAGGCTGTTTACTTACTGGAGGATTCATGCTGGCTTGCGGCCTTGCTAGAACCGGTATCGAGCTTATCATGTTCAGGGCCATGCAGGGGATCGCTATCTCCCTCTACCTGCCCACCTCCGTTGCTATCATTGCCAATGCAGTTCCCAGCGGCCGGAAGAGGAATATCGGGTTCTCAGCCTTGGGTTTCGTACAGCCAATTGGATTTTCACTAGGCCTTGTTCTCGAAGGCGTCATTCTCGATACGGTGGGATGGCGTTTTTCGTTTTATTTGTGCGGCGGTCTTGCGCTGGCGCTCTTCGCCGTCAGTTTATGGGCCTTACCGCCTGATCCTGTGGTTGAAGGACATACATTTACGAATCTGAAGAAGAACATAGATTGGGTTGGAGCAGTCGTAGCATCGACTTCTCTGGCGCTATTATCCTACGTGCTGGCGTAAGTTTTCAACGCGCTTGCAGTCGACACTGGCAGTTCACTTACAATGAACCAGAACTCTAACAAGTGATCTACACAATATTCGCCATCCCGCCAACATCGCTCTGTTGACTATTTCTGTCTTTCTCATTCCCACTTTCGTTTGGTGGCAAAATCGCCGCGAACGCTTGGGCCTGCCAGCGCTGATTCCGAACTCTCTCTGGAAGAACACAGTCTTCACGACTGTCTGCGTCACAGTCATTTTTGCAAATGCGGTGACAAATGCAATGGAAATTTTCTGTTCACTCTTGTATGTATTCGGCTCATTTTCCTCGGATCGCTTAACTAACCATTTCCTTCGTAGCTTCCAAGAAGTTCAACATACGACTGCACTTGGAGCGTCTCTGCGTATTTTGCCGTCTTTGATAGTAGGTTTCGCCATTCAACTAGCGACTGGACTCCTCATACACCGAAGCAACCCCTATTTCCTGGTCCTTGTGACTTTGATTCTCAGCGCTGGGGCTCCACTCCTGATGGCTGTGATATCTGCCCGCTGGCCGTACTGGTACGCCGCTTTCCCAGCGCAGCTTCTGGCTCCACTTTCAGCCGATATCATGTTCACTATTGGTCTGCTCGTTGTCTCAGAAAGCTTCCCGGAGGACACTCAAGCCCTGGCAGGTGCAGTTTTCAATACAGTAGTGCAGTTTGGGACGAGCATGGGATTGACTGTAATGGCGGTAATTGCGGCTGCAGTTTCGAAGAGTGATGAAAACAAGGGAAGTTCGAAGGAAGAGAATTTATTGCTCGGGTACAAGGCAAGTTTCTGGGCGGCGTTTGCGGGTATGGGACTGGCCTGCGTGATTGGAGCTTTTGGGTTGAGGCGAATGGGAAAAGTCGGGGTCAAGAAAGATTAGGCCCAACGTTTCATAGCTCCATGAGTACAAATTTTAAAAAGATTTGGGCAAGAATTTAGGGGGGAGCGGTAGATTTGTAGAGAGATGCTACCGTATTAGGCTGTCTCGTCGCTAAATATCTGCAGTCCCGTGACGGTGACCCTAACTCTTTCTGGGTCCGGCGTGATGAAGGTTTCAGAACACAGTGGAACAACATACATCTGTTACTACGAGAGATACGAACGAGCTTAAATTCATTACTTAGATTTAAATGATATACGGTACCATCTTTGGCGAATCAGAAAGCGAGGAAAGGCTATTAGATCCCGTACGCCAGAAGCGGATCGAAGCCTACAGTAAAGGCTAATACTTCAGTACTTCGATTACTTTTGTTCCTGCACGGAGTAAGATCTGCCTTCGAAAGATAAACCAGTTCCACTATAATTTAACATTTATCAAACATCTCAATGGCGACACAGCCCAAACCCCTGAACCACGCAATCAAAGACCTCCGCCGTGACCTCGGAGACGGCGGGCTAGCATGGGCACACGCAACCGAGGGCGCGGGGAAATACCTTCAGGCCATCGTTTGTCATCCTTCCCCTCCTAAACCTCGCTAACAGTTCGTCCACAGCTCCCTAAAATTTGCGTTCTGGCAACGATTACGGGAAGGTGAGTGGCTGGACGTTATCAGCAAGAGTATGGTTACTTAATGCGAGCCAGTTACCGGCATACATCTAGCGACGACAAGTACGATGTTAAAAAGGTCGTGTCCTCTCGCTTTTACACGGCGTCTGGGCAAAAGATTGCGTCATGTCATGCCCACGGGGATGGTACATGGAGTTTGCTGTTTTCGTCAGGTGGAAGGGGACTTATTTCAAATGAACAGCTCACGCCTGAAATAGAAGCGAGGCTGGAAGTGAATGTATTGCAGCGGAAAGATAGGACAGGGAAGTTGTTCCAATATGGGGAGATGATCAAAAAGCCGGATGTGTGCCGGCGTCCCGTGTCTGAGAATAATGACGAAAAACACCGTTTGAGGCAGCTAGAAGTTGAGGTTTTGAATTCGGGGCAGTTGACGGAAGTCGTTTCTAGGAAGAAAGAGGATATTGCCGCGGATGGCTCTAGAGGACCGCGGCAAACTGCTGCTGGCGTTTTGAAAAATGAGAGGCCTCGAAATCTGAGACCTCAGGGAGATGGTTCCTTGACTTTTGAACAGGAAGACCTTGCGAGAAAGCTTGCGGCGGAAGGGTTGGCGGGGAAAGAACAGCGGTCTCTTTTCAGGTTATTGAAGACGATGTCGTTAGAAGAGCAAGAGCTGATACTCGAGAAATCGAGAGTGTTGAAAGCACGATCGATTTAAAGAACCAGGAATACAAAAACATGCATGATTTCATTTTGATATTCAGTCCTCTCGTTTGCGGTCATAAAGGGGAACATTAGAATCATTTGGGGCGTTAATGATATGTAGGTAAGTATGGAATAGGCCAGTTCAGCATATCTGGTGGCTGGGTATAATTTGAGTTATTCTTTCTAGCTGTGCTCTGCATGAAATAAATAGAATGATAGATTCGATTGATTCAGCAGCAATAGGAGATTTTCGACAATATTGTTAGAATAAACACCTGATAGCTTGGTATGTATATAGTGCAAAATATCCAAAATAATATCATCAGGAAGATACGAAGCCTCCCTATTATTGTGGAAAGTGTTATAGTTGGAAGCCCCCAGCCGCAAAAGGGGTCGAGTTCGAGACAGTGGGGGTTAGTCACGTGCCTAGTGTAATTTGACGACACATGGGTTTACGTCCATCGTCCGTAAAAATTCTCGCACCTTTGAGTACACATGTGGGAGTGGAATAAGGCTCTAATGGAATCTTTCTAAAGCGAAATATATGTTGAAGCCTAGACCATCTGACCTCGGAGAGAATTTTTATTTGGCTGGTGTCAAGTCGCCAGTACGAACTTAACAAGGGCCAGATCTGTCACAACGGGATCGGACCCATGAAAGGCACGGATAGGCGCAGGCCAAGCCCTAGCCGTTCGGGACTGGATGATTAGTGCACCGGCTACAGGTGACTAGGTACATCTTCACGCGTCTCTGGGTTCGGTTCGTTTGTTTCGTTCAATCTGTCCCCAATTCCACGCCATGCATTGTTCGTCTGATCTTCTATCCGCACTGAACCAGCTCTTTATGAATTAGCTTGCAGTCTTTCTCCCTGTCTTGTTTTTCTGACAGCGGTTCTAGCCGTTCCTACATTTTGGATTTGGGAACGGGTCATATGGTATCGCTTTTGCAGTCCGAATTTTGAAGTCGATTGATTCCATTTCATGCTTATTTCCATATTGTATGTTTTTCCTGTCAGTTTTGAATCTCTATCCTACCATATAAAAGCTAGTGAACTTGTCATCCTAGTTGCCTAGGTGGTGGAACAAGTCTGGTAATCATTGGTAGCACGTGATCTCATTTGCTTTTTCTACTTCTGTTTGTTTTTGCTCTGTTTTGACCTTCAACATTTGAGATCAGATGATTGGACACATATCATCATCATATTCTACGAGACCCTTCCTTCTTCTACAAAGGATGTTCAAGACCACGTGAAAGACCCGCATCACCCAAGAAACTAGACAACCGAGTGATGTAATAAGCGGTCCGAAAACTTTCAAATAGGGAGCTGTGAGTCGTGTAGCTTGTTACCATGTTCCCATTACGTTTAACCGGCCCGAATGTCCCGGGGAATGCTCAACTCGAAAATTTCTTATCATCTTCGCCTTTCTTAAGGTCCTGTTCCTGTCGTTTGAGGCTGCTAGTAAATCGCACTAGGAAAATTGGTTAGCTGTGCATTCTGAGGTATCGGTGCAATGGGACGCCCTATCAGAAGGCAGAAGTTTCTATCAATGTGGCATTTAGGCATGAGGCTCCTCGAAGTCAGGGTCCTACGGCAGTTAGTTACCGGACGATCCCACAGTAGCGCCACCATGATCTCTAACAAAATATGGGGTGGTTCCACACTATTGTGTCATCTAATTGTGGACAATGACATTTTAAAAATTTCATTTAGCGGTCCCGTGGAAAACGATCCAGTCATCCAACAAATGCTCGGGAAACCAGACCAGTGCCGGTCTAAAAAGGTCTCACACAGAACCATCATGTACCCCGACTTTTTTTCTTCAAAATTACTTCCCCACCGTGCAAATTTCCCTACAATCCCTTGTTCCACGCACGCATCGCTTCCACTTGAAGCTCAACCTTCACCATGTCGCCGAGAAGCAATAATACGAAGGTTAAGTCTGGGTCTGATGATAGTACGAAGTCAGATGCGTTCGTCCGCCGCAGCGGTACCTCCTCTCCAGTGTCCAACGGTAGTGGGAATACGCCAGAGAAATTTGAGCCAGATGACGTTGAAAAGTGCGTTTTCTCTTCTGATGGAGATATCGACTATCGAAATATGCGCTGGGGGAGAGGTATGTTCCAAGGTGCCAACAGATATTTTGACCACCGATGCTGATTAATTGTCACAGCGGCGGTCATCTTCGCAAAGGTGTGCTAAAAACCAATAACCCAATCTGATCTATACTAATCCCAGTTCCAGATGACTATCGGCGTGGGCGTTCTTTCGATTCCTTCTTCCTTGCATACCTTGGGTGCGGTGGTAGGATTGTTGTTCATTGTCTTCTGGGGCCTACTAAATACCTGTGAGCCCCGACTTCGTCTTCTATCCGTGCTCCTCCTCTAACATTATGTTTCAGACGGTGCATGTCTCATTGGAAGATATCTGTTGAGACATCCATCTATTCACGATGTGTCTGACGGCGCTAAGTGAGTTCATACCTAGCCGGCGGGAAGAGGATTTTGACTTACTCGTGGAACCAGAATCCTCACTACAAACTGGAGTGGCGGGAGCCGCAAATGGGCATCTGTTGCTAAAAACATTGTAAATGCAGACTTCACCATCACCTGGATGTGAGTTTGTCATACTCATTTTGACCTGATGTCATTTTGCTGACATCCTTATCCAGTGTCTGCAGCGGAGTCACAATCTTGGCATTTACGATCGCTCTCAACGCTGTCTCCAGTCATGCCTTGTGCACCGTAGCTTTTGGTGCCATTGCATTCTTTATTATAGCCACTTTAGCAAGCATTGAAACACTCAAGGATGTTGGGTGGATCGCATATGTGGGCTTCGTATCGATCATGGCCGCCATTCTGACCGTAGTTATTGCCGTCACGCAACGCGATCGGCCAGCTGCCGCTCCCCAGACCGGTACATACGACCTAGGTTTCCAAGCTGGACCTGCTACTGGTACTAGCTTTGCTATGGCTTGGGTAGCTGCTTTAGCAATATTCTCATCCTCTGCAAATACCCCAGCTTTTGTAAGTTCGCTTTCCTCACTTGTTGACTCTAGCTTACATTTGCCAGGCCCAAGTGATCGTTGCGATGAAAAAGCCAGAGGACTGCTTCAAGAGCATATATGCTTGTATGGGATTCATTAACTCTACTTACTTTGCCATAGGTTTAGTAATGTTTTATTACTGTGGGCAATGGATTTCAAGCCCCGCTCTGGGAAGTGCTGGTCCCACCATCAAGATCATTGCCTACGCTCTAGCAATTCCCGGTCTGATCGCCGGAGCTGTCCTGACCGTTCATATTGCCGCCAAAACTCTATTTGTTTGCTTCCTTCGTGATACCCGACATCTCGAGGCAAAAACAAAGACACATTGGGTAACTTGGCTCACTTGCACCTATGGCACTGGTCTGATTGCATGGCTTCTTGCCGAAGCGGTGCCATTTTTCAACTCCCTAGTCGCATTGGTTGGAGCTCTCGGCTTCGCACCTCTCGGCGTCTGCCTCCCCGCACTTTTCTGGTTTGATCTGAATCCAGGTGCGCGAAAGGGGACAGCGAAGATGAAAATCATGTGGGTTTTGCACATTGGAATGTTCATTGTTGGGCTCTTTACGACTGTAGCTGGCACCTAGTAAGTTTATAATTTTGACAAAATTCCGTTTCTCTTAAGCTTTCTTGCTAATATGGCGTTTTTAGTGCTGTGATCAAGGATATCATCGATCAGTACCAAAGTGGTACAGTTGGACATCCTTTCAACTGTGCCGACAACAGCGTTTGATTATGATACCGATATTAGCAGTAAATTTGTCAATAATACAGATATCCAGATGTCCTCATGCGGACCCCAATTTTACCAGTACACAAAAACGGTGTAGGTCTGGCCCCCACCCTCCACTTCCCAATACCACCCCGTGATTGGTGCATGCAGATGAGACCGGCGAGGCTGTGGAAGATTATGAATTGAACCTCAGAAAATTCAGATCATGCTTACTTCCCCCATCTTCGCGGATGCATATCATACTATCACGAGAAGCAATTCGCATTCATGAGTGTCACGACGATGGAGGCCCGCGAACTGCTAAAGGAGCTCCACGCTGACCGGGATGCCTATCTCGCTACGTTCCAGAAAGTCGCCGACGCCCTCGCAAATGCAATTGCGGCACCACCCGGACCACCCCAGACACCAGCTCCTCGTCCGGAAAGAGTATCGCGACTCCAACTCAGTGACACTGAAGCTAGTACGCAGGCTTCCGCGTCCATTACTTCCCCCGTGACAACATCGGTCATCTCCGGAGAAGAGGAAGATGCAAGCGATGATGACGAGGCTCTGTATGTGCAGGATATCCTAGCGACAAAGGCTCTCGATGATGAGCACCTGCGAAGTCATCTGAAGAATTATAAGTGGAATGGGTATTCGAAGGAAATTTTGAAGGAGCTCTTCACGAACACTGGGCGGCTGAAGAGCCCCCAGTTGTTCGCTACGAGGCAGCCCAATGAAGAGGGCGCTCATTATTCTCTATATCAGGTTTTCGATGTTGGGAATGATGGTACACCTTTACCATTGCATACCGACACCACTGCGTGGAGCCGTATGACAAAGGATGAAGTCTTGTGGAATTTTATCAAGGCAAGTCAATTGCCGTTTTCCTCGAATCAGATCCTAATGGGGGCTTTACAGAATCTAAATACAAACCCCGAAAGAAGGAAAGCCGTTGGGAGAATCACGTAAGTAAATCGATCCATTCGATAGTAGCAGCGTTAAGATTTCCAGAATACTTCGGGAGCCATCACCAATCGCCTTTGCAGCCATTCATCTGACCATGAACGACCTATTCGACATGGATGAGATATTGACCCATCTGGTCCAGCAAGGAACTACCACTGCATACATGAAACGAGCCTACGATGAAGACAAAAGAAAACAAAAGTCTTTCGTGTTCTCATTTGAATTCTTCACCATCATTGGAGATGATTGCCGCCCCATGTCTTGGCAGCAATCTGATAAGGCTCGCGAGCGACGTGAGGGGCATATCCCGATCACCAGGTGCAGCTCCGTCGTGGCCCTTGCCCTTGTTGGCGAGCCGATTCGCAAGCTTAAAAATAGTGCGAGGAGAGCGAAGACCCAATATGGATTTGTGTATAGCCCGTGGGCACCGTGGCATGTGCTGAATATTGAGTGCTATCCTGATTGGAAAAGTAACACAGGTAGTCATGATAGCACGAAGCATTACGTTAATGGGCCTGAAGCATTCTTGAATACTCTCCTGGTGGAATACAAAGATGCACAGAAACGGTTTGCTGAGATATGCCAACGCGTTGGCCAACTCGTGACACCTCCGGTAGGTCAATCCACGTACCACATACATCAAGATGTGTACTGAGACTTCCTATAGCCAGACTTCATGTTTAATGATGGGTTGAGAGATAAACTCCTTTTCGAAGACAAAGACTTCACTTACTCGAGGCGCTACTTCTGGGCATTCCAAACACTAGGCACCATGAACCAAAGTATCAAAGCCATGGTCGACGCCTACGAAGACACATTCACAGACGCCGTATGGGAAGGTCGGCATTCAACTCTGTGGCCAGTATCCCAAGACAATTCATCTCGCAATGCATACTGGATCAAACGCATGAGCTCGTTGAAGAAAGACTTTGAGCACGAAGTGCGCCACTTGAAGGGACTCATCGACGAAAATGAAAACTTGAGGAAAGAAATCCGAGATCTTCGCGACAACCTATTCAGCGGGACTTCAGTGCTCGAATCACGGAAATCTGTCGAGCAAACCGAGATCACAGTGCAGCAAGGACAGAACATCAAACTCTTGACGCTTGTCAACATATTCTTCCTACCACTGACTTTCGTCACTTCTGTTTTTGGAATGACGAATATGAACCCCGAAGCAGGCTTCTGGAAATTTGGTGTCACAATGGCAACCGTTTGCGTTCCATTCTTCCTACTCATTGGCTCCATGAACACGAGTCGAGGCATGAAGTTCTGGACGGAACAAGCCCACAAATTCCTCTCGCTGCTCTGGGGCTGCTTCACATGGTGGAGACAGCCAAGGTTGAGAAGTCGAAGCAATAGCATGAGTACTGAGTCTGGTGAAGATAAGATGCGAAAGATTGATGGCCGGTCCTTGTCAGCCACAGAGGGAATTTTGGAAAGAACGACTCAGTTTGTTGAGAACTCCGAGCCGACGCCTTACCTGCCGCCCAGGAGGACTATCTCGTTTGGGCAGCCTGTACTTAGCTCATCAACTGATCAAAAGACGCCAGGAGGAGAGCTCAGCGAGGTCGAGAAAGACTCGATGCCCACCTCACAGATACCTACCCCGACTCTAACACCCGGTCCTAGTTCAATGAGCCAAGTCAAGAGTGATGCAAGCGCTCGGCCATGGAAGTTCGGGATCCAGCAGAAGCTAAAGATTAAGAAGAAAGATGACTCGATAGGGGAGACAAGTGTTTAGTAGCTTGGTACAGGTAGTAAAGAGATCGAATGCAGGAGGTTCACCAAATCCAACACCCGCAAACTGAAGCTACCTATCCCAAAACCCCGCCGACCCCAAATTTCAATTTCCCCTAAACCCATCATATCCAGCCCTAACCCTATCATCAACCCTCGAAATCTCACCCCCCTCACTAGCACACCTCGCATGGCCCCCATTCTTACTTCCACTCCCTCGCCCACTCCCACTTCCGCTTCTCACTCCCTTCCACTCAACCTCCACCGCCCCCCTATTACCCCACCTCTCCCCCTCACCACCCCTCACAACACCCTCTAAACCCGTAATCCTCCCCTTCTCCACATCTCTCAATTTTCTTCTCGGACTCTTCCGCAATTTCATCCTCCTAATCTCATCGTCCTCACTCGACGGGTATCCACTAATTCCAAAATCCATCAGCCCTGCAATCCCCCAAAAATAAAAGTATGAGAAAAGAGAAGGGGACGGGAATACTAACTCCAAACTCTCCAAATCCCCCCTCCCAATCTCACCCCTCGCAACCTTATTCCTATACCTCAAATACGAAAACACAATCGTAACCGCCGTCAAAACAGCCAGACTCAGTACCAGCGCTAGTAACAGGCCCCTGGCGCGCTCTACTTCTATCTCTTTTAAGCCTTTTCCCTCCTGGCCATCCAAATTTTCTTGCCCCATTGACGGAATCGCTGAAGGTGTGCTGCGATGAGTGTGAATACTTGAAATAGGAGGAAGAGGAGAGGGAGATGGAGGGGATATATAAGGGGCGTAGGCAAGGATTTTAGAGAAGGAAGCGGGGAGGTACATTATTGTGTCTTCTGGGATTGTGATGCGGCTGTGAAGGAAGGCGTTGCGTGAGGCAAGGAGGTGGGAGAGGGTGCGTGTTTCTGCTTCCATGCTGTCGAATGTAGGCATCTGTAGCAAAGGAGCGGAGTGGATAGAAAGAGGTGAAAGGATTTAGTTAGAAGGAGAAGTGAGAGTGAGATGAATTTGAAGGGAGAAGGAAAAATGAGGGCGGGTGGCAGTTAGGAAAATCCCTTGCTAGCCAGCCTTGCTGTGAAATGTTGGTGGTAAGACAGACACGTTTTGTGGGGAATGAAGCGCGGTGATCGCGGCGCCACGATATCACGAGAATTAAACGCGAAATGAAGGGGATTTCATTCTGTGTCACTTGACGGGGGAGGCAATTGTGAAGAGTTGAGCAATTTTCTGCCTGAGAAAGCAGTGGTATCAATCCAAGTGCCCCACATCCATTCTATGATACAATCTTTTGTACAATCCGTCTTTGGTAAATAGCGGAGATCATCCCTTGTTCGTGTACAGACTTTTCCCGTATCCCAATTATACAGACCCATTCCCATCCAGTGGGCGGAAGACTCCAGCAAGTATACCTACAAATCATCCTCCCCAATCGGCTTCGGCGGCTTGTAAACCCTACCCCCCTTTGTCCTCTTCTCAGGCCTCACAAACTTAGTCTGACTGACATCCTGCTCAATGCCCTCAAAGCCATCCTTGCCCATAATGACATTAAACTTATTCTTCTTCACCTTCTTGCCTCCTTTACCCATTCTCCCATCTCTCACACCCTTCATCTTGCCTCCTCGCCCGCCTTCCTCGCCCGGTCGTCCCATGCGCGGCTGTCTGAGCACTCGTGTCTTCGCACCTAATGCCCAGAGATCACCCCATTTCGATTTCCGCGCATCGCGGTACGCGGTCCGGCTGAAGCTTTTAGGAACGGTCCAGCGTTCAAGCTTGCCGGATGGTGTGCAGAGGTCTAGCGTGACGTGTCCGCGGCGTTTGAGAGGAGATAAGATAGCTCTAGGGAGAGATAGGGCGTTGAATTTTATTTCGGGAGACATGGATTCTCTTTCGCCTTCTGGTAAATCGTATTCTTCGTAGCCTTCAAAAGACTGCTCTGTAGCTGCCTCGCCTTGGAGGACTGGATGCTTGCCTTTACGGCCATCGACACCACGACGGACGGCTAGGTAGCTGTATTTTACGTCTTCGTGGTTACGGACGGAAGCCCCGAGAACGCGTTGCAGATAATTGGGGCGGATAAATCGTTGGCCGAAATGGCAGAAATCTTTTCGGCCTACACTGAGACCGGGCGTGAGGTACATGGGGCAGGTAGTATGATTGGTGCACGGTGCGATGATCATCCCTTCTTCTTTGTCGGCGAAGCGCGTGTGGTCTGAAGCTGGGGATTCGATTTCATTTTCTGTCGTGGTATCTCCAGGGGATGCAATGTGATTGTCGAGTAACATCGAACGAGCGCCGGCAATGGCTTCAAATCCTCGTGGAATTCCTTTTTCGATCAGAATGAGAACACCGCCTTTAGGTTCAAGAAGAGACCATAGGTTCTCGACCATATTCTTCCGTCTGTAATCCTCCTTCAATGGGAAAAGAGTATGCGGGGCAATGATAATATCATAAGACTTCCGCTTTGGAGCCTCGCCCTCAAACGCTGCCTTCGAACTAGAAGCATGCACGTAATCTGGGAGACGTGGTAGGAATGTAGTGTTCTCAAGAAATCGTGATACTCGATGTCGAAGGACATTAGCACCCGTAAGGACCGTAGTCTTCCCCTCTGGCATATTCCCCTGAGCCAAGCCCTCTTCCTTCAATACATCCCATTCGGCCTGGGCGATTTCTCTCCAAGCAACGGCTCCAGCACCACCAGCACCGGCATCCAAAACTCTAGGTCCTTGTCCACCGCCCCTGAAGAGCAATTTTCGAAGCCAATTTGCTCCCAGACGCTTTCGTACTTCCACCAGCGTACTCATGACCGAAGCATATGTCCCTGGCATCACTGCAGACATATATGCATCTGCCTCCACTTCACTCATCCGGTGCTGAAACGCATCTAGTCCAATATGCTTCTGCGGTAGATGTGCCTTAGAAGCCGGGACCGACGTCGAATATGGGAGACCCTTTCCACCAAACGCCTTCTCTGCAGCCTCCGAGAGATGTTTCATATTCACACGCTCCAGCAACTCTGATATAGGTTCGATGAATTGTTCTTGGGGCAATGAAAGCGTGGTGGGAAATGTCCCTGATCGACCGGTCATGGTGTGAGGATGTGTTCGTACGGTATCGGAATCAAGATATGCGTCAACCTCATCTTGCTCTTCGTCCTCTTCGAAGTCCTCTTCTTCCTCTATGAATTCCTCATCAATATCCTCCTCCTCTTCCTCCTCGGCTGGTCGTGCCATTGCAGCATCCATATCTTTCTGCAGCCGCGCAATTGCATCGATCTCACGCTGGTTCTGGCCTTGAACATGAACTCTGTCGGCTTCATCTGCAAGCTCCTGTTCCAGCGATTCTACACCTTCAATGTCCGCCTCTACATCCTCAATTACATCCTCTACCAGCTCCTCATCAACCCCCGTAATTTCCTCCATCAACTCAGCCTCTGCATCCGTCACCGAAAACCCCAGCGCAGGATCAAACTCAATCTCCTCAAACTCCCCATCAGCCATCTCTCTCAACAACACATTCCTCCCCTGCGTCTCCTCGCCCTCATCTTGCTCCTCAACCAAGTATTCCAGATCCTCGGCCTTCGTTTCTCGTAACGGGGGACCGTACAATCGTTCGTAGATTATGTATTCCTCGGCAGACAAATAATCTTTCGGTAGCGTCTCTCCAAAGGTCTGTCTTGCCTGTCTGACCACCGACTCTGTCTCTTCTGGTGTGGGGGCTGTGGTTCCTAGCTGCGTTGGCTCTCCAGATGTCGATTCCTTCCCTTCTGTGAATCTGCGCGTCTGCGGGCTCTTTGCTGGCTGAAGGGTTCGAACGTGCGGGCGTGGGCGTAGAGAAGTGGTGTACCGCGCTCGAGTGGCATTTCTGGTCGTTGTGTTTGTGAAGCCATTCTCAAAGAGCGACATGAGCTGTAGTCGACATGATTGACATGCCCTGGGTATTTTTCTGGCTGTCAACATTCTGTACGTGGTGTTGAAGTCCAGGAGTTTTGGGGTTTGGGGTTGATAATAACTTTTTGAAGAGTTCACGAGAAGTGGGGCGAATGTTGGAGCTCTGACGAATCAGGGCGTACTAATACCAAAGCACATCTTGACCGCGCCGTCTTGCTATGCGAAAGCTTCACGTTCACATAAAACATAAAAAATCTAACAAAACTTCTTTTCTTTCAGTAATACTTTACTACTTTACTACTTGAATTCTTCCTCTTCCCCTGTCGGTGAGTCCCTGTTACTCCATTCTTGCTCGCATGTGTTGAAATCTCCTCTCTGTCGTTGATAATCATCCGTCACCAGTATCTAGCTTTCCTGCTTCTGCTTCTCCTTGTTCCAGCTTGCCAGTGCTTTGAGCACCTCGAGGTTTTGTGGGGTCTCCTTTGATTCAGAGCATCAGGCTGACCATTCCTTGCCGATTCCCACCCAAAACTACCTGGGACCTGGTGCTGTTTCCCGGCCCATCGACGGGCGGCGAACCGGACTCATCATTTCCGTCCTGATTACTCGGGCCGGTTCCTGGCCCATCGGCGTCGCCGGTTCTAATATCCCTTGCTGCATCGGAAGACTGCATCATATTCAAGTGGTTCTCTCTATCTTGCATAGCTTGTGGGCCACCATGGACGGGAGGCAAAAAGGCGCCACCAGGCAGGCGTACCCTTTTGCCGGCATACAAATCAACTTTTGGACCATCGTCTTTGACCCGAGGACCATCCTGTGCTAGAGAACCATTTGGATCCTCAGTATCCGGATTTCTTCTCTTCAGTCGTAATGTGCGCTTCATTTTATTGGTTCTACTTTCTCTGACTCGTCGTCGTTCTTCTTGTTCTTCTTGTTCTTCTTGTTCGCGGTCCCTGGCAGCGGCCTTTCTCTCTCTCCAAGCTCTCAGTTTCTTCGCCATTTCTTCGCGTAAATGTCCCGGAGACATATTGTTGATGCGCGCTTGCAGTCGAGCAAAACATCCTGCCTCAGCTATGTTCGTGTCAGTAGTTGCAGTATCGGGCTTTCATCGCTCACAATAACCGAGATCAGACTAGGGTCGGGGAAGGTATGAGGGCTACGAGCAGTACAGTTTGAACCGGGTCTTTGAAAAGAACAGTATTACTAACCATTTGAGCCATCCTCACCCCCTCCAAGGTTGCTCCCATTGTTGGCGGCGGAGCTCGGATCAATGTTGGGGGATGGCAGAGCTGAATTAGGTGCCTGTGGTGGCTCGTTTGGTGACACTTGATCTTTGAAATCGGTTTTCCCGAGCCATTTCTTCATCGTATCAGAGGCGGCCGGTATCTCCAAACGAAGGTTACCACGAGGTGCCTGTGGTTGTGTGTCTCTCTTGGCTGGTGCCCCATCTTCATTGTCCACCTTCGTGTCGGTACTGCCATCACTGGTTTCTTTGCTTCCCACGATGGGTGAGGTCGGCTTAGTTCCGGGGACTGTGCGAGGGCTGCGAGCAGGTGAGGATGAACCATGTTGCTGGGGAGAGTCTCGTTCTGTGGAGTTTGAGTCATTCATATTTCCAGCAGAACCGCTGTTGTTGTCCACGGTGTTTGTGTGGTTTGTGGCATGGCCAGTAGAAGGTCCAGCAGAACGCTCAGCAGCAGGGTCGACTGCATTTGGTGCATCCAGTGGTGACGCACCCTCCAAATGCCCAGTCTGACACGAGCTGAGATTCGCGTTGGCAGTTGGATTGTGTTCTCCTGAAGTAGCGGGCCTCGCGTGTGGCTCTTGGCCCGTCACTTGGTTAGGTTGCGATGCGTAGTACTGGAAGAGCGCCCTTGCAGTAGGGTCCATGTCATCGCGGGCCATGGTAGCCAGGACACGATTATAAGAACTGTCGGAAGATGAGCGTGGTGGAATTGGAGGGCAGTATAAATACTGTGGTATCCACCTCAGCGGCGTTGATGATGTTTGGTTGATGATATGTCAGTAGCTGTTGATGCTCGATGAAGATGAGAACTTGCCGGAAGAATTGGCAGGTGAAGTGCACCTTGATCACCTTTCTTCGTTCCTTCCAGGTACGAGAAGCTAACACTCACGATTGAGAAAGTCGTGCTTTCCCCTCAGAACCTGAGTGCCCGGATCCTGACATGTCCGAGCCAAGTGACGGCCTCCTCAGTTCTCTGTTGCTCTTTCCCTGGTTTTGTTCCTGCCGTATCATGATCAGTCTTGCCTCTTTGTCCTCACCGCGATGATTGATTTGATCTACAGCGTCAACTTCATTATCACGTCGATATCGATACACTATAAAGCAGTGATAATAATGTCTACAGCTCGGGACGGTCCCGTCAAGTCCCTTGTGGAATTATCAGAGAGAAAGTTGCTTAGAGAGCTCTATCAAGTCATCAAGGGACCCTACCCTAGGGCGAGCTATTATTGCAGTGGAAGTATTCCAATTGCTAGCAAGTCAAATTTGTCTCCGGCTGCGGGCACATCGGGTGCAGCACCATCCGCACAACCTGTTCTCATTGCATGGAATTCTCCAAATAGATCTGAATCTGGTCGGATTTGCTTTCCCTTGGGACGCGAGCCGTACAAAGGCTTCAAGAGGAGTCGATCGATGTCTGGACTCGGCAAGCTTCTCCGACATTGCTCCCTTTCGAGAACTGTATACGAAGGCAGCTCCAAGCCACTCAAAATGCACCACACACAATTCAGTGTTCATAATTTCCATCCTGTCCACCACCAAATTGCAGCTGGCATCTCCCAGATTTTGCTTCCCCTTTACGGCCCTAAGGCCACTGATAGGCAAGAGATTCCGGAGAGAACTATCTTTGCTGAGTTGTCACAACTGCAAGTGGGTTGCCCGATAGTTATGCTCATAAGCCGAAAGTCCTGCTGACCCATTCCTTGTATCAGGTTTACTCGGGTTATGGCGGACTACTTGACATCTCGAGTGACGAGGATGATAAGTACAGGCTTGTAAAATCAGATCCTCCCTTTGGATACCTCATTGTCCGCCTTCCCCATCATCACGAAAGTTGCTGAAGCTGTCCCCATCTTTGAGTTACGGGAGCCTTTGCTTACGAACTTGTAGGTGGTAATCCGAGTCACTCAGCTTAATCCATTCGTACCATCACGCCAAGAAAAATACTCTGTGCAAATTGATTGGAGTGAAGACAATTCGCCCTCGATTCAGTGGCTTGCATTTCCATCGCATTTCGTTGAATGCAATATTATGAGAGTGACAGAGGGCCAAGTTGTAGTACTTGTCCATGAGTTATACATCAGAGACAATTTCGGAGTCACGTATCAACGCTCTCCAGCTGTTGATGGGACACGGTATCCAGTGTACGGATTCGTGGAACTTCTTGTTCTAACGTCTATCCCTGTGTACCGAGACGCCCCCTATAACGAGACAAATCGTAAATATTTCGAATTCAAGCGATATAAAATCTATAAATATTTTGAAATTTTTATCTATTTTAATTTTAATTATATTATATATTTCCCCCAAATATTCCTAATTTATTAATTCCGAAAATTATTATTATATTATTGTTATTTTTTGAATTTATAAAAAAATTTATTTATATTAAAATAAAAATTTTTAATATATAATATTATTATTAAGTTTTTTTTATCTTTTAAATATATAAATTGATTAAATATAAATATTTAAATTCTATTATAAAATTAAAAATTTATTTTTATTTTTATAACAATTGGGGTATAACCTATTATACAATATTGTTACAAAAAATAATGTCTCTTCCAATTAAGTAATCAAGAATCCTAGTTAACGGCGATATAATTATAATAATCTTGGTAAAATTATATAATAAAATTTGTGACTACGGTGTTTGTAGCTATACGTACTCTGCCGGGAAATTCCCGTATGCCGACATCCTCCGATTAGAGTAAAAAATGGCCTTGTGCGCAACCAACAAAATCAGTTCTCTTCCATTTCCGGCTTTTCCGAATCTGCTTTTCTCAAACAGTTTTGCGCTCTGCCTACGGAGAGAAGAACGACGAACTTCTTTGGTTTTAGCCCTAGCCTCCAAGGGACTCCTGTTGCACAGTTGCTAGCGAATTCCAGGATGACTTTATCGATGACGGAGTCCGTAAGGGTCGAAAGGTTGTCGAGAGGAGCACGGTATCAGCACCCAAGACTGTAATGACTTGGCGAAGATGCTAACAACAGCTCAGACAGTGACAGAATTGCACCAGTCTGTTGACACGCTCGATAAGTCGACCAAAGCAGCGGCTTATACGTCCGCCCTGTCCAACGCGCACAAATTATCGACAATGGAACCTCTTCCGACAGCATTGGTACTCTTTTGGTCTGCGAACATTCTCCGAGTCGAATGTTCCTTTCGCCTTAGTTCCTATGGGCATAAAGTGGGAAAACTCCCAAGAAATAAATAGAACTATACTGCTAATTGTAATCACATATCTGATAACAAATTTTATCGAGTTCTATACTCGGACAAAAAATCCGATTTTATTATCCTTTTTGGCTAGGAATTGGACAAAAAAGAAAGTATAATACATATTATAACTGATAAAAGCCGGCTTTATGATCCTTTTCCGTCAAGGTCTCAGCCCCGGCGCTTGCTAGAAGAATACCAAAATTCGGGTTAGCGAAATGAGAACGATAAGACTACGGTAGAAAATAAAGTCGAGATTGCAGACTCTTTGAATATTATAAATTTATCAGATTCCGAGAAACCTGCCAACCAGCCACCTTATGTCAATGATATATTGAGGGATCTTATGAACGATCAATTCTATCGTTATATATATTACTTCTCGGCATATTATATAAATGATACAAAAAAACTCGAAATTCTTTTTCGCGAATATCCCAAAGATTTATTTACGAATACTATTAATAAGGAAAAGAATAATAGTATTTTTCTTATTATAATTAAAGATATTGATTAGATATTATCAAATAGTTAGAATAGAAAGGAGTCTTTATTGACCAGAAAAATTATTACAATAAAATTGCACTAATGGAAACTATTCTATAGGGATATTTTAAAATCGTTCAATTCCTAATTAATAAAAATACAAATATATCTGTAGAAGATATTAATAGATATCGTATAATTGACTTTGCCGCCGATTCTAAATAGAACGAAGAAGAATATATATCGCGAGTAAATAATATAATAATAGTACGATTAGACGCGAATAAGAAATGAAAACAAATTTGACTTATTTAATAAGACCACGAAATTATAAGCTGAAATTTTTTTAATATAATAAAATCATCGCAAATCTATTAAAGATATTTTGACAAAATATCGCCAAATTTATTTTAGTATTATAAGATTAATATAAATTATAAAATTGGATTTAAGAAGAAAATTAAAATATTCGCAAAACTTGATCGAGGAATATAATATCTTATTATAAATATAATAAATGATTATTCGTAAGGTTATAGGACGGATGTTCTAAATAATAAGATATAAATAGAGAAAATACAAGACTTTTGTAGAACTATTAATTTCGACGTTTCATAAAGCTGTATATCCTATGTAGAGAAGTAGTTTATTATATATTATATAGATTAGTATTGGATTTTCGACGAAAATAATTGTTTATTTGCAAGCATAGAGTTATTGCAAATTACAAGCTTACGTAATATTCTTCCAAGTCTATCACCTGTGATTATTACAGTCAACAAATTACAGATATAATCTAACTATTCGGTTTTTTACGGCCAATTCTGTAATTATTTAATGAATATTAAAATATAGATCATTTGTATCGGGAAGCAAGTTGGAAGCAATTAGTACTATATCGCTAGTACGAGCCTACCTCTCCAAGTCACCTTCCGTAGCCTCCGTTAATACATCCGCGCTATTAGTATTTTATATGATTCTAATACAATCTTATTATCAATAGTCGTATTCGCTAGCTTGAGGCTATTACTTATTCGCGCAATCTTGTTTATTGATTCTAGTGTTTTAAATTATATATTTTTGTATTTTCGTTTATATCTTTTTCTAATTTAAGCGGATTATTTTTGTTCTTCTGATTATATTATCGTTTATTTTTGGTTATTTAAATAAAATCTTTTATAATATATTTTATTTATACTTGTTCAAAATCTTTATAATTTATAATTTTCACTTTTTCTAATATCAACAATTGCATCGATTGTCGAATTTTGGTTTTATTATTAATTGTAATTAGGAAATAAATTTAGTTTTTTTAAAAAATTTTAATATATTTTTATAAATATTTTATTAGATAATCAGATTTTGTAATAATATAAAAACTTTTATTAATATTAATATTATAAATATTTGCGATTTTATATTTTGCCGATAAGATCTTATTTTAATTTTATTGATTCTTAAAATGATCAATTTAATTGAAAGAGTGGGTATATTTTTAAATATCTTATTATTACGAATTAGAAATCACGAGGGTCTTGGCCCTAAGACTCGGTGGCTACAATCATATAAAGAAGCTATAATATGGGACTAATAGGTTATATAATAGATCTTAATATCTTAAAAATCTTAAAATCTAGAAAATATAAAGATTTTATATAAAATTAAAATTTCTTTTGTAAAAAAAGAATTTCGTATTTAATTCAAATAATATTTTAATATATTAATATTATAATTTCCTTTTATAAAAAGTTTTAAATATAAATCTAACGAATATATTAAAATAATATAATAATAATTATTATATTTTGAATATTTTATTATTTTTCGAATAATTATTATTATATTAAATATTATTATAATTTAAAAAAAAATTATTTTAATTAAATAAATAAATTTTTATTATAAAAATTGTATTAAATTCGATTCGTTTTTTATATTTTATTCAATTAATATTTATTTAGGTTTGAAATAACCAAAATCGTATATATTATTAATTATTTACGTAATATAATTTTCTAAAATACAAAAATAATTAAAAGAAAATTTTAAATAATATTCAAAAGATAATTTAAATACGAAATTAAAAAAATCTTTAAAGATTTTAATAAATAATAAATATGTCACAGCGAGGTGCATTATAACGCCCGTAGCGCCCGCACCACGGGCCTAGCCTCGTTTAAATACTTAAAGAGTAGTCCTCGTATATAAGGACTACTACCTATCTAGCTAGATTCTTCAGACCTTAATATATCCTTACTTTCAACCCATCCTCTAGGATCCATAGATCTACCTTCCCTTCAACCTACGTAATAAAATAATTAAAAAAAAAATTCATAAAAAAAATAAAATAAAATAATCTTAGAATATATAATTAGATTTTAATAATATATTATTAAAATAAGATAAAAAAATCGGGTTTCAATTAATTAATATTACAAAAGATTTGAAGATTATATCAAAAATAAATTAATAAAAATAAATCGATTCGACATATTCGAAAAAATAATAAAAACAATAATTAGAATCGATAATCGATTTTATAAAAATTTTTAAAAATAATAAAATAATAAAAATCCAATATAAATCGATATAATTTTCAAAAAATCAATATTTTTTTTTAAAAAAAAAATATAAAAATTATATTATGAATATAAATTATTAAAAAAGAAATTATTAAAAAAAACGAAATACGAATATAATAATACGAATTCTAAAAATTATTTTTCGATTAAATCTAGAAGAATATAAATATAATATATAATCACTTTTATTTATATATTAAATTCGGATAATTCAATAAAAATTAATAATAATAAAAAATCTAATAAAAAAAACAAATATTTATTTCTTTTATAATCAAATTAAGAAATTAATTAAAGAAACAATAAATTATTAGATATCAAAGAAAAATAAAATATTTAAAAACCAAAAAACAGAAATAAATAGGTTTTTATAAAATTATTAAATTTAAATATTTGATAATTAAAATTAAATTTAAAATAAATTATTTTCGAAATATTCAAAGAATAAATTTCGGAATTATTAAGTATTATAAAATTAAACGATATATAAAAAATAATTACAAAAAAAAAAATAAATTTAAAAAAAAAAAATT
>Ga0247778_1000661_pt1 | contig 33549 bp, 17 predicted proteins | sample UWRJL049202B5_FD_179939 | JGI IMG/M metagenome (GOLD analysis project Ga0247778, IMG submission 179939) | Plant litter microbial communities from Arlington Agricultural Research Station in Wisconsin, United States - UWRJ-L049-202B-5 | ecosystem: Environmental > Terrestrial > Plant litter >...
TTTATTATAGAAAATATTTTTTACAATTAGACCAATTATTAGAATTATTATTATAATTTTGAGAGTTTAATATTATAATAATATTAATAATATAGAAATTGAATAAAAATATAAAAATAAATATAATTTTATAAATATTTATAATAAATCAAATAAAATATCTTGGTTTTATATAACCAAATCAGGGGATATATTATAATAAAATATATTATAAGTATATATATCATATATCTAGCTCCATATAAATATTTAAAAAACAATTTATATATATAAAAATTATTATCTATCTATCTAGTTTTTTTAGACTTCAATATATCCTCATATTTAACCCATCCTTAAGGATCCTAGAGTTTATTTCTTTTTCAACCTACGTGACATTTTAATTCAATTAAATATAAATATAAATATTATATAAACAATCTTCTTAAAATTAATATTATTTTTATAAATATATTAAAATATTAAAATATTGAAATATAATATTATTTAAAAAAAATTTCCTTAAAACAAATATAATTTTTCAATTAATAATTGTTATTACTGAATAATTTATTATCAAATATAATATATAATTATTAAATATTAAAAATTTATATATAAAATATAAATTTCTTTTTATTATTTATTAATATAAAATATTTTTGTAAAACAAAATAAATTATTATAAATTATTTATGATGCAGTAAATGCTGTGTGTGTATGTATATTAAGAGATGATAATGCCGTAGGGGCAGGAAGTGAGGTTATTTACATATGTGGTGCCTCAGGCACCAAAGCAGCCAGTACACAGGTGCAATACATACAACAATACCACTTCAAAAGAAATATATTACGCCCTCATAATTATTATAATTAAATCTGAAACATATAAAAAATAAACCCAACTACGATTATAATTAAAGCTCCAAATATATTATTAAATACGAATAAATCCAGCCAATCAGAACGTCCTAATTGAACTTTAAATGAATATTGATATTACTTAATTTGTTAATCTAATTCTAAATCTTTACTAGAAATTCGATTAATAATATTTTTATATCGTTTATATTATTTTTGAATTATAAAATAAATTATATTAATTTTATTAATTTCGTTAATAACCTTGTTAATTTTATTGTTAACCAAATACAATTTTTTAATAAGATTTATTGTTAATATTTTAAATCTAGGTTTCTACTATTAATTAATTTGTTAATAATTCTTTTTCGGCCGAAAAAGGGTATTTGTTATATTACCGAATACAAAAAAAAAAAAAGATTTAATTTTATAAAATTCGAATTATATATTACAATAATTCTCGAATTAATCAATAAAATTAATTTTAATTATCAATACTATAAATATATAAAAATCTCGACATAAATAGGTTTCAAATCCTTAATAAATATAAATAAATTGATTAAAAATATTGTCAAATCCAGCTTTTTATAAAGTTTTAAATATTATATAAACGAACTCGATAAAAGAAATATATTTTTTAGTATTATAATAGCAATAATAAAAATTTAAAAATTTAACAAAAACTTTATATTATAAAGATTTAAATTGTTCTTTAAATCGACTAATTAAATAATCGATAAAAATATAAGATAAAACAAATCTATCGTTAAATTTTAATTTAGCTATATATTAAATTAAAATATTTCCATATAGATATTAATTTTAATTAATTAGAATTAAGGTTTCTCTCTTAATTTTAATTATATTTGTAAATTTATTTGCAAATAGTATTATAATTTTATAATAAATTTTATTATTAAATACTATCTAGTTTCTTTTATTATATAAATCATCGAAATAAGGGTCGAAAAATCTAATTTCTTTAAGGCAGAAAATAATATAATTTATAAAAAATAAAAAAAAATATTCAACAAATTGTGATTCGATAGGGGAAAAAAAACGAAACTTTGGAACTATAATAAACGAAATTATAAATTCGGAGTGTTATAAAATGTTTAATAGGGATTATAAAAATACAATCAATTGGCTTGAGATAAAATTAATTAAATAATCGATTTATATATCAAAGAATTTTGTTTGAATTACAATAAAAATATTATTATTAATGGGAAATTTGTATTTTTATATAATAAATATATTAGTATTTAAAATATCTAAATTAATAATAATTTTATTAAGATCTAGAAATATTATAAATTATCGATTAATTATAAAAATTTTTTTACCGCTACATTTAGAAAATATATCGAAAAACTAAATAAATAAGTCGATGATTTGTTGGGGATTATTTGTTATATTATATTGAAAACAATTATTAATAAATAAACTATTTAAAAAAGACCTAATTAGATAGATATAAAATTGTAGGATCGATATAAATACAGATACCATCGTAGAAAAGCTGGCGTATCGAATAAAACTTTGCAAATATATTTAGAGATAAATTTTGCAAATTATTACTACCATTGATACAATAAATACTATATGTGTATATATATTAAGAGATAATAATGTTATAGGGGCAGGAAATGAGGTTATTTACATATGTGGTGCCTCAGGCACCAAGGCAGCCAGCACGCAGGTGCAATACGTGCAACAATTTATTATTTATAATAAATAAAAATATATATATATAAAAATAATCTAATAATTATAAATAACGAAATTAATAAATAAATAAATAAATAAAAATTTTTATAAATTAAATAAATTAAATTTAAAAAATATTTCAAAAATTCGAAAATAAAATTAATATTCGAAATAGACTTAATTAGAAAAAATTATAATTAAATTAGAATATTTAAATTGAAATTTCTTTTTTTTATCGAAATTTAAAAATAAATTAAATATTTAAAAAATTTTATATTATTATAATACAATTATTCTAGAAAAATTATTAATATTATTATTATTTAAAATTAAAATAAATATATATCAATATCCAAATAATTATTAATAAAAATAAATTTTTAAATTATAATATTTTTTAACAAAATCACAATTAATAATATTAATTAATAATAATATTTCGATCAATTATATTATATTTATATTGGATTATTTAGCCGAAATATATAATAATTCAATAATTCAAATAAATAAATAAAAAAAGATTTTATATTTATATTTTATATAAAAAAATTAATAAAAATAATAATTTGATTTTAAATAAGAACTTATTAGGAATTTATTAATAATAAATAGGATATATAAATAAAATATAAGTAATTAGATATAAATAAATTATTAAATTTAAATATAATAAATAATTCATAATTATTAATAGATTTTTTTAAAAAATATCAATAAATAAAAATATAAATTATTAATTTTATTTTAAAAAAATATTATTAATTTTTATTAAATATAATATAAATTATTTATACATTTTATTGCAAAAATATGTTAATTTATTTTTTTAAATAAAATCAATATATAATAATAATAAATAAACTTAAAAAAATATCAATAATTATATAATTAATAATTGAATAAAATTAACAATCTGGGGTGGAGTGCATTAAAAATGCACTCTGGGTGGTTTGGCAGGACTGTTTAGTAGTGCACGGGCCACAATCTTAATCCTGAGCCACAAATCTTAATTTGGCTGCACCTACACTTATATATTTATTTATATATCTAGATCACAACGTGCAATACGATGCAGAAATTAAAACCTAGTTAGGCAGATATAGTTCAATTAGATCTGTCGTATACTGCAATTATTTTAATTGTTAGACGGTGGCGTATTGCAATGCAGCTGTAAGAAGATGCGTAGAAAGATACGTAGGAAGTGCGACCCATTTAAAAAATGGATGCATCCAATAAGAATTAGCTTAGCTCAGCTATTAGTTGTTCCGGCCGGATTATCTTCCAGCTACGCCGGAGTCTGCAGAGGCGAATATAGAAATATTCAATATTCACCTATTATTCGCCTCTGCAGCCTGCAGATTGTAAAATTAATATCAATAATAAAAAATATATTAATTATTATATAAAATTCAATTATTTATATAAATGAATTTAATTAATTAAGTTTAAATTTGCAAAATTATATATTATATTTTTTATTATATATGAAAAATATATAATTAAATAAATAATTTATATATTTTTTAGAAATATTTTTAAATATAAAATAATTATAAAAATAAAAAAGTTATAAATTTAGAAATTGAATTATATATTAATAATATATATATAATTTTTTTAATGATTTTTTTCTCCAAAAATAAAAATAAATATAATTTTTAATCCTCTTATGAAATATTATAAAATTAAATAATTATTATAAAATATATTAATATAATATTTAAATTTAAAAGGAAAAATTTTTAAAAATTTAATATTAAATTAAATTTTTTTTTTAAAAAAAAAGTTTATTTATTTTTTATTAATTATAATAATATTTTTAATATTTTTGATTATAAATTATATTTTTTTATTATTAATAAAAAATTTAAAATATAAATCACTATTGAAATAAAATTTAAAATAATTATAATAAAATAAGATATCAATAATACAATTATATAATTTTATAAGGAGAAAAATTTGAAAAAATTAGATCAAAAAGAATATTAAAATATTAAAAAATATAAAAATTAGAACATTATTATTATTATTTATTTTTTTGTTAAAAATCTTAATAATATTATTAAAAGGGTAATTATAATAATTATATAATATAAAACTAAATTAAAAAATAATTTATATATTTAATAAATAAATTATAATAAAATAAAAATATAATAATAAAAATAAATATATATAAAAAATTTATATTAAAATAAAATAATATTTATTAATAATTAATAATTGAATTATAAAATTAGGGGTATTTAGGGCAATTAATATTCGTTTATTTTGAAAATAAATATATTTCAAATATATATAATATTTAATTACAAATAATATTTTAATATTATTTTAAATAAATTGTATCGGAATTATTATAAATATATTGTAATATTTAATATTAAAAAAAATTCTAATTAATCTCAATAAAAATATAATAATACCTCCCGGATTATATTAGCGGCTCGTTGATGGTATTAGGGTTATTAGGAAGTGGTCTATACCTTGATAGGAAAATTTTCTGCCGATATATTTTACCAATATTTGAAAAAATCAATAATTTGATCAAATACAATTTTTTTCTTATTGTTAAAATAAACGCCAAAAGAGAAATATTTAAAGAAAATAATGTATTAATAACAATTTCATAAATCTACCAAAAAAAAAAGGTATAATTGCTAAACTATAGATTTGTCTCGTGACGGGGTGCGTCTCGGCACGCAGGGATAGACGTTACACTATATTGAATAGAATAATATCAAAAGAACGGTGAAAGAAACATATTCAATCTTAAATGAGAATCCGAACAAATTGTGACGGACTCAAAGTTCCACGCAAATATTCCCTGCCCACAATCCAAAGCCGGCACAATCTTGCAAGGCAAACCAAATCAAAGACCATGTGTACAATCAAACCAATCCGCCGTTCATACTCTCGATAGCGTCGGAAAGCCTGCCTTCCAATTCCACCATTGTCTTCTCAAAACTGGCATTGATCCGGCGCTCCTTGATCCTCTGGCGATACCTCGCGGCAGCGAGGCGGTTGCGTTCGCGGCTGGCTTCTGTTTTGAGTCGTGGAAGCCCTCTATAGCTGCGTTTTTTGGGCTGCTCTCTCCTCTAGTGCGGCACAAGGGGTGCCGAAGGTCGGAGTTGCAAATGAGAGATGGCTATCGCCTCGGCCCAGCACGTGGTATTGATTGGCAGGCTGCCCATCATCCATGCCATCCCACGTCTCGCCCAGATTCCACGGTACAAAGCTTCGAGCATCGCAATAATGGCCTGCAAAGGCGCGGCGTGGATGTGTGCTTCGATTGGTGTGCGAGCGGTGCAGTACGTTGCCATGAAAGAAGATGACGTCGCCCGGGTTGGCCGGGCAAGCCACTTCTGGGTATCGATTGGCGATGGCAGTTAGTTGATTTACCGTAGTATCCTCGTTGGAGGCGGTGCGGTTGTCGAACAAACCCTGCAGTGTACGAAATTGGTGTGTGAACTCGTTTTCAGTTCGAGGATAAAGCGGCTCAAACTGTGAGCCCACGCGGAACCACAAGCAGCCATTCTCTTCTGTTGCCGCAGAGATGGCCACCCAGGCCGCAATCAATGTGTTGGGTAGTGTCGGTATATAGTAAGAGTCCTGGTGGTATCTGTAATAAGGGACATAGTTAGTTTGACAGGTTTCGCTTACACCGTCGTTGACCAGATGATTCATTGCGGAGCCAAGAATCACTCACCCTTGGCCTGGTTGGCCGGGTTGTTTGAAAAATGCCATACTCTGCAACGCTAGCACGTCCGGGCCATTGAGTTGCTCCAACGCGTCAAGAATACGGGGATGCAACAGAAACCGCTCGTGTAGGGGATGAATCCTGTGGGCATTATGGACTCGAGAGAATCTCGCCATACGTTCTGCTTCGGGTATTGAAGGACTAATCATTGGAAACCCCTTTGCCGTCTCTACTCCCTGTATCACTTTGTCCATGTGCAACGAAATTTCGTGTATATCCTCTCTCGGAATCAGAGCCTCAACCTTGACAAAGCCGTCATGTCGCAATTTCCGGTAATCTTCGACAGAAAGCTGGACACGCTCATATCTATCCTTTGTGAAGGAGGCATTCTCATCAGTCCTGGGAGGCGGCTGAATCGCTCCGACACTAATCAGGTTGTGTTCCCAAGGCTTAACCTGGTTTGTAACTGGAGTGGATGCCATTGCGATAATTGACATCTATCAGATATGTAATTTAGAGAAATAAATCGCTGGATTCTCAATGCCTTCAGATAGGGTGCAGTATTACAATATATAAGGCAAGTCAAAAATTTCGCCCAGTGGTTGTCAGCCATCTTTATTAATGATTGGTCATATAGGAATCAGGAATCCGATTACACCCTTGGAACCCCGCTCAGACCAGATGTCCAGCCAATGCACGAGTGGTAATGAGCTCCACATTTATTCCATGTAGATCATGTGCCCCACATATATTCCACGTAGATCATGTGCCCCACATATATTCCGTGGAAAAATGTTGGCCCTTTCTTCGAGGAGGAGAGGGAATCCCTTCTCCGATTGCAATGAAGATTTGGAAGATGTTATGAATAATGTATGTTTCACAAGCTTGCAATTCGTGCAGGCGCCGCAAGGTCAAATGCGATGCGGCTAAGCCGTGCGCCAACTGCCATATCTCCCATACACCTTGCGAATACAGCCACCAAGTTCAAAGGCGCGGCCCACGAGTACCGAGGGCTGAAAATTTGGAGACACAGCAGAATTTTCGACATCAAACGCATACAAGTTCGAGAAAGGGGCCAGAATTAAGATTAGCCAGCCGTGGAACGGGCGTTGGAGAAGCACAAGAATTATCGCCTCAATGTCAATCTTCGGCCCTCCAAAGTCCGGAGTCGGACAGCATGCCAGTGACGTCTCCCAAGAACCCCGGTCTCACATTCTTTACTCATCAAGGCCTTGGTTATGACTCTAGCACTATTCACGCCAATCTAATAGCTAGGGTTGAATCGATCCTAGCATTGAAAGGTTCGTCAACAAACACAACAGCAACATTTGACGTCGTACAAAGCTGCATCAACTTGTTCCTCCAGTACATGTTTCCTAATACTCCAATTGCACACGAGGGTACTCTGCGTGCTGGCGCCTCCCTTTTTCTTCTTGAACACCCTCCAGCTATGTTAAAGACTGGGTACCTTGCACACGACGACTCGCATTTGACACATGCTAAATCCTTCACGCTTATCACTGCTCTCTGCGCCTTTGTCACGTCTGTAATGCCAGATTCGTTATTAAGAAGGGGAAAATTACTCACCGTTCCTTTCCTACAATCGTCCAAGGCGATGCTCAGGTTATACGAAGAGTACGATTTGGAGCAACCAGACTCGAGTTCCATCACTATCCGTATATGGCACTCGGGTGCATTGCAAAATACGACCGGCTGGGCGGGCGCGGCTTGGCACCATCACAGCGAGGCCAGCCTCATGGCGTTACGTTTACATCTGTATGATGAAAGAGCTGTGGCTCGGGAGTCGGCGGTAGAGTCTCGCTTGTTGCGTGCAAACTTTTGGTTGCTGTACCTAGCGGACAAGGCTGCGGAGGGTTTGGAAAACCGTACCTCTATCCTTAACGAACGCCTTTTTGAAAGCAATCTTACCCTGCTAGAGCACAGTGAAGAAGATGAGCCACTTCTTGACGAGTCTAGAGATACCGCTGAAGGTGGCTTAGAGGAGCGCATATCTGTCGGGTTCAGACTGAAAACACGGATCTGGGCTGCCGCAGCCGGCGTGATCACGGAGATGAAGGCTCATGTACGCCGCCGGGAGCTTCTGGGGGATGCTATGGGGAGCCAGAGCTCTGAAATAGCACATATAGCGGAGCTGAATCTCCGCTTCACTGCCCTAATCTACGAGCTGCCGCCATGGCTGCAACTACTCGCAAATATCGATACCACCAAGTCGAGCGTAGTTGCATACCAAGCGAAATGTCTCTGGACACTAAAAAGCAATATCATGACGACTTATCACTGCCTGAGACTGGTCATTCTGCAGAGATGCCTCGAAACCGACATGGTGGAAGTTCTCGGGCTGACAAGACAACCGCTCGCACTGGCAATGCGAAAGTTGGAAATCGTGCAGGATTTTATTAGGGAGCTTGACCTTGTGCCATTTCTGTGTTACAAAGTTCAAGGGGAGGCGGGAGTGAGTTAACTATATCGTTTGAAGACATTTATATTAATTATACTATTGATAGGTCGAACGTATCCGCCGCGTTGGGATCCATCTATTACAACTTGTGCAGAATTCTGAGAATGGTATCATCAGAGATCGCGCAAAATCCCATTTTGCACATCTGTTAGACTTTTTGGCTAGGTTGGACTCGAGAGCATCGGATGAGCTTAGTAAATTTTAGCTATAAGACAGTCCTTAGGTTTTCAAAAGGGCAGGATAACGTTCTCGGTTTTGCAGGCGCCTATGGCAACGCTGAGCTGCAAAGCTGGACTATAAGAAATTTAAGGGCACGATATATTATCGCATCACAAGATTCTGCCTAGATTCTTCAAGGTTCAAGAAAATATCCAGTGAGCCTATAGGCAGTAAAAACACCGGCCTCTAATAATGGACTTAATACCACAAGAAAATCACAATTCATGGATGAATCAATGTATTTACAGATATATTAGTTAAATTGACAAATAATTTGCTGATACGAAGAAACTATTAGTACGACGAGGCCGTTAGTACTACTAAAATATTGGTGCAAAAATTTTATTAGTATTAAGAAACTACTAGTACTATAAAACTATTGGTACAAACAATTTATTGGTACCATAAACCCAGTAGTACTAGGAAGTAATTGTGCAAACAGGTTGGTGGTATAAGGGATGTGAACATCACTCGCGTAAGGCGATGACTAGGCTAATGATACCAGAAGGCCCTCATCATCTGGGTGCATAGACCACCCAAGGGCCTTCACTATCTAGGCGGTTCTATACTATCTCAAGTTAGGATTAGTAACGGATGTGGAATCTCTACTCGAGAATCTCCCAGTAGCAGATCTATGTAAGCAGGTCTTAACCGTGCGTCTGCTCCTCTATTCCGGTACCAACCTCTTCGATCATCAGTGGATGAGGAAATTTATTCAGCGAAGTCTTGCTGAATACATTCAACAGCTTCCCTGTTGCTGAACAATCGATACCCCGATATTTTAAGTGGCAAATTTAGTAGACAACCACCCTTTTTAAGGACACATGGGATGAGAACACGAGGAATTGGATTTCGAATATGCCAGTAGGAATTTCTAGTTCCTGGAAGGGAATTAGACTGTTGAAAAGGGCTATTGGTCGTCCATAGTAGAGTTGCTACACTTTAGAGAGATTAGCATTTGTGGGATGAGGGATGTGGACGGCATATGATCAAATAATTAAAACAGTTGCTTAAGAAGCTCGAAAGGTTGAACTACGATGCCGGCTGCAGGCTCCCTGACTTTTCGCCCTAGGCCGAGATGTAAAATGGCTTACTTTGTGCAACTTTCAGTGCCGAATTCGAAACGAGAGTGGAAGTGAAAACCAATTTCACTTATACACCAGAGCACCTGCACTTAGTAGATCAGTAGGAATACCCCAAGCTTGAGAAGTTTTCCGTTAGGAGACATACGAAAGAAGAGGAGAAGGGCAAAGAAGATGCAGCTAGCCTGTTCCCAAGAGACGTTGTATCATCTTGTTGAAGATACTCCCTTCTTAAGTCATAGTGGAAAGAGGTGTTCCAAATAGCGGCATATCTTGGCGCCTTCTCGGCATCAACATCCTCACCTATCCTTCACCTGCCTTGTCTGTGGAAAAATTATTTCAGTCGATAGATCCAGAAGAATGCCCATCTGCGAAAGGCACGGAGCCTAGCGTTCAGCGATAGAAGCTATGCACAAGAAGCTTGATTTCGGGTATCCTGATGGCCGCCAAGGGCATTGGTGGAGTAGACCCGGCAAAGACGGATGGTCCATCGGGTTGCGGCGGGACCGGCGGTCCGGCCCGAGAAAGCGAACGCATAAAGTGCACAGTATTTTCGAAATTTACGTATATATTAAAATAAGAACATTGCCTGTCACATACGACCATAGACTGAGGAGAATTGGGCATCCCGTCCGCTCTGCCATACATAAGCCTCAGATCGGCAGATTAGTAGTTGGGTGGGTGACCACCAGCGAATACCTGCTGTTGTATGTTTTTGCCTTTTTATACTTTTGAATGTTTCTTTCTTTAAAAGTTCACGAGGCTTACTTCTCCTGTACAAAGTATTCATGTTCTTGCTGCTATCGTCGCTTTGTAAGCCATGATCGTTGGTAGTTTTCAACCTCCGGCCCAAGTGATGACAATGTTTTCCTCAACTGGTATCTAGGTTGTTCATATCTCTAAGACCCTAGTCTTTAGCATGACTAAAGAGATGGCTTCATGATGAAACGGCGAAGGAGTCCATTGAATTGCGGGATTGACACCGCGCACGCATAATATTTTCGGGCACCGTCTTGGTGAGTCAGGCCTGGTGGGCCGGAGAATAATCCCTTTTTGCCGAGGGTATCTTGAAAAACTACCGATTGCCAACTCACAAAGCTCCATCAAAAAAGAGACGGAGCTGAAAGCGGGTTGGAATCTGATATATGGGGTTTAGCTCTCCCTAGAAATAGCTCGTCGTTGCCAGCGTGACTTTGACGAAGGCAGAGAGTTTCCATGCTTATATGCTTATAAGTTTTGGCCTAAGCATTTGTCCCTTAGCTTGACCTCTGGTTATTAGTTTAGAGGGACTCATAAGTGTTGGCTTTACTGTCGCAGCATTACTTGAAATTTCGAAAGGTTCATTCATGCTCCGATTCTATACTTTTGGCATACCGTGTCGTGCAACCTAAGCCACCTGCTCCAGAAAGTCAGGATTTCGGTAGTTCGTCGTGGAAAAGGATTGAAAAAGCTTACGATCATTATTTTGTAGATTGCACACGTAGACCGCTATGTAGGGGTTGCTGAACGGTAAGTTCAAGGAGCCCACTAGGGCAATATGCGTGACAGCTTGCAAGCTAATGAGGTGTGAGAAGTTGTAAAAAGGGGGCAGGAAGTTGGCATCATGTATATCATTGAGGAGAACTTTACCTGGTATTGCTCAACCTCACGATCTTGGTTGGTTAATTCCTGCAGATACTGTAGTGCGGTGGAAGGGGATGGAGGAAGTGTGTTTTCTTTTGGCCTTAGGCTGCTCACGTTCATTAGCCTTGACGAGGCCTTACGTCTATAAAAGACTCGGTAGATAATATCTTTAATCAAGAACTCACTTCAGAGCCATTCGAGACTCCTTATTTTGGTGCGACCACCGCTATTTAAGGGGATGCGGTATACTCCTGTTTTATTCCTCTACAATACATACTGGGAATAGTGTTTTTAAAAAAAATCTCCAACGGAAAACATCTATTACCTTGATATATTTATACTCTGAATAACTACGGGGAAAAAGAATTGTGTGGTTATCTTTTCTCCCCACGTATTTGGTGATTTAGCTGTGAAATCCAATAATGCTATATCCTCCTTCGAAGGCTCGAACGATGGCGAAACTTCAGCTGCAGGACTCATTCCCTCCCTTAATGGAGAATAAATTCCAAGCTCATCGATGTATTCATTCTCAGTAAGGAAATATCCTTCGCCTTACGCTCAAACAACACCCTTACTGTCTTCCTTTCCAGACTTGCACGAAACTCAACCTGATTTTCGAAGATGAGTACCGAAAGCAGAGTAGTAGTAGTTGATTCCCTGAAACTTGACTGATAATGTTAATTAATAGGTCTCCCACAGTCGCCAACAATACAAGCTCCTAGGGTTACATAAAGAATTCGGTCCAGTTCGTAGATGATTTCGACTCCGGATTATGCCACCAAGAAAACCGCGGAATATTGATGACACGTTTTCCTACATTAGACCCAAATGTGGTAACTCTTTATCGAGGGAACCGTCATAGCCAAGTATCAAACCTTTAATTCGAAGTTACATTAGCCAAATCATAGAACCATAAACATAGGTTGTGCACTAAATAGTTGATTTGAAGAATGCACGGGAAGATTACCCGCTTTCTACCCGCTTTTGATGCGGAAACACTACGAGGTATTGCGGGAAGATGATAGAATGATACTCTATTGATAGTAGTCTCGTGAACACTTGGAAGTTCCATCGTCCTACGGTTAAAACACTACAAAGCGCCATCAGTTATAATCCAAGACCTAAATCTTTCCGGTAAAGTATGTAAATATCTCTCTCATCGGTTAGCATTTATCTCCTCGGTGATGGATTCGTGGGAGAGATGCTATTTTACTGCCTAGAAGATGGCAACGAGGGTTCTCGCAGCAAGAAAGAACATCAAATTCGAAACAATTGAATATTACAGGTTCTCATTATGTATCTCGAATGCATAAAGAACTCTGTTTTACGTGTGAAATTTTCCATGCTCAGCAATAAACTGTTGTGAGCCTACTTTGAATACTGGGCAGAACATCAAAGCGCAATCCTCGACCCCGCAAGTTGAGATCTTCTAGCTACATAAATCAGTATTTATGTGTTTATTGATTGAAATTTCACCTCTTTGCTTGATATCCAATACCAATTGCTTGCCTAGCACACCCTGAGCCCAAGAAAATGTATCCCAAAAGATTTTCAAAGCCACATATTCAAAGCCACATACTTCGTATCCGCAAAGTTTGCTAGCTCTGAAACTAGCACATGGGAAGATAGTAAGTCACTGCGAAACATCGTCATCCGAGGACTTAATTACATCACACAGGCTGTAGAAGTTGCATCGAACTCCACATATACTACCATGAGAGACGCGCACAGACCGCCAGACCCAGGTGATGGCTTCAGCGTAGTACCGTAGAGATGAGAGATATATAATTTTAGCTTTCTACATAAGACTAGACCAAGAGATGCCAACGGAAAGAAAAAATACTCTGCCCCTTTTAGACGGAACTAGGTACTCGTGACCTTGGCTGCTGCTTCTACAAAAGCGGCTTTGCTGCATTTCCCCGCAATTTGAAAGACTTTCTTGGAATCTAAACCACGCTCGCATGGGCATGGGACTAGAAGAGGTACATTCGCATTGCAATTATTTTTCTTTCTTGCTGCAAGCAGTAATTTTTGGGTCCATGTCAAAAGCTCGATGTTTGTTTGGATAGCACTTACCATATAGAAAAGGCTGCGAATTGTCGAACCTGGCTATATACCCTTGATCCAATTGGCCCAGAAAGTTGACAGCAATCTATTTTGCATACTTGATCTTGATTTTGTCTATTTTTTTCAGAGATATTGTAGAATCACTTGACCAGCAGTCGCCGCACAGACTATCTGTGGCATATTTCAAATCAAATCTTAAAGAACATTACCTTTATATTTTCCTAGTCTTCAACAGTATCTCCTAGTACATTCAACTATTCAAGAAGGAAATGAGTCTACCAGAAACTCCAACAACTTTTGTTCTTGCAGGGACTCATTGGTCCTGTTGGTTTGGTGACGACACCTTACTTTTCTTGTCGAAGCCCCCCGGAATGATCAATGACTTGGAGCTTTGCACGCAAGCACTTGAGAAATAGAGCAACGCGTGTAGATGAAAGATATTACAAAAGTAATATTGAAGCAACCAACGCCAAGTGCATCGAAAACGGGGCACATTCGTAGATGTTCCATCTCACTACATCAAATCTGCAAAACACTTCAAATATTTTCAGTTGCAACCTATTCAAATCAGCCCTTGCCCTGGAGCCTTTGATTTGCCAATTAGACCCGAGTACAGTATTTTCTAAAACGACGGCAAAGATGAAGGAATACGCAATATATATCAAGTCGAAGGTTGAACGGTGTTTGAACTCCAAGATCGACGGGCCGGACATCATTCTTTCGTGATCTTCTTTTGGGGGGAAGACAGGGCATGGTTTGGGGCTTTCGAGTCAGCCTGTTACTTGTCGCCCTATTTCACATCCTCCAGGCAAGTTTTATCATCGACTTCAAACACCATGTACATCAAATATCATAATAAGGTGAGAAATATTTTTCGCGGCCAAGGGAATAATTGTTACTGGTTTTGATTTTGATTTCAACTATGGAGTCGTGTATAAATCTGGGTCTTGCTTCAATAGGAAGATAAGGACAGAATCCGATGAAAGAAGCAGCATCGACGGCTATTATCAGAATATCATGCGCGGACGGGCGTAGTCACATCCGCGAGTTTCGGGGAGTGAATAAAGGAATCCCGAGGACAACTGCGGGGTCCACTTTACCCCGCCCCCTGAATTAAGCGAAGTGGCAAACAAATGCATAATCAGTGTTCAGACCCCCGTCCTCCCCTAGTTCTGACCGAGCTTAGTTTGACAGCCAGAACCTTCTTGGCTAGAGTTTAAGTCCGAGTGTTCGGGAATGTTGGGAATCAGGGGTCGCGGAAAACCGCGGCTAAGTGTGGAGTCTTGGTTGCGCTTATTTCAAACATCCAACCCCCGATTCAGAATACACTTGTGTCGGATTTATTCCTACATGTAATAGAATCTTTGGGGTGAACCTCGTCATCTAACTCCACTAGAATCTCTTCCAGAGAATGAGTCGAATCGGTGGAGCCGCGATTGAAAGATTTGAATTTAGGCAAAGCAAAAACATATGATAGAACCGCAGAACAGAACATAAATCTCTACGTATGAAGTATCTATGAAAATCCAATAGTATATATTTACGCCAAAAGACCATAACTACCTAAAGACTACACAAAAGAATTCTATCGTTAATTCTAAAACTTATCTGAAAACCACTTCGCTAAATGCGACACCGTGGGATGTCCCCAGACCAAAGTCGGCGGAACTTTAACGCCAAGTGAGCTCTGGAGCCGCTTCCGCAATGCAACAGTCATAACAGAATCCATGCCAAGTTCAGGCAGCGCAACCTTTGGATCAACATCACTGACGCTAGGGAGTTGCAAGACTACAGCCACGCATTCAGCGATCTTGCTAACTAGGTACGCGATGCGCTCTGGGCCTGGAGCCGGCACAGTCTCCTGGCTAGCTAAAGAATCGGTAGTGGAGCTAGCGCCGGACGATGTCTCCTCTACAGGCGGCGAGTTTCTGACCGCGATGTCCTCGAGGATATCCATGGGTAGCACTTCGTCAGCTTCCAACACACGGCTCCGGAGCACGACGCCATGAGAAATATCGTACTTGGCAACATGGTCCCAAGCAGTAAACGCCTCGTCGCGGCTGATGCTCGTGATCCCTTTGCTGTCGAGTTCGGCCTCGATGAAGTCCGCGCTGGCTTGCGTGGTAGCAGCCATGCCTAGACCGCGCCAGCTGGTCCACTGTAGCGCGACTGCATTGTCACCGAGAGCACGGCGGTGCTCGGCTAGGCTGTCGAGGAAGGAGTTGCCGCTGGCGTAGGATGCTTGTCCCGGGAAGCCGAAGAGTTGGCCACAGGAGGAGAACAGCATGAAGAAGTCGAGGGAGGTTGGTGGAAAGGCGTTGTGCAGGGCGAGAGCGCCAGCTACCTTTGGTGCGAGGACGCGGTTAAAGGCTTCTGGAGTGGTGGAGAGAACGAGCTCGTCTTCGATCACGCCTGCTGCATGGACTACTCCGGCCACGGGTGGCAAGGATAGCAAGTCTAGTTTGTCCGAGAGAATGGTGGTAGCATCTGCTGCGCTCAAGTCAACCACGAGGCAGTGAACTGTGGCTCCGACTTTTTCAAGCGCCTGAATCTTCTTAATGGTCTCCAGTTGTGATCCCGTGGCAGAAGGCCAACTCTTACGGGTCGGGAGCGCGCGTCGGGAGAGGAGGACAATTCTGCGAGCACCGCGTTCCACGAAGAACGAGGCTACCTCGAGGCCGAGTGAGCCCAGACCACCAGAGATAACATAAGTACCGTCAGGTCGTGGCTGAAGCCCGGTCTGCTGATCTGAGGGATAGAGCTTATCCTGTGGCATAGCGCGGAGGCGAGAGACTCGGGCAATGGAGTCTTCTACCTTGACGACATCTGCTCCAGGCATATACTTGACGACCTGGAAGGGGAAAGTTTCAGAGTCGACATCCACCAGCGCTCCCCAAATACCGGGCTGCTCAGCAGCAATGATACGGCTCAGCCCAACAAGTGGAGCTTGCGCAAGGGAAGTAGGGATAGCACCGCTAAGGGCCCTATCAGTAACCGCGAAGACGCGAGTGTTGATTTGGTTTGCAGCGACATGTTTGATGATATTGAGGAGATCTTTGCAAAAATCATTTGCTGCCTCAGATACCTCATGGATGGATTCCACTTCGCGAGGCATGTACATGATGATAGTTCCCTCAGAGCTATCATTGATGGGAACAGACGCAGCTGTGCTAGTCCAAGTCGCCTTTATCCTACGTTTAGCGAGCTGTTGAGTATATGTTTCTCTCAAGGCGTGCTTTTCGTTGCCAACAAAGATCACATGCTTCAAACTTGAGGGAGTCTCCGAAAAGCGAGCAGCCTGCCAAGCCAGTTGATGAACCAGACCCTCGGCGCTCTCCTTCGTTCCAGGGGTGCCTTCGATTTCTGAAAAGCGCATCGAGTTGAACTTCGCAAGGGCCTTGCCAGCTTCATCTGTGACGGTAACATCAACGGCAAGATAAGAGCTGCTGCTTGCATCTTGGACATAGATGTAGGCCTTCTTCGGGGGAATCGCGCCATCGCGAACAGTTATGTTGGCAACATGTGCAGGCATGCGGAGACGTGGCTTCTCAAAGAAGAGTGTGGAGCCGATCGAGGTCGCGGAGTCAAAGATCGGAGCCCAGGACGTGGCGTTCCAGGGGAGAGCGGCATCATTGGCCGTCTCAGGAGACGCATCTACAAGTGCAAGCATCTCCTTGGTGTTTCCAACATGGTTGGTGACAGCCCACGGGAAACCCATAGCAGGGACTCCGACACCGGCAAGGTACTGGATTGAGAAGTTCGTATCTAACTCAGTGCCAATGCGGGATTTGATGGCGAAGACATCTATATCGGCACCATATGGGGGTGCATCACCAGCAGGTCCAGATACGGCACGTGCGGTAGTGTGTGTTAGCCAGGATGTAACCTGATCAGCATCTTGCTTGTCGGTCTCTTGGATGAGACGAGATATAAGGCGGACATCCTCCCCTTCAACCTGAACTTGGAGGTCTCGTGGTGCACTGATTGCAACAGGGACTCGCAAGTTGACATTGGTCAGAGTAGGGGCTCTGGTGGCGTGTAGAAAGGTGTTGAACAGTACTGCCGCCGGGATGATCTCGGTTCCGTGGAGTGGGTGGTTGCCGGGGAATGGCTTCGTATTGTCATCAAGTTTCGTAGTGAAGATGGTAGTCTTCTTCCCAGCAACAGGTGTGCATTGGCCTAGAAGAGTGTGGGAGGCAACGTCATGAACCTGATTTTTAGAATCAGTAGACCCCGTTCCGATGCTCTTCCAGATGGGTTGATGCTTCCATTCGGTCTTGGGAACATCGGCGGCCCAATCCAGACCAGCGAAAATCATCTTCCAGTTAATTTCCACGCCTTTAGACCACATCGTGACCAAACTCCTGAGCAAAGCCTTACGGGTAGGCTTATTACGCAGAAGGGTTGGAATAACCGCGTAGTCTTCGATATCCATATCCATCATTTTCTCATTGACGGAGTGTGTGATAACGGGATGAGTAGACACCTCGAGGAAAACTCGGTATCCATCCTCAACTGCCGCTTCAATTGCACCCGTGAGCAAGACTGGTTGCAACATATTGCGAACCCAGTACTCGGAGTCTCGAGGAGCTTGCTGGCGAGCGTCTTTTGTCATTGTTGAGTACAAAGGAACGAAGGGTGTCCTTGGCAAAAGACCATCAACGAGTGAAAATTCCAGGGGCTTCGCGAGGTCATCGAGAAGCGGGCTGTGAAATGCCACATCCGACTTGACCTTGAGAACTTTAATACCCTTTTCTTCCCATCTCTGGGACCAGTCTCTGATCGCATCGATAGTACCCGAGACAACGCAGGAGGAAGGGGATGAGTCAATAGCAGCCGTAACATCTGAACAGTCTTTGAGTTCCCCTGAAATCTCTTTGAAGGGTTTGTTGACCAGAATCATAGCTCCTTTACCCATGACCTGGCGGTACAGGACAGAGCGCCTACACACAACCAAAGCACCTTCGGAAGGTGTTAAAGCGCCTGCGACAACAGATGCAGCAATCTCTCCAACAGAATGTCCGATGACTGCACTGGGTCGAGCACCTTTGGCCCTAAGCAGAGATGCAAGGCCAATTTGCATAGCATAGGTAAGAACTTGAATCTTATCCGTAGTCTCAAAGTCTTTATTCTGCAAAGCCTCAATAGCGGAAAACCCAGCTTCAAGCATGATGGTCGATTCGAGGTCCCCGATAGTCTCACGGAATACGGGCTCTTTAGCGAGTAGCTCCGCACCCATCTCGAGCCACTGCGCACCGTGTCCGGAGAACATCCAAACAGCACCAGTCTTAGCATCTTTCCCAAGACAGCGCCCAGTGACAGTATCGACAGAGCCTGAGCCGCTGGCGAATTTCTCCGTCAGCTCCAGTACTTCTTGGTGATTGCTGGCAATGAATGCGGCTCTGCAGTCATGGTGGCCTCGTCGAGCAGCGAGAGTGTAAGCAATAGAAGAAAGCGAAGATTCTGTTCCCTTTTCGACCATCCATCTCCCTAGAGTCATGGCGTATCCCGGGAGACGTTTTTCTTGTGGTGCTGAAATCAACAAGACTTGAGGATCATCGTCAAGAACCTCTACATCTGCGAAGGGATTGAGAGGCTGGTATTCTTCAATGACTGCGTGCGATACGCTGCCACCGTAACCGTAAGAGCAAATAGCAGCTCTTCGTGGCTGAGAGACCTCCGGCCAGTTCGTGGGCTCGAAGGGAACCTGTATACCGGCCGTGGCCCAGTTGATCTTTTCGTTGAGTTTCTTGAGGTTGGCTTGTGGAGGGATGACCCCTTTGTTGAGTGCCAAAACCGCCTTCATGAAGCCCATGGCCCCCGCACCGGCTTCTAAGTGCCCAATATTGGGCTTGATACTGCCGATGTAGCAGGGTGACGTTTGCTGTCTACCTACTCCGTAGATGTGCGACATAGCGGAGATTTCAACAGGGTCGCCAACAGACGTTGAGGTTGCATGCGCCTCAACATATTGGATGGTGTGCGGGTTCATGTTTCCAAGTGCAGACCTAGCAACGGCTTCCTGTGCCTGTGCATTGGGGGCCATAATGCCATTGGTACGGCCATCTTGGCCAACAGCAGAGCCTTTTATAACTGCTTGAATTTTATCGTGATCGCGAATGGCATCAGACATACGCTTGAGGATAATAGTTGATGCACCCTCGCCACGACCGTAGCCGTGGGCGTCAGTGTCGAAAGACCTGCAAGTTCCGTCCTTAGATATCGCTCCAGCCTTGTCAAGAACACGTGTGAGGCCAGGGCCACAAAGTGCATTGACGCCACCGACAATAGCGACGTCGGTCTCTTTCATCAGTAGAGATTGTCTGCCATGATGGATGGCAACCAGGGATGAAGCACAGGCCGCGTCTACGGCAGTTGATGGTCCTCTAAGGTCCAGTAAATAGGAGATGCGGTTAGGGACACCGCAATACGCGGTACCGATTCCCATCCAGGCTTCTACTCCCGGAAGGTCCTCGAGCAGGAGCTTTGAATAATCATCGGAGTTAACGCCCATAAAGACGGCTGTGTTGGATCCAGCCAGGCTCTGTGGTGGGATACCAGCATCTTCAAGTGCCTCCCACGTGACTTCTAATGTGATTCTCTGTTGGGGGTCCATCAGGACGGCTTCCTTTGGAGAAATACCGAAGAATGTGCTGTCGAAGTTCTCAAGATTGTCAAGGAAATATCCTCGGCTTGTTGTGCTATCGAGGATCTTGAAAGAGAAGTTAATTGAGGACCGAGAACAAACGACGGGGGAAGAGAGAACGGTAAAATACTTTGGAATTTCGGGAGTCACGACGGTAATATGGCTCCCATCTCATGGCTGGAATCTCCGATGATGAGACGGTCTTGTTCATAATTGACTCCCACAGCTTTTCTGGACTGTCGTTGCCTCCAGCCACACGGCATGACATGCCAACCACCGCAATGTCTTCAGTTTCGCTGCCCTATGTATTCTTAGGTCAGTAAAGAGAAAAGGGTCAATGGGGAGTATGTAGACTAACATGGCCAGAAATTGAAGGAGTGATGGAGGCGGACCATTGAGACTCCACAGAGATAGCAGAGGACTCGGGTCGGTCAACTGCAATACTTGTCAGTCTGTTGAAGCAAGCGAAAGTAGAGGGCATCATTACCGTCCAGTAACTGAGCCATCTTGGTCAAAATTTGTATAGATACTCAAGTGTAAAGAATGAGATGGCTATAAAAGTTAAAAGTAAATTGCAACAAAATCTAAGAAGTCCGTCTGAATATAAAGAATCTAATTGCAAGGTAAAATCTAAGGACCTAGTAACAATTGCCGAATGTCGAATCTAGCTTGAGTTGTTCATGAAGTATGAATGTTCCTACTGGAAAGTCAACCTTTATATTCAGTACTAAAGGTGTCAGAACTTGAAGGGTAAGAACATACATGGGATACGGATCGCCTCGACACGAGCTGAAGGCCCAAGGTAATTGCTCAACCGAGGCGAGGTGGCTGGGCCCACCTTGCATCAAGTCGGAGGTCTGTCAGCCCGCAGCAATATACGTCGAGTTCAATACGAGAGATAAGAAGGCCCATGGGCAAATGGTGCCTTTCGTTTCTTATTTCAGCTGTAAGCCCACATGCAGAGGAGTTGGCTCGATACAGTGATACCCGGGTAACACAAGTTTTAGACCACTTGGAGGTATGCAACTTATCTTTTTAGCCAGTCTTAAAGCCAGAATGCATGAAAGTAACGGTCTAGATATTATTTCAGCATGCAATCCTTCGGGCACTTCTCTAGATCCAGAGTTTATGAACATGGCGTCGCCAAGGGACAGGGAAGGTTGGCGGCAGACGATTCGCACGATCCTTACACGTATTGATGCCTAAATGAGTCAATGTATGCATGTCTGAGTATCTACAAAAAAAAAAGGACGGATCAGTATTCTACAGTACGAGGGTCAATACCCACAAGCTGAAGCCAAGCAGGAAGTGAAGGATTCTCATTCTTGGTACAGCCCCAATATATGATTCTTCCAGCTCGAATCTCACCGACATGGCTGAAAATTTTATGTTTTCCCCAAGCCTCAAAGTTCCACTTCCTCAGCTCCTGCTGCAAGGTATTTCGTTAGATTTTCCATTTCTACCTTCTCAATTTCTGAAGTTCCTAATCTGTTAATTCTTTCGTCTGCATACTTCCAGACTCTCGAATTTCCACTTACTCGTTTACTCATATCTCTCAACTCTGTACATTCTCTCTCTTCATATTGTCATTCTCGCCATTCATCCATATTCTACTACATACATTTTCAACGCTATCTCAACACAAATGGCTACATACCCCACTAAAAAGACTTTCACCATCGCCATCGTCGGCGGTGGAATTGGCGGTCTCGCACTTGCAATTGGCCTCAAGCACCAAGGCGTCCCCGTTCAAGTGTACGAGGCGGCAAAAGAATTCGCAGAAATCGGCGCAGGAGTAGCTTTCGGCCCAAACGCAATCCAGTCTATGGCGCTGCTCGACCCAGCCATTAAAGCGGCGTTCGCAAACCGCGCAACCAAGAATGAGGCAAAGGAAGAGGAGGAAACGTGGATCAACTTCCGCAACGGAGTCGGCGAGCCCTCATTGATTGCGAAAGTTCAAACCAAGGACGCGGACAAGACGGGACTCAGCAGCGTGCACAGAGCTCACTTTATGGATGAGCTAGTGACTCTGGTCCCAGAGGGCGTTGCGCATTTCAAGAAGAGACTTTCAAACCTTAAAGACCTCGATTCAGGCAAGATCCAGCTCATCTTTGAGGACGGGACGACTACGCAGGCTGATGCGGTGGTGGGATGTGATGGGGTGAGAAGCAAAGTGCGGCAGATTCTGCTGGAAAAGAAGAGTCCGCTAGACGATCTTACCTTCAGTGGCAAGTACGCTTACCGTGGAATCATACCCATGAGCAAGGCCAAAGAGGCTTTGGGGAATTATATGGCGGGGAATAGCCAGATGTACCTCGGCCCTGAGGGCCACATTTTGACATACCCCATTGACCATGGAAAATCCATGAATGTCGTTGCGTTCAAAAATCAATATAGTCCTTGGGAGCATGAGGAGTGGGTGCTGAAGAATAAGGGGGCTGAATTTAAGCGTGATTTTGAGGGGTGGGGAAAACCTGTGCAGAGCATCCTGAAGGTAAGAGTGCCCCTCTAATCATGACCACTTTGCATCTCCTCTATTACCGATCCTGCTGGGTGCTAACTCGTGGGAATGTGGTACAGCTTGTCAATAGTCCAGATATCTGGGCTCTCTTCGACCATCGCCCGGCGCCTACATACTACAAGGCCAACCTTGCAATTTTGGGAGATGCTGCGCATGCGTCAACGCCGCATCAAGGCGCTGGTGCCGGACAAGCCATAGAAGACGCGTTTATCCTAGCGAGCCTCCTCGGTGACGAAAACACGAAGTCTGCATCAGATATCCCAGCCGCCTTCAATGCTTATGATGCCGTCCGGCGGCCTCGGTCGCAGAGGGTGGTCAGCACTAGCCGTGCGGCTGGCTTGACATACGCCTTCCAGGGCCCGGCAGGAGATGACCGAGAGAAGATTCAGGAGGAGCTTCTACGCCGCTACGAATGGATTTGGGAGGAAGACATGCAGAAGCAGGAAGAGCAGGCAAAGTTGGTGTTACGTGGCGAAAATAAGCTAGTAATGGGGCGTGAACAGGACCAGCCATACTTGTGGATGAAGATCACACAAGAAGTGGCGTCAACTTTATCGTGGGGGCTGCTTTTTGTTCGGAGGCTCTGGGCCTCTGGCAGTGATATGATGGCAGCAACCTACTGAACTTGTTAATAGTACTATTAAGACAACTTATTGGATAATAGCCTTTTTGAGAAGATTGTGACAAAAAAGAGCCTGGAGCAAGGATTAAGACGCTAAAAACGCTAAAATCTCGGCTCACTTCTTGGCGTAAGTACCCTTTTGTTTCAGCCACATCTACAACTACAGTTATATTGGGCCAAATTGAAGCTATTCCCAACTTGAAATGCAGCATGCAAACCGGGCGAGAGCCGAAAGCCGGCTTTCGGCCAGCTGAGGCTCGAGTCTGGCGAGTGCGCGCCAATACCTATTATCTACAGCTTCAGTCAGTCTTAATAACTAGGACGGGGCGCAGTACCGTCATATTATTAATACATAGCATGACCGTGCTTCGCACCGTCCTGGCCATCACGACTGCCCAGAATATCGAATAATTGTATTTGTAAAAGCGTGCGCTCGAGCCCGACTCGCACGCGGCATTTAGGAATCGCTTCAAATTAACTTTGGTGGCCTGCAATCTAATCAAAATACGAGGATTAAAATGCTTACGCCAAGAGATGTGCCAAGATTTTAACGTTTTAGTGTCTTAATCCCTGCTCCAGGCTCTTCTCTCTCTTCTGGTATCCTCTCAAAAAGACCATTATCCAACAAGCTGTCTTAAGGGCATATCCATGGTTACTCTTACTTGACGGCTTAGCAAACCCTCGCAACTTTGGTCAGTCTTATTTGAATACTTGGCACGCGGCAGGATGATGCATCAATTCGATCAATCTAGGACATTTTAGACGGCGACTGCAAGTTGCAACTCTGTGCTGTACCTTCGGATGCATGCATGGATGTATTGTCTGATAACCCAGCCGCGTTCCTCCGGCTCAAGTTCAGTTTTTGCGCCGAGGCTTCCAGTTCAGTCAGCCGTAAATCGGCATGATCCGGGGACGTGCAGGAGTGGCTAGCCGCCGCCCGTGAGACATGCCACCGTCCCCTTTTCAGCTCCACTAGTATTGCGACATCCATCTCCACGTCACTAAGATGCTTATATTGTTCACCTATCGGATCAAACATACGTGCCGCTCAATCAGCCTTACTCGCGAATCTTGTCTGGGCGAAGGAGAAAGCCGCAACAAGCGAAGGGATTAAAATAGCAGAAATCATAAGCTACTGCAGTCCCTCGGGGCTCTACACTAACAACGCATACTCGCACGTTATTCCCATGCGCCTCAAACGCTCCGTATTCCCCGGAGGAAAGTCAGCATATTTTTCTTGGCGAGGACCTGGACCTTATAATTCCTTCGACCGCGCATAAGCTTGAGACACTCGACGCTTCGAGGTGGAGCCTACTATTCTGACTTGATCCTTTCCGCCTTCGTATTCTCTCAAGCCAGCCGTCTAATGATGCACTTGTGCTCATTATGGAAATTATTGGACTCCTTTCCTTTCTTCTGACGATGATCCTACGATATTCGGAGTCGTATACGGAGTTGATCCTTGACGCCCTTGTTGGGAGATTATTGCTAACGCCCAGGGGACATCTTCAGCCAAAATCAGCCTTCCTCAGCAGTCTGACCGGGGCAGTGCTATTGAACCAAATGACCCGTTAGCGGAGCAGAGGCAATAGCCACGTTCGATCCAGTATACGGGACGTCTGAAATTCGCTGCTAGCAAACATACATATAATCCGCCTGCCAGAACCATCCGTGAATTTTAATAAATCATCCAGGTGTTTGAACAGAATTTCATAATTTTCCTTACTCTGCGACCATGAAGTTGTCTCTTACTCTCGTTCTATGGACCTCGTTGTCCTCTCTTTTTGTCGCTGCTGCGCCAGCACCAGAACCTAACTACGACTACGACAGCAACCCGCATCTCCACCACTACCCTAAGACCTCACTGAAGGCCATATCACAAAACTACAAGCGCTACATTCAGGACACCCTGAATAAGCGAAGCCACAAAGATCAGTGCAACTCTAGAACTGTGACTGTCCGAAAAGAATGGTACGAAAAGCCCCACTCTGTAAATATCTATTTCCAAACGCTTGCTAACGAAAATCAAATAGGGGTTCTATGTCTAGAGGCGACCGCAAGCAGTATATCGAGGCCGTAAGCTGCCTCATCAAAAAGCCCGCCCTCAGCAAACCCGCCGACGTACCAGGCGCGCGCAACCGCCTTGACGACTTCGCCGCCGCGCACATTCAGGAATCAAACAACATTCATTTCAATGGTAACCTGTACGCATGGCACCGCTACTTCATCTGGACCTATGAAAAGGCTCTCCGCGAGGAGTGTGGCTACAAGGGATCGCAGCCGTACTGGGACTGGACGCTATACGCCGATGATCCACGCAACTCGCCTGTGTTTGACGGGAGTCCATATTCGATGGGCAGCAACGGCAAAGTCACGTTCCACGGAGCCACCTTACTCTCTGCTTTTGGGAGGCAGTTTACTCTGCCGCCCGGAACGGGTGGAGGGTGTGTCGAGAAGGGACCGTTTTCCGATCTCATCGTCAACCTCGGCGTAAACCCTACCATCATCGCTCCTGTCCCTGCCCCCGTCCCAGCGCAGGGCCCCGACGCCTCTGCCGCACAAAACAGCACTTCCAACAGCAGCGCACTCGTGGACGCGAAACTTGCTACTTCGCCCACGCTCATCAACCCTGCGCTGCAATACAACCCGCGCTGTCTGACCCGCGACATTAATCTGTTCTGGTCCAACCAGACGCACGCTTCTGATGTGGAATTCCTGCTCGCTTGTCCTAATGTCGATTGTTTAGAAAAGAGAGCTGATGGATGGGAACTCCCTGCTGACCAGCCGCAACCGCTGATTCATGCTGCTGGGCACTTTAGTGTTGGGGGGTTGCAGAACGATCCGTTCGCGAGCCCTGGGGATCCTATTTTTTATCTCCATCATGGGCAATTTGATCGTGTGTGGGCGATGTGGCAGGGCCAGGATTCGAAAAACCGCGTATATCAGGTTGGGGGGACAAAGACGCCTTTTGATAGTATGTTTTATTCATTTCTTCATTATCTTGCTACTCCTTGTCTTCAGTATTGCTCGCTAACTATACTATTTTAGCACCACCCAGCGAGAATGTAACTCTTGATGACTTTTTGGGTTTTGGGGCTGTGGCGGGTAAGGTCAAGCTGAGGGATATCATGTCCACACTTGATGGACCTTTCTGTTATTATTATGATGACTGAATGGTTTTCACTATTTGGATAACATGAGGTAGAGTGTGATGTAGAGGGGAGTTTTTAGGCGTTATCTGCTAGTTGACGTGTCCTTTCATTTATTGTGTATGCAGCTGCATACTTTTCTGGTAGTAATTATTTTAGCACTGGAAGCACTGGTGGATGTTCAAGCAGCAGGGGCAGCATTATAGAGCATCTCCTCATAAAATTGATCTATCCCATGCCAAATTCTCCTCTCCATCGATGGAGCTGTGCTTCAGAGTTGGATTTAATGCTGGATATATGCTTCAACCTTATATACTTTAATTCCAATCTCAAATTCCAACCAATTCATGACGAAAACCGTACTTCAGTTTCTGGACAAATAACGAATTAGGTTATTCTCGCTTCCAAAAATGGAGTTCAGGCAATAGCTTGACTCGCACACCAAAGACTCGCGCCCTAAAATTTAGCGAGGGAGTGCTAGTAGTACTTCATAGAAAAAACCTATCAAGACCATCAGCCCTACTACTATCATTCAAACTCTCCTCTCTAAACGGATCCAGCCTAGCAATTCAAATTATGAAATGCAAGATCTTGTATCACCTTAGAAGACAGTCTTGAAAAAAGTTCTTATAAGTGGGGGCTTAGTTCCCCCTTCTACGGCTGAAGTCCGATGGTTCTTTGCACATACGAAAGATCAGGAACCCGAAAATCTTCCAGCTACAAGCCTTGTTATAGGTCAGTTTAAGCCATTTCAGCAGTAACCTGCCGGCTGATAGCTGTGTGGTTTTACTGGTCTTATCTATTGACCTTTTCTGAACGTGGCGGTCTGTGCTGTCGTACTACCCGAAGTCATTCCGAAGGTCCGCACCCAATGTTGCACAACATGGAAAATCCTTCCAAGTGTGCAAGGATGAACCCGAGGCTTTGAAATCTCGTTAGGCTAATTTGTAAAACTGCATGCTGTAGCCTATTTCGGGAGCATTTGCGTTGTAATACTTACAAATCTAATAGGCAGATGGATTTCCCCTAAGGATTCCACGTGGCTTCCAGGGCCAAGAAGCCAAGAAGCTTATATATTGGTACTGTTCTCAAAGTGCAATAGGTATTTCGGGGCTAGAAGTGTTTACTGCGCTCCTCGTATACGGGCAAATCCCACGTAGAGGCTGGGATCTTCTTCAGGCAGATTTTGTCGTGCGTGCAGGGGGAGGCGCCTCTCACCTGCGCGCACTGTCTCTTGGAATTAGTTGTTTCGTGGTAGTTGGCAGCACCGGTAGTCCCATACTTTCACTTGCTTACTCACTGCATTCGAATGCCTTGCATGACTTTATCTACCCATCCTCTCCAGTATCTTATTATTTATGTTAAATTATAGAGTCATAAAACCTTACTCCAGACCGGCGTTTATGATGATGAGAGATGCAATCGACAGAGGCAGCAACAGTGCAAAACTCAGTAAAAGTGTCTCTGAATGGAGAAACCGACACCCCATCACCGCCGACGGGCGCTTATTCTATACTACTGCCTCTATTTCTAACAGATTTATTGATCGATTGGTTATATTATATACGGCCTTACGAGCCTCCTTGGCTAAGTCTATAGAATTCAGGGCATACAATATCACAATTATATACCAAATCAGCTCTGGTTCGCTCATTGTCGGCTCAGATAAAAGCAACGACAGCTCACGCCTGGAGACTAAAACGGAACCAGCGGAAGGAAAAATTAATACTGGGTCTAGGGGTATTCAGAGACATGAAATTAGCTCATTGACTATCTCGGAGATATGTTCAAAGACACCCGAGCCGCAGCCTTTAATCCTCAAATACTCCAGCGAGCCAGTTAGACTTGGTAAGCTCTTGACGAGACATTGGATCTGGTTTTTTTGACGTCCCAGACCATCAAGGCGAACCTCAGAAGAAGCCTCCCTAACCTAAATCTATGAGAAAAGAGCAAAATATTTCATATTCAATACGTCGGCAAACCAAACTTCCAGGAAATCTGTGGACGGTGAATCTTGCTTCGGATTTCTGTGTAAGTCCTAAGATCGTGAGGTCCCCAACTACTGCCCGGCTCCCACCAAGATCCTGGGAAACTTCAAGCAAAATAATTCCAAAACTTAATTTCTAATTATACCCTTGGAAGTCCGCGACCATGTGTATCGAACATTCAAATTTCTACGATATCTACCGAAGCTTGTATCCTCCGAACCACTAGTTATGGTAGTTACAGCTGGATTAGTGAGCTATTTTGCCCCCATCCCAGCTCCAAGGAATATCCCTGACAATCCGGGAAAGCAATAGACTTTCCTCGCCCTTATTAGCTTTGACTAATACACCGATCTGCAACTACCTGTAGTCCGAAGTCTTGTCCTTGATAGACTTATAGAATCGGTCCCACGTGGAGACTCTTACGGGTGCATCCGGAAATTTGTCCAGCTTCCACCTTTTCGTCAAGTCTAGGATACTGTCCCATACAGTCAGGGCATCTTGGTGACGACGGCTGCTCCTTTTGAGAAGGCTTTGATGTACTTCCCATTATTCCTTCTTTCTTCTTTTTTACATATTGCCAGCGATATTGTCGTACGAGAGGTTCCTCCTGGCATATGCTACAGGAATCACCGCACATCTCTCTCTGTTCATCCGAGGAGAATGGCATATTCAAGCTCCCCTGCTTTTAGTCTTTCATCTTCTCCTTAGTGTTTTCACCATCTATTACGAAGTTCACAAACCGGGCTTCTCCCAGAAGCCGTTGATAAATGCAGCATTCACCATCATGGGCTACATTCTTGGCTTGTTCTCAAGCATAATTACATGCCGATTATCTCCTTTCCCCCGGCCTGTATAAGTTTCCGGGACCGCGAGTAGCGGCTGCTACCAAATTCTGGCATATTTGGCAATGTCGAGATTCGCGGAATCGTCAGATAATGGCCAAGTTTAATGAAAAATATGAAAGCAATTTCGTCTGCACAAGTACCTTCACGCCCCTGATTGAAGCTATCCAAATCATTCCTAACTTATTCAAATTTGAGGGCCAGGAGAACTTGCGTCGTTCCATCCCGATTCTTTTAAGATATTGGAAGACTCTGGAACCGAATGCGAAAAGTCAAACTTCTCCGATCTGCTCCTACCCGATCTCTCCCTAGTATTCACACGGAACCGAGGAGTACACCATGCGAGAAGGAAAGATTGGAATCGTGCGCTGAGTCCGAAGGGTAAGAAAATTCAAGGGACCAACCCGTCCCTGCTCAAGACCGTTGTAGTGACAGAAAGAACCAGCTATTGCGTCGTATCAAAACAAAATAAATCGCCAGATCACAGCCCTCATGAAGTATCTTTCGGATTTCGATATAGCTCAGAAGCCAGTCTTGGTCAATGACATCATGTACTGGTTTGCTTTCGATTCTATGGGCGGATTCGCTTTCAACCAAGACTTCGGTATGATGAAACGGCGGGAATGGCATTACGCGATCCATAAATTCCGCCGTGCATGCCTTCGCCCCAGTCATCTGGCTCATCAAAATTGTGTTTGCTTTTTTCCCGTGGTTCTGGAAGATTAGATCTTGGATTGAAATGATAACATTTTACTATAAGCACATGGGCAATCGTGTAAAAATGGAATCGGGAGAAAATATATTGCCTCCTTCTTTATTGATGAAGCAGAAAATCGAAAAGATGATCCTTCCAGAGGTGATTGGATAAGCGGCGATGCGGCCACTGTTGTGGTTGCGGGAAGGTCCGTTCATGCAACTCCTCGTCCTTGTGATCTCGCCTGGTTTCATATTGTATTGACCTAGATTTCAAGTGACACTACTGCGCCTTCATTAAGTTCTATGTGCTACTGCCTTGCGCAGCATCCCGAACATTCGGAGAAAATCTACGAAATCAAGGCCGTCGATGCCCTCGATCTTGCGGCAAGTTCCGCCCTGCCCCATCTCAACGACGCAATCAATGAAGCAATGCGTCTCTACTCTGTAGCCCCATTTTTGTTTCCCATGAAACACCCCCCAAGGCGTAATGATCGGTGATATCTTTATTCCTGACAGTACAGAAGCTTTGGCGCCTCGATGGGTCATTTTTCGCGCGGAGTCTTGCTTTGAGCGTGCATTAAGATTCATTCCCGAGCGTCGGTACAGCAAGCTTGAAATGGTAAATAATAGAAATGTGTTCTCTCCATTTCGGATGGGAAGAGCTAGTTGTGTAGGCCAGGGTCTCGCTTTGACTAAAATCCGTCTGGTGGCCGCGGGGTTAGTAAAGAAGTTTGAAATCAGGTTTTTACCTAGTGAGGATGTTCATGAAGTTTTGAGGGACATGAAGGGTCAGCTTACTTCGCAGCCAGGGTAGTTGTGGTTGAGATTCGAGGGGAGGGGATAGACGTGCCAGTAGAAGGTGGGCCTACTGTTCTTTTGAAGTATAGACTATGAATGTCAACATAGATTAGAGCAAATGGACATAAATGGTCTTCAAATCTCTCAAAAGAAAACTTGCGGAGTTGGCCCAAGTAGTTGGTCTCAGCCAATTTAGGGCAGTAGAAAACATTAAATAGAGTCAAATTAAGACTTCTTCTTTTACCCCTTGAATTATACTTTAATTGTGAAGTATCCACGAGCGGAATAGTAAGGAGAACCTTGATATGGAGCTTTAGGCTTTAGCCGGAGCGCTTAGACGGAAATGCGCGCGCTTCAATGGCATGACGGAACCTGCTGTTGATGAATGGTGATGAGTTGTTAATATGGTTGAGAAGTGTATAGATCACTACTAAACTCATTTATTCTAAGCTCTTTGTATTTAAATTTCTTGCTATGCTTCTAAAAACACGAATGCCATGCAAATGCCCATCTCACAGGGAACGCCGGGCGGATTTGTGTAGCCAACTTATAGCGGTTTTTGACGCTGGGAACTCATGCATAGGTTTCTCAATTTTTTTATTCAACTCTTGCCGGATCCTTCGGTGATTAATCGATGTAACCGAACCGTGATAAATTCGTGAATGTAGGCCAGTAAGTCGATTCGTAATTTTCCGTCCTAAATGCCGTACCGCGCTAAAATGTCAAGTTCGTACAGTTGTTGGGTAGAAATTCGGCCATTGCTCGCGGAGTCAATCCATGGCGCTTATTGATAGTAAATGAGACTTCAATCTGTACTACAAGGGTGACAAGCATGTGCTATTCAGGCAACACTTTCCAGTGAAAGGAGCCGCAACCCCAACCCTTCAGACTTTTACTTCGTATAGCAATATTGATCCTAATTTCGTCACATAACCCTTGGTCTCCATCACGTTCTATCCCTTTTGGTCCAGGTTTCTTCGAACACGCCGCAAGCTGCCCCTGGAACAAATATCCCGAAAGGTATGCTAAATATCCATTGCAATGTGAACTCAATAGGCTCGATTCACAAGACAATTCACTATGATTAAAGCGAGGTATCCCAATACCTCCCACCCAAGTGAAGACGCCTTCTGGCTTTTCCTTGTCAGAACACATCTTATCTCCGCTTTGGACAGTACTTGGAAGCGGATCGACGTTTGATATCCTTCATATATCATTGAAACAGTTTTCTTCCCCATGATGGTAACTATCTCAAAGTCCAAGGGTTATATACCAATATAAATATTCATTCCCAAGAACCTAAAAAACATCATCTTACCATCTCGATTCCATCTGCTTTTTCACATTCAGCAATATCAAAACAAACATCGCTCCTAGCATAGCTTTTGCTTTCGTGAACGCCATCGCCATCTCTCTGAACTCCAAATTACACCTGCCTCCACCTTCCGACCTCCATTTATAGTATTCTGGATTTAGATCAATTTTTCCCCCAGGGATGCCCGAGTCCGAGTTAGAATTCTAACTTGTCTTGTTTCAGTCAACTTTGATCCTAATTTGGGATTTTTACATTATAATGGATTATTTAATTACATAATTTGTCATTTTTATATTTTTATAACTTGCGAATTGAATTCGACAAACCCGAGTTGGAATCTTATTTTCTTAACCTAGATTTAGATTCGCTGAATTACGACTCCGACTTGGGCAATGTTGTTTTCCCCTTTCCATATCGATAATCACCGGCAACTAGATTCGAGAAGAAGATCTCGTCAATAAACCATAGCGGACGATGCCCTCAAAACGCTTCTTCCGGGCTGCAGGAGAACGCTTGATACTATATCTTTATTCAATCGCCATGCTGGCCAGCGTCTTCTTGGGGAACATCCTTCACTGCCTGTCCTGAGTATATTTAAGGTTTTGGTACAATGACCTCAGGGGCTCCGATTCCAGTTCTGCAAAATGTAATTTTCATTATTAAACATAGATTCGATTATTTTGCTTTAGGGGCTACACGGGCAGGAATCAGTACTTCATTTGCTAGGCTGGTGGTGTCCCGTGATTGCTTTTACCGTCTTGCAGTACCGTACAGACGCAGGATATATATAATCAACGAGGGACGCGGCGAGAAATCGCAAGATTTCATCTTTGGTTATTGGAGATGGGCTGGTAAGGTGGGATATTGCTATCCTGATGAGTTTCTGATTTTGGGTTGGGTTACGCTTTGGATGTGGAAGATTTTCGCAGCGGGATGAATTGCTCTTGTGATTTTTGGGTTTATTATCGCGATCTGGATTTCGTAAAAAAGGATTAAAAAGGAGGATAAGACTATGTTCAGATTTTGGAATCTGTGGATGGTTTGTGTTTATAGGTTACTATTGATCAAAGTAATAGAGGGTCACTTGGCTATGCAGAGGCCTTATATTTTTGTTTTTGACTTGACTTTCTTGAATTTTCCAGTACCGAACTGCCCATATAGTACGGAAAATATTCCTCATAATCTTTCCCCTCTTAAAACCCACCAAGTAATAAATACCCCCGCCAAAACCTTCCATAACTAA
>Ga0247778_1000662_pt1 | contig 33515 bp, 30 predicted proteins | sample UWRJL049202B5_FD_179939 | JGI IMG/M metagenome (GOLD analysis project Ga0247778, IMG submission 179939) | Plant litter microbial communities from Arlington Agricultural Research Station in Wisconsin, United States - UWRJ-L049-202B-5 | ecosystem: Environmental > Terrestrial > Plant litter >...
TCTCCAGGTTGTCCTTACCGCGTGCCACCCAGGGTGTCGGCTTTACATTGCCCGTGAAAGCCTTGAGATTGGGACCGAATGAAGTAGTATAGGTCTGCGTAGGATCATATGCTCCGTCATACTGCGGCAGCAGACGGCCGTCCAGTCTTGGTCCCCATACGTCATAGTCCTTGTCATTCCGGCCTGAGCCCGTACCATTCGCCAGGTAGTCGCCGAATGCATACTGCTGGTTGTCGCCGCCGCCATATTCATTCTGCACCCTGGGAACCGAAGTGAACCCTTTATTGAACTGCGTGCTGGAATTCACTTCGACGGTAAACCCCTTGCCGTTCTTTTTACCTCTTTTCGTAGTGATGAGAATAGCGCCGTTGATACCGCGGCTGCCATAAAGGGCGGCAGCGGTCGGACCTTTCAGTACCGTATAGGTTTCGATATCGTCCGGGCTGATATTCCAGGTATCGGAATTGATCGGGATCCCGTCTACAACATAAAATGACAGCGGAGAGCCACGCAGCAGTACAGTGGGAGAGGCCAGCATCTCCTGGTTGACGCCTACGTTCAGGCCGGCGACTTTGCCGGCCAGGCCGTTAATGGGATTCGGCTCACGCGCCTTCAGCAAATCCTCTCCCTTTACTTCCTGCACGGAATAACCCAGACGCTTGGTCTCTTTCTTAATACCCAGAGCCGTTACCACAACCTCGTTCAGGTTCTTGGAATCTGCAGTAATAGTGATCGTAAGACTATTTTCAGTGCCGACCGTCACCTCTTTCGTAGTGAGGCCTACGCCGGTAAAGATCAGTCGGTCGCCCTGTTTGGCCTGGATGCTGAACTGGCCGTCCGTATTGGTGGAGGTTCCTTTTTTTGTTCCCTTGACTATAACGCTGGCGCCCGCTATAGGACTTTGGTCAGTCTCAGACAGAAGGCGGCCGTTGACCACTTCCTGCGCCATGGATAGCAGTGGTAATAAGAACATTGCCAGCCAGATCCCTATGGGGAGGGGGAATCTTTTACTCATAATACAGTAGATTTTTGTTTGAGAAGAAGCAGAAAAATTATGAGTGCGAATTTATCCGGGTAATGTGATGGGAAGGTTAGGCCAGGTTTAAGTAAATGTTAAGAGTTTATAAATACTAAACGAATGTTAAGTATTTATAAATAAATTATAAACAGCATGCCTGTAAAGAGTGGGAGTTAGAACAGGTAGATGACCAGCAGCAGCGCGTCGGTGTCGCCTGCATTTTTCAGCCGGTGTTTGGCCCGGCCATCGAAGAAGAGGGTATCGCCCTCATGGAGGATAAAGGTCTCTTGTTCTACCTGGTATTCGATGCTGCCTTTCAGCACGTACTTGCATTCATAGGCGTCCGTGCTGATCATATTCTTCCGGGATGCGCCCTTTTTCAATTCGAGCATGACGATATCCGTGGCCTGGGAGACGACGGCCCGCGTCAGGATGCGTTTGTAGGAGAATCCCCTGACCGGTTCCTTTTCAAAAATTTTCTCCTGTCCCTTCCGGATGATCATCACACGATTGTTACTGGCCGTATCGTGCATGTCTTCGAAAAAGGTCTTGAGATCTTCACCTAAAGAATGGATGATATTGAATAATACGGGTAATGAGGGGACGGTCCGGTTGTTCTCGATCTGAGAGATCAGCCCTTTGCTGACGCCGGCCTTGACGGCCAGCTGCTCCAGCGTGATGTTCTTCTGTGTCCTCTTCGTTTTGATCTTATCGCCCAGCAGCAGCAGCAACTCTTCGTTCATAGCTTACTCTTTCACTTTTTATTCATTACTGTATCCCATACGCCTGCAGGATCTTCGTAAATATAGCCGTATTCTCATATACACCCCTGAACAATCCTGATCGCGGTCCATAGGCGAATACCGGCACCGGGATCGCGGTATGGTCATTGGTGGAGAACTGGCCGCTGACCATTCCTTTCGAATAATCCCCGTCCACCAGGCTGAGGCCGCCGGTCTCGTGATCTGCCGTGACGATAACCAGGGTCTCGCCATTCGCATCGGCAAATTCCAGTGCCTTGCCTACCGTCCTGTCGAAATCCATTACTTCAGTGGCGATATAAGAAATATCATTTGCATGGCCGCCATAATCGATCTGGGCGCCCTCCGTCATGATAAAGAAACCAGGTCCATTCGAGGATAAGAGCTGCAGGCTCTTTCCCAGGGCCCGTTGTAACCAATCGCCTCTGCCGTTCTGCATCGACAGACCCGCCCTCTTCTCCACAACGATCCATTTGCCGGTCCCGCCCACCTGGCCCGATCCACCCGATATCTGTCCTTTTCCCGACGGGACCAGCACACTATCGATTGAAGAGACCACCTGGAATTTTGCCTTCAGTTCCTGTAAGAGGGCTGGTGTGATCGCCGCCCGATCACCTTCCCGCAAAATAGCGACATTGTCAAGACTCTCTTCGCCGGAACCCATCAGAATTTCTATGGGCTCTTTTTCCAGGTCCCTCAGAATGCCTGCGGCATTGTCCCGCTCGGTCTGATGGCCATAGAAATCCGCCGGTGTAGCATCGGCTATATCCCCGCAGGTCACCAGGCCTGTCCTGATCTTTTTTCGCGCCAGGATGGCGGGCAGCAGCGGCAGGGCCGCCCCGGTATGGTCCACGCCAACCGCCCTGTTATTGGTCTTGACTCCCGAGGAAAAGGCCGTGGAGCCAGGAGCCGAATCGGTAATATAGCTGTCGTAGCTGCTGGTCTTCGACAGACCGACCTGCAGCATCCTGAAAATATTCAATTCTCCCCGGTTGGCCGTATACCCCGCATAGAGCTGGGCCAGCCCCGTACCGTCCCCGATTAAAAGGATGACGTTCTTCGCGGGTTTGTCGATCCCATCCGATTGATAAGAAGGCTGATACGCCTTATAGCCGGCAGCAGTAGCCGTATAGCTCGTCTTTGGAAGACTATCGAGATAATTGCTCAGGGCATCGATATGGTCTGTGTTGATATAGTCGGCCCGCAGATGGATAAATTGCTGCCAGGCATTGATGAAGTCGGGTGCATCCCAGAATCGTACGGGTTTTTTCAGATCATGGGCCTTCTTCACGGCCGTTTGCAGAATGGCCCATTCTTTCGCCGGCACGATCCCCTTGCCATTCCACTGGCTATAGCTCTTAAAGTCATCGCTGAGCAGGACGATCTTCTCCAGGGCCGCCGGACTGTAATTCCTGTATAGCTCTCCGTCGAACCGGATAAAGGCCGGATAACCCGCAAACAGGGACGGGTCCGGACGATTCCCGGTAATGACGAAATGCAGGGTGGGGCAGGCCACCAGCTCCGGGTATTTCCGGATGGTCTCTACCAGCTTGTCAAGGGTATGGATCGAGTCAGTCTTGATATCGATCAGCAGCTGCAGACCCCGGGATGGATCGGCATAGACCGATCCCTTATTCTTTTTCAGACATTCGAGGATCGGCTGCAGGTAAAGCCTCTCCAGGGTCAGCCGGGGATCCAGCTCTTTGCGGCTATGTGCAACCAGCAGTCCCCCATCCACCAAAAAGATATCGGCCTCGATGGACCCGAAACCATGACTATAGGCCAGCCAGAAAGGAATCGCCTGCTTGTAATCATTATGTGAATGCGTATTGGCGATGGAGTAGCCTCTCTCCTGGGCATAAACGCCGGGATGCGGCAGGATAGCAAAAGACAGCACCAGAAAGGCAAAAACAGCTTTTTTCATTTCAATTGTTTGGGGGACGCAAAATACCGGATTTTTCGGTATTATATTTTTCCGGGTCCTTGTTAATGTTCCCTTCATAGAATGCTCATAATTTCTTAACAATGAGGTAAGAATGTAGTAATAAGCAGTTTAGAACTTTGGAAAACCACAATAATGGAAAAAAGACCCGTTGATGTAGTTGTTTTATCTGATGTTCACCTCGGAACTTACGGATGCCGGGCTAAGGAACTTGTCAATTACCTCAAGAGCATTACCCCGAACATCCTTATTCTGAATGGAGACATCATCGACGGATGGCAATTCTCCAAGCGTTATTTTCCCAATGCGCACATGAACGTCCTCAAAGAGATCCTCCAGTTCATCACCAATGGTACCCGTGTCTTTTACATCACCGGCAACCATGACGAGATGATGCGCCGCTATGCGGATGTCCAGGTCGGCAATTTTACCCTGACTGACAAATTGGTATTGGAGATCGATAACAAGATGACCTGGATCTTTCACGGAGATGTTTTCGACAACACCACCAAGGGGAGCGCCAAGATCCTGGCCAAGCTGGGCAGCAGCGGTTACGAAGGCCTGATCCTGTTCAACCGCCTCATCAATTTTATCTTACGATGCTTTGGCCGCGAGCGGGTGTCCATCAGCAAGCGCGTAATGGCCGGTGTCAACAAGGCCGTGGCCAAGATCAATGATTTCGAATTGATCGCCGCCGAACTGGCCATCGGAAAAAAATACGACTACGTCATCTGCGGCCATATCCACCAACCCTGTAAAAAGGAAGTAAAAACAAAGGATGGACAAGTGACCTATCTGAATTCAGGCGACTGGGTCGAACATTGTACGGCATTGGAATATAGCCAGAACGAGTGGACCATTTTCGAATACAACGAGAAGGACTTCCCCGCAACCCAGACCATAGAAATGAAACCCTCTCTTACCGTAATGACGGACGAGATCAGTTTTTATATTAATTCCCTGGCGGCAATATAATGCCGGCCACAACAAAACAGTCATGAAAATATTATACGCAGTACAGGCGACCGGCAATGGTCATATCAGCAGGGCCATGGAACTCCTTCCTTACCTGGAACGGTATGGCAAGGTGGATATCTTCCTCAGCGGCGCCAACAACAGCCTGCAGCTGGATGCCTCCGTAAAATACCGGAGTAAGGGTATGAGCCTTTTTTATACCAACAGCGGTGGTCTCAACTATCCCCAGATCATCCGGAAGTTCGCCCCTCTCCGGATCTGGAAAGAGGTAAGGGAGTTACCGGTGGAGAAATACGATCTTGTCCTGAATGATTTTGAGAGCATTACCTCCCTCGCCTGCGCCTATAAGAAAGTGCCCTCGGTGAATTTTGGCCACCAGGCCAGCTTCATCTCACCGAAGGTTCCCCGGCCCGAGAAGAGAGAGGCCATGGGCGAGTTCATCCTGCGGAATTATGCCCGCGCTACCCAATACATTGGTTTGCATTTCGCACAATACGACGATTTTATCCTCCCTCCCGTTATCAAAAAGGATATCCTGCAGGCCGAGCCCATCGATAAAGGGCATATTACGGTCTACCTCTCTTCCTACAGCGATGCTGTTGTGGCGGCCCATCTCCATCCTTTGAGGGACCACCAGTTCCAGGTTTTTTCCAAAGAGGTCAGCCAGCCCCTACAAAAAGGCAATATTCTCTTTATTCCTGTCGGCAAGAACGCCTTTAACAAGAGCCTGATCGGTTGTAAGGCCATCATCACCGGCGCCGGATTTGAAACACCCGCCGAAGCCCTCTACCTCGGCAAGAAGCTCCTCGTGATCCCCATCCGCGGGCAATATGAACAATGGTGCAATGCGGCGGCCCTGCAAAAGATGGGCGTGCCCGTCCTGAAAACTTTAGATGCCAGCTTCCAACCAATCTTTGATCAGTGGATGGCGCAAAAGAAGAGACCCCTGCTCCGGCTGGATCATTCCACGGAGTCGATCGTCAGTTACCTGATGCATAATTGTACGGAAGGGAAAAAGAATGCGCTGGATCTGCTCTACCCGGAGTTTGTGTTTAATTAAGAGCTTTTTTTCTTTTTGGCAGCTATATAGTCCGCCGCCGCTGTACTTGCCCTTCTATTTAGCTACAGAGCCTATTCCCAGCGTGGACTTTATCCCAGCCTAGTATCAATACGCTCCCGTGGCAACTAAGGCGGACTCTTATAGCTGCCTGTCCACGTCTGTGCTACTTACCCTAAGCAACATTCGCGACTCGCCCTATCCTCGAGTTTATGCAGGACTATGTCGCATGAGGTGCCTTAGGCGATCCGGGACCGTAACATGCCGAAGCCAATGACAGTCCACGATGAGTAAAGTAGAAAAAGACGAATAGAGAGATCGGGTACAGCACCGGTGCGATATAGTCCGCAACCAGCAACACAGAAGTGTCTTAAAAAAAATAAAGCCACCATCATGGAAATGAAGTGGCTTCTGCATGAGAAAATTCAACTCTACATATATAAACCATCGAATTAACAGGTGACTAACCGATTAACAGGACCCAAAGCTACGCGTCCCGTATTACGCCCATCTTACGGGATCATTATCCTAATATTAAGCCCCTACACATGTTTGCCTTTATGCTTCAGCACCTTCGCCTCCAGGTAGAAGATGATCTCTTCCGCAATGTTTTTTGATTGATCCCCCACTCTTTCCAGCTTTCGGATGATCGACAGGATCCACAGCGCCTGCGCCGTGTCTTCCGGATGCTCTGCCAGGTGTCTTTCCAGCACCTTATTGGAATCCTTGTTCACCTGGTCCAGGAGGTCATCCTTCTTAAATACACTCCGGGCCAGCACCGTATCCTCGTTCTCAAAGGCGGTCTGCGTATCTTCCAGCATATTCACCGATTCCTCATACATGGGCAGGATCCGGGTTGCGTCCAGCATCTTCTGGGTAAAAGGAGCCTCTGCATCGATAATATACTTCCCAATCCCCTCCGCAATATCCCCGATCCGCTCCAGGTTGGAGTTGATCTTCAATACGGCCAGAAGAAAACGCAGATCGATGGCCACGGGGCAGAAGAGGGCAAAGATATTCTCACAGTCCCGGTCGATCTTCAGTTCAGTGCCATTGACCCTTTTCTCTTTCAACACCACTTCCCGGGCAAGATCCTTGTCGAAATTCAAAAAGGCCAGCCTGGCCTTGCTCAGCTGGGAGTTGACCAGGGACCACATATTGATGACTTCCGTCTTCAGCAGCTGCAGTTCTGTTTCTATTTGTGCCATTGTATAAAGGAATATAAGTGAGGTTTAGCTGAATCTTCCCGTGATATAATTCTGGGTACGTTTGTCTTTGGGGTTGGTGAACATGGTCGTCGTCTCATCATATTCCACCAGCTCTCCCATATAAAAGAAGGCGGTCCTGTCGCTGCATCTTGCCGCCTGCTGCATGTTATGCGTAACGATGATCAGGGTATAATTCGCCTTCAGCTCGTGGAAGAGTTCTTCCACCGTGGACGTGGAAATAGGGTCCAGGGCCGAAGTAGGCTCATCGAACAAAAGAACTTCCGGCTCCATGGCGACCGCCCGTGCGATACAGAGTCGCTGTTGCTGCCCGCCGGAAAGGAATGACCCCTTCTTGTTCAGGGAATCCTTCACTTCGTTCCAGAGCGCCACCCGGGTCAGCGAATGTTCTACAATCCTGTCCCTTTCCGCCCGGGGCAGCTTGATCCCATTGAGCTTATAACCGGCGATCACATTGTCATAGATGCTGAGGTTGGGAAAAGGATTCGGCCGCTGGAATACCATGCCGATCTTCAGCCGGACAAAGATAGGATGCATCTCATAGATGTTCTCACCATTGATCGTCATTTCTCCCGTGGAGGTGGCTCCGGGAATCAGTTCATGCATCCGGTTGATGCAGCGCAGGTAGGTTGTCTTCCCGCAGCCTGATGGTCCCATGACGGCGATCACATGATTCCGGGGGATCTCGATATTCACATTCTTCACCACGTGGTTGCCCCCGAATGAAGCATTGAAATTCCTGCTTTTTATAATTGTACTTTCCATTTTTGGGTTATCAGCTTTGTAAAAATATTGAGGAATAATACCCATAACAACAAGACCAGCGAGGCGCCCCAGGCCAGATCATGCCAATCCTTATAGGGACTGGTGGCATAATTGAAGATCAGCAGAGGCAGACTTTGCATGGGCTTGGTGGGATCGCCGGAGATATAAGGATTGCCGAATGCCGTGAAGAGCAGGGGCGCCGTCTCCCCCGTGATCCTGGCGACGGATAACATCACGCCGGAGAGGATGCCGCTGAACCCGACGGGAAGAATCACCTTCAAAAGAACCCGGTGGAAGGGCATCCCCAGGGCAAAGGCGGCCTCCTTGAGGGAATCGGGTAGCATTTTGAGGGTCTCTTCCGTCGACCGGACGATGATGGGCAGCATCATGATCGCCAGGGCCACGCTGCCCGAAAAGGCGGAAAACCCACCCAGGGGCTTCACCAGCCAGAAATACGCGATGATCCCTATCACGATCGAGGGCACTCCCTGCAGGATATCGACGGACAGCCGGCACCAGTAGGCCAGTCGTGTCTTCTTATATTCATTGAGGAAGACCCCTCCCATGATGCCGAGCGGAATGGCAATCACCGAGGCCATGCCAATCATGATCACAGACCCCAGCAGGGCATTGGCGATGCCGCCACCCACCTCTCCCACCGGTTTGGGAATATGGATAAGGAATTGCCAGTTGATCCTGCTGATCCCGGCCCTGATGATGTACAAAAGAATTGCTACCAGGGGGATCACACAGGAAAAGGCCAGTACGGTCGTCAGGATCTGGAACGCCCTGCTCTTCCCGATCCTGTATTTAACATGATTCTTTTGCATAGAACTTATTCATGGGTGAAACGATCGATGATTTTTTTCCCGGCGATATTGATGACCACCGTGACCAGGAAGAGCGCCAGCCCCAATTCGATCAGGGCGGAGAGATAGACGGTCTTATCTGCTTCCGTAAACTCGTTAGCGATCACGCTGGCCATGGTATTACCCGGGGCGAAGATATTTTTTGGCAGGATGCTCGTATTGCCGATGACCATGGTGACGGCCATCGTTTCCCCAAGGGCCCGGCCCAGGGAAAGGAGGATGCCCGCAAAAAGACCGGACCGGGTATAGGGTAACACGACACTACGTATGACTTCCCAGCGGGTAGCGCCCAATCCATAGGCCGCCTCTTTGAGTGGAGAAGGCACCATCTGGATCATCGACCTGCCTAAGGATGCGGCATAGGGTATGATCATCACTGCGAGGATGAGGCTGGAACTGAAGATGCCCACACCCAGGGGCTGCTGTACCCCAATGCTTTTTTCAAAGCTGCGGACCATCGGTACCAGGACGGCCAGCGCCCAGAACCCATAGATCACGGAAGGCACGGCTGCAATCAATTCCACAGCATTCTTCAGCAGGTTGGAGAACCATCCGCGGGGATGATATTCACCCAGAAAAATGGCAATCGAGATAGAAAAAGGGATCGAGATCGCAAGCGCTAAAAACGAGCTCAGCAAGGTACCCACCAGGAAAGGAAAGGCGCCATAGACATCCTTTACCGGATTCCAGGTCTTTCCCCAGAGGAATCTCAGACCCAGCAGCCGGATGGAAGGAAGAGACTGCACGATCAGGGTTAGTAAGATGCCGAGTACCAGGATGACCAGGAGAAGCCCAGTGATGACCAGGACATTCTTAAAGACATTCTCTGTGCGGATCTGACGAAAGGATCTTCTGATCCTGGCAGCTGCCCTGGCCGCTATCGGTGCCGGGCTTTGTACAGGGGCGGGAATAGTGTAAGGTGTATCCATAACTGGTTATTTCTGATTGAACGATACCGGCTGGCCGTCATAGGTGACGGATCGTAGGATGGCATCTCCTGTACTGACGGCAGCGGGTGAGAGATCGGCATAATAAAGAGCTCCGCTGTAACGCTGTCCCTCGTGGATCATCCAGGACAGCAATTTCACCATGGCCGCAGCCCGCTCGGCAGAATGATGCTGGTAATGCTGTTCTTTATAGAATAGCACCCAGGAGAAGGCGGCGATGGGATAGCCGTCGGCGGCCTGGGTATCGGCCAGAGAGATCTTTGAGTCGGCCGGGATTGGAATATTCGCTGCGGCAGTGATGCTCGCGATATCGGGGGTTATGAAATGTCCGGCCCTGTTCCTGATCTTCGCACAGGCCATCTTATTCTGCATGGCAAAGGCAAGCTCGATATAGCCGATGGCACCATGGGTCTGGCGGATTAGCCCGGCAACGCCCTCATTGCCCTTTCCTCCCAGGCCCGCAGGCCAATTGACGGACGACCCTCTCCCGACGATCGTTTTCCATGGCTCGCTGACCCGGGCAAGATAAGTGGTGAAAATATTGGAAGTGCCGCTGCCGTCGGAGCGATGTGCGATCACCACCGGCACGGCAGGCAGATGAATACCCGGATTACAGGCCGCAATACCCGTATCGTCCCAGCGGGTAATCCTGCCAAGGAACATACCCGCCAGCACCTCGGACGTCAGCCGCAGCGGCTCCGTCACTTCCGGCAGGTTATAGCTGAGGACAACGGCGCTGGCCGTAACCGGCAGATGCAGGACCGCGGCCCCTGAAAGGCTATCCTGCTCCGCATTCATGGGGACATCGCTGGCGCCAAAATCGATGGTCCTGTTGATGAGTTGAGAGATTCCGCCTCCGGAACCAATGGACTGGTAATTGACTTTCAGGCCCCTGGATCGGTAATATTCGTAGAACATTTTTGAGAACAGGGGATTGTCAAAAGAACTGCCGGCTCCGATCAGGCTTACGGTTTCAGGGCCAGTGTTACAGGAAACAAGGCTCAGGACCGCCAGCAGGAGGGCGGCATGCAGGGAGCCTTTGATTGTTCTCATTTATTAAAATTAAAGGTTCGACCCTTGTTATCACAGCGCTTCTGAAAAGGAAACAATTGCTTAACACGGATTGCCCAAAAAGAGATGAGGCCACCCGCAGGGGTGGCCTCATCTCTTTTATCGGGATCTTCTTAGAATGAATATTTCAGACCCAGTTGCCCCTGCCAGCGGGAATTGATGGGGTCGTTATAGTAGTAATGATTGCCCAGGTTCGGCTGCTGGAACTGGAAGGTCGGCGTATAGTTGACCGTCGTTCCATCGGCCTTGTACGGGTTGCCCACAGCGTTTCCGGCTGCATCAGGAACAAACTTCAGGAAGTTCACTGTATAGTTGTTCAGGTTGCTGACAAAAGTGATATGGCCCCAATTATTATTGATCAGGTTCAGGACGTTGAAGACATCCATGCTGATGGCCAAAGTGTGTTTGTTGTTGACGCCGAAATGAAATTCATGCATCAGTTTCAGGTCTACCTCATGATTCCAGGGCGTGCGCATTCCATTGCGTTCAGCGTATTTACCCCTTCTTGTCTTCAGATATTTGTCGGCATCCACGAAGGCATTGAAGGCTGCCCTGTTGGCGCCATCCAGGATCATGGTCTGCGATTCAGCCACCGTAGGTATATAGGGCAGGGCCGAATTGGGGTTCAGGATATTACCCGGTGCGCTGGCATAGATGACCGTGTAAGGATTGCCCGAAGAACCGGCGTAGAAGAAATTCAACGATGTGGTATTTGTCTCGTTCCACCGCATCGATCCACCCAGGGTAGCTACGATATGATGACGAAGATCGAAGTTCGAATAACCCAGCTGCGGGCTGTTGGAAGAAATTGCAGGGTTGTAGTCCCAGTTGCTCTGCATCGAGTTACGGATACCGTTGGCAACGTCCTTGGACATTCCATAGGTGTAGGCCGCCGACCAGTTATAAACAAATGAAGACGACTTGCCCACATGGATGGGGTCCGATGACTTGGCGAGCTGACCGGTGATATTATACCGATAGCCCTTTTTCGTATTGGTCAGCAAAAAGATATTCGCGTACTGGCTGCTGTTGTTGCCACCAACATATACCGGCGTCTCCTTAGGACCGGTGGGGAAGAACTGCGTCTGATCCTTCTTGTTGATCTGCTGGAACAATACGTCATGGATGGTCTTGGTATACATACCGTCCAGGGTCAGCTTGTACCCATGACCTAATTTGAAGTCGACGGCTAGGCTGCTGCGCCAGACCGTGGGAAGCTTGAATTTGTTATCCACCAGGTCGATCTCACGGGTCGTGATAGAACCGGGACTGACGGCTCCGACGGTACCCACCAGGTCAGCCGGACCTTTAAGCGGCACAACCGTGCCGGATGCCGGCCTGTAATCGATATTGTTGAAATTCGGTCCGCTGAGGGTATAGGCATATCCCAGCCATGCGAAAGGAATACGGCCGGTGAAGATACCGCTACCGCCTCTTACAACAACAGATTTATCACCGTTGATATCCCAGTTGAAGCCCAGGCGGGGGGACAGGGCGGCATTGCCGAACCATTTGTTATTGAACTGGCTGAAAGATGTATGAGAATACGTAGGGCTGGTGGTGTTCACATTATCAGGGACAGAATTCAGCTGAGGGTCCGTAGGAGGCTGCGAACCAACATAGGAATAATCCACGCGGATCCCCGGGGTGATCTTGAATCTGTTGGTGATGGCGATCTCGTCTTCCGCATAGGCACTCAACAGGCCGACCTTGAAATCGCTGCCGGGCACATGATCACGAAGAGAGGCATAGTCATTCTTGCCGGCGCCGGGGGCATAGGCGCCACGGATACGGTTGGGCTGGTTGGCATCGAAGGCTGCGATATTGCTGTACTGCCAGCGGCCATTCCAGGAGTTGACAAATCCATAGTTGAAATCGTAGAACTCATTATGGGTTCCGAAGGTGAATTTATGGATACCCTTGTTCCAGGTAACGTTATCCGTAAATTCAAAAGTCTTCTGCTTCTGATCGTAGATAGACGCCTCGCGCCAGGTGCCCACCCAGATATTAGCGGCGCCATTGGTGATGTCCACATAGGGCGTCACATTGTTGAAAGCGCCGGGATAAGTGCGATAGTCATGGACGTTGATATAACCCAGGATCAGGTTATTGTTCACCGAATTGCTGAACTTCGTCTTCAGCTCGGCAACGATGTTGATGTTCTTGCTGTACTGGGTAAAGTCGGTAGAGCTGAACTGGTAGACAGCTGGCGTACGTTCCAGGTTATTGCCCCAGCCCTTAGTGTAGATGCCTCTGAGCGTTAGGGTTGTCTTGGCACTGATATTATAGTCCAGGCGGCCGAAAAATTTATCGCTGTTGGTAAAGATCTTTCCGGGGGCAAAGCTGCCGGCAGTATTAGCACCGACGGCCGTATTATAATGGTTTTGGATATCCTCCGCCTGGGCTTGGGTAAGGGCTGAACCAGGATCTCCTACATTATAGAAGGTTGGTTCCTGCCGGCGGGTGATCTCCACATTGGCGATAAAGAACAATTTATTCTTAACGATGGGGCCGCTGAGGGTGCCGCCATACTGATAATCGTAAAAGTCGGAGCCAATGCCCTTCTTGGTAGCATCCGGGCTCTTGCCCACCAGGATCTTGTTCCTTCCATAACCATAGACAGACCCATGAAAATCATTGCCGCCGCTCTTGGTGACCGCATTCACGCTGCCGCCGGTAAAATTGCCCAGCTTCACATCATAAGGAGCCAGCTGCACCTGTACTTCCTGTATCACATCCAGGCTATAAGGATTGGTACGGGTACCGGAACCGGCCGTACCGGATTGGCCGCCGCCGCTGACGCCGCCAAAGGAGTTGCTGAAACCGATCGCGTCATTGTTCATGGCGCCATCCAGGGTGATATTATTATAACGGAAATTGCTGCCGCCAAAAGAGTTGTTATTCGATTGAGGGGTCAGCCTGGTAAAGTCGGAAAGACTCCTTCCCAGGGTGGGTAAGGTGGTCAACTGCGCCTTTCCTACCGTCAGGCCGGAAGACTGCGCTCTCCTGCCGCCAACCACCACCACTTCGGTGAGGGCCTGTTCATTCAGCAGGAGTCCGATATTCAGGTCGGGATTCGATCCCAGGCCCAGGTTGACATCGGAGAGGGTTTGTTCTTTATATCCGGTAAATGATATCTTAATGGTATAAGGACCGCCTACCTTCAGGTTGGAAATAACGAAGATGCCTTTGTTATTGGTCTGCGTTCCTGTAGAGTACCCGGTGGGTTCATGTTTTACAACGACAGAGGCTCCGTTTACGGGAGTTCCTTTTGCATCCAATACCGTACCGTTTAAGGTGGCAGTGGTTTCCTGGGCAGCAGCAAAGTTGATGGCAAACCCGAAACTCATGCACATAATCAGCAATAATCTAAAACGACTCATAAGTGGTTGTTGAATTTTGTGCAAAGGAAGACCAAGGGTGTTACCGCCAGGTTACCGGAATGTTAAGGAATTATTAACGACCGGCAACAAGGCGTTACAAAGAGCATTTAACATATGCATAATCAAGTGATTGCAAGCAATTTAAGCATAAACCCGTAGTTACATGGGAATTATCCCTGCTCTCGTATGTTAAGAAATCATTATCAAAGATCATTTGGAATATGCCCGCTGTAAAGCGGCTAATTTTATGGCAAATTTTCCAGGATGGGTTTTAATTCAATCATGAAATTGTTCATGCCAAAAGATCAGATCTTTTATACGCTCTTCGAAGAAGTGGCGGAGAATGTTCACCGGATGGGGAGGATCTTAAAGACTATTGTTTCCGAAGTGGACTTTGACAAACGGGCGGAACTGATCACAGAGTTGGAGAGACAGGAGCATCTTAATGACGAGGTCACCCACCGCATCTATACGGAGCTGGGCAGGAACTTTATTACGCCTTTCGACAGGGAAGATATTCATTACCTGGCCAGTGCCCTGGACGACATTTGCGACTATATCTATTCGGCAGGCAAAAAGATCAATTTCTATAAGGTCAATCCCAATGACATAGGTATTCAGAAGCTGGCGGACCTGATCGAACAGGGCGCCGCCCAGACCCGGACAGCCGTACTGGCATTACGCAACATGAAGGATATGCGTTCGATCACCGATGCCTTTGTAAAAGTGGGTAGCATCGAGGTCCAGGCCGATGACGTCTTTGATATGAGCATCGACAGGCTCTTTGGCACCGAACCGGATGCCAAAGAGGTGATCAAAAAAAGAGAAATCTACCAGGTGATGGAAACCGCCACCGATAAATGCGAGGACGCAACCAATGTCATCGAGTCCATTATTATTAAATATTCCTGATCATTTCTGCTACTCCTCTTCATACTCCGCGAATCCTTCCTCCGCCGGTGCATAGAGGCTTTCGAATTGCGCGGCCGTAGCAGGATCCAGCTCTTCGATCAGCCTGAACACCGGCTCGTCCCGGAACCTGAAGAAGTCCTCGGTCTGGGGAAGATAACTGCGCAGCAGCACGGCCTCCTTTGTCTGCAGGATGACCGACACCACTTCGATATCCGATTCCGCATCGACCTGGATCAGGTAATACGCGTTCAGGGCTAATTCTCCGTATTCTGACATATGACTTGATTTTAGATGACAAAGGTGGTTCTTTCCTGTTATCTGCATGTAAAATCTAGTTGAAATCTTTGTTAGAACATCCTTAAAAAAGGACCGTCCGCCGATGGGGCGGACGGATGCGCAGTATGGAAGTCGGCCGTGTTATTTTTTAACGGTCTTCTTACTTGCTTTTTTACTTGCCTTTTTTTTAGGTGCATCCTTTTTTGCGCTCTTTTGTTTCTTACTGCTTTTCTCCAGGTCACGGCTGATGAGCTTGCTGATACTCTTTACATGCGTGGCCAGCTTCTTTTCGCCTATTTCCTGCTTGTAATCGGATAAGGCGCCTGTCAGCTTCTCGGCGATCTCTTTGCGGACCTGTTTCTTTGAAGGTTTCGCCGGTACAGCTGCTGTTTCTTGTTGATTCATACGAAAAAGTGTTTGTTATTGGTAATAATTTGATAACACAAAATTAATCTTAAAAGAACGGACCGTATGTTAAGTTTTACCCGTATCCCCGTTCAGCCACGATTTTCCATAAAAATCAATGATTTGTACATCGACAGCCTCGGCGGGCCACCTCACGGGCAAAAAATCTTGGCGCCCGGTCCATCCTGCTGACATAAGGCTGTCACCCACCGGTCTTTTCTTTGTATCCTATACCAAAAACAACCGAAATGTCACAGATCGAAATGCTGCTGAAAGAACTTGACCAGGAGGCCGAAACAACCCGCATCATGCTGGAACGGGTGCCTGCAACCCGGTTTGACTGGCAGCCGCATAAAAAGAGCATGACCTTGCAGCGTCTGGCCACCCATGTTGCAGAACTGCCGGCCTGGGTCGCCATGGCCGTAACCACCGACGAACTGGATTTCGCCAACAATCCCTATGCGCCTGTGGTCGTGAATAATACCGGCGAACTCCTGGACTATTTTGAAGCGTCCATAGCCAACGGCAGGCAGGAGCTGGCCCGGGCCACTGACGAAAAATTGGCGGAGAACTGGACCCTGCGCAATGGCGACCAGGTTTACCAGGTCACCACCAAGGCCCAGGTCATTCGCATGGCCTATAATCAAATTGTCCACCACCGGGCCCAGTTGGGGGTATTCCTCCGTCTGCTGGATATCCCGATCCCGGGAAGCTACGGGCCCAGCGCCGACGAGATGGAGTATGCTATTTGAAACCTAAACTTTCAAATAGCATACTTATGATACCCAGAGTGCAGGAATCCAAACTAATCAATGCACTAACCAAAATGCCGGTTGTTGCCCTCTTAGAACCCAGACAAGTCGGAAAAAGACACTGGCCCTTCAGATAGCGGAGAAAAGTCTTTATAAAAACATCTCTTATCTTGAGAAGACCTGATCAAAAAATCCGTACAACTTCAACCCAGTCAACGTATTGGGCTCGGGTCCTGTAATCGATAAAACCCGCGGTCAACTGGCTGATATGGAAATTGGGCAGACGCTTCAACACTTCTACCCTGTATCCTTTCCCGGGAAGACTATCGGCATTGATAGCCGGTAGGAACATCAGCACTGGTCCATTCCAGGTCAGCACATGCAAACTATCGGCGGAGATCTGCCTCACCGGCAGGGGAGAGGAAAATTCAAATGAATAATTCCGGGGCGCCTCGCTCAGCATGTATACTGCAGTGTCCCCGGTCCCGCCGACAAAGCCTCCTGCCTTCGTACCTGCCTGGTAATCCAGCATGGCCGGGTAAAAAATGAAATTGATAAAAGTATAGGTCAGCAGGGCTATCCAGTAACTCCGGGCCACACTATTTGTCAACTCGCGACCCCGGAAGATCCGGAAAAAAATAAATGCCAGCACTACGGCCCCGGTCATGATCAGCGGCCAACCCCCGAACCGGAAGAACCAGGACAATAAAAGGATCAGGACCGGTAAAACCCAAGTGATACATTGCTGGACGAGGCCGATGATCCATTTCGTCTTTCGCCGTCTGATGCCAGCCAGCCAAGACGCCGTCAAAATAGAGAAAAAAGGAAATAATAAATTCAGATAGTGGGGCAGCTGGAATTTGGACAGGGAGAAAATGACAAAACTGACAAGAGCTCCGCCCAGGCATATCAGATCGCCCGTGATATGTCTGCTGCGGAGGGATCTGCATTTTTTCACCACTGCTGCATATAACAACAACGACCAGGGTAGGAATGCCCATAAGAGGGTATGCAGATAAAAGAAGGGATCTCCATTACCCCTGATAGGCCCGGTATTGAAGAATCTGCCAAATTGGCTTTCCCAAAAGAAAAAGCGTATGCCCGACACACCGGTCCGCCCAAAGATCAATTTTTCAGGATGGCGGTCGAATTGGAGATACAGGCAATATAGTTCAGGCGTAATAAAAATGCCGATCAGCAGAATCGCGACCAACCAGCGTATCTGCAGGAACTGCCCCCATTGTCTGCCGCAGGTCCAGTCTATGACAAATCCCGCTGCGATGGTGATCAGCACAAAGGGTCCCTTTGTCATCATGGCGCAGGCCGCCAGCAGGGAACCCGCAACCAGGTGCCAGCCGGTCTTCAGCCGGGAAGCCCGGTAAAAATGAAATACTGCACCGATGACAAGGCCGGTCAGATAGGGTTCGGCCCGCACATCGTTATTTGAAATGACAAGATGCGCGGCGGAGACATAGATCAGCACGGATAATTGTCCCACCACGCGACCATAGATTGCTGTGGCCAGCCGATAGGTATACCATGCCCCTGCTCCCCAGAACAAAAGAGCGGGCAGCTTATAAGCAAACTGGTTGATCCCGAATGCGCGCATGCTCAGAGCGGCCAGCCAAAAAGGAAAATGCGGCTTGTCCAGCCAGTCCTTCCCCCCGACCCGCAGGTTAATATAATCACCCGATTGCGCGATGGTCTTTGCAAGGGTTGCATAGAGGGCACCGTCGGGTTCTAATATAGGGATTATCAGAGCCCCGGCATTGACCAGGATACCCGGGATCAGGAACCAGGCCCACCATCTCTGCAGCCAGGGCTCCCAGGCGGGAACTTGTGGTTCGATCATGCCATCAATTTATATTTTGGGAATACCGCCTGTTTGTTCCACCAGCGATTAAAAATAAGGGAAATGCCCGTTCCCGTTATACAACCCATCACCAGACCGGCGATGATGTCGAAGGGGTAGTGCTTGCCTACGTAGATCTGTGCATAAGAGACTGCGGCAGCCCATATCCATAACCAGCGCCATTCTTTGCCGCTCATCGTCCTGATGGAAAAATACCAGAAACTGGCCAGCCCGAAATGATTGGCTGCGTGCGAGGAAGGCATAGAATATAGCCCGCCGCATTCTATCACCTCCCGGATCACGGAGGACAACACAGGATCATGACAGGGGCGAAGACGGCCGATCAGGGGCTTCAATACCTGTGTAGTGACACTATCGGTAATGGCAACCGTCAGCAGGCTCAGCAATATAAATGGCCAGGTCGCCGGCCCGGTCTTCCGGATCGCATAGTACAGCATGAAGGCATACAGGGGTATCCAGGTATACGGGTCGCGCAAAAAAGGCATCAGCCTGTCCAGGATGGCATGATCCGAATCATGCTGGATCAGTATGAAAAGTATGCGATCTAAATTTTCCAGCCATTGCACGAGTGTCATAACGTCTGTTTGTGCACTAAAACTATATCCTTTATCCGGCCCGCACCAGCGCCGCAGATTATGATACCGTTAAAATAGGATGGCATGCGCATTGCATGGTAATAACACTGCGGTTATCGATCGTTTGCAGGCATAACAGCCAGAGGCATAATGTTAAATTAATCTTCTCTTAAACATCCGGTCACATGCTGCAGGTAACTTTGACAAACGCACGTATAATGAAGAGCTTCCTCCCTTCGATGGCGATCTTACTGATCCTTTCCAGCGCCACTGCCCAGTCACCGACCGAGCTACCGACAGCAAGAACAAGACACCTGATCGTCGTGACGATCGACGGCTTCAGATGGCAGGAAATCTTTACAGGCGCCGATCCAACCCTGGTCGCCAACGCGGAATACGTAAAAGACACGACCCTGACCCGTCAAATGTATTGGGACTCTACTGCCGAGCTAAGGAGACGTCGCCTGATGCCTTTCTTCTGGAATACCATCGCCGCCAAGGGCAGACTCTACGGCAACCGGCTCTATAATAATAAGGTCAATGTGACGAACTTTTACAAGATCTCCTATCCGGGATACAATGAGATCTTTACCGGACGCAAAGACGCCCTGATCAGCCCGAACCTCGCGATCAATAATAAAAATACCAATGTGCTGGAATACCTCAATTCCACGACAGCCTATCACGGTAAGGTAGCCATCTTCACCTCCTGGAGCATCTTTCCCTATATTCTCAATGAAACAAGGACCGGTCTGCCGGTCAACAGCGGCTATGAAAAAATGAATGAGGAGGGCGATACGACCGCAAGCCTGATCGACAGCGTCGGCGAGACCATGCCCAGGACCAAGACCCGTTATGACCTCCTGACCTGGCTCAGCGCCCGCGAATACATTGGCCGCCACCATCCTTCCGTCCTTTTCCTGGGCCTGGGTGAGACCGATGAGTTCGCCCATGCCGGTAGATATGACCTCTATCTCCAGCATGCCTCGGATGTTGACCGCATGATCGCCGAACTCTGGTACCTGGTCCAGACGGATCCCTACTATAAGGACAGCACCACACTGCTGATCACGACCGACCATGGCAGGGGGTATAAACCCGGCAAATGGACCACCCATGGTTTCTGGGCCAAGGGCTCGGGAGACATCTGGATGGCCATGCTGGGTCCCGACCTGTTGCCTGAAGGTGAGCTGAAAAGCCCGGGTCAGGTCTACCAGCGGCAAATGGCGGCCACGATGGCCTCTATCCTGGGTGATCCCAGCGGCGCCGGTCATCCCCCGGGCAAACCGATATTTATTCCTGCTGCTCCCATCCCCGGCGCTGAGCTGGCTACCCCTACCCCTCATTCTGCGCCTGTGGTGCCTGTTGTCTCGGCGGGGCTGGCGAGTGGACGGTAAGGCATAGACCATCCAAAGGGCGCGCAAGAGCGCCCGCCCGAAGGGCCATCATGAGAGAGCGCGCCGCGGAATTTTCTCCCAACCGCAAGCGCTCAATGGTAACGTTAAATTAACGTTAGCTTTACTGGGGAATAGTTCTATTTTTGCCCAAATTTTTGCTATGGGTTTTAATTCGATTGTACAGCTCTTCACACCCAAGGACAGGGTATTCTACTCTCTCTTTGAAGAAGTCGCCGACGGCGTTGGAAAAATGGGCAAGCTGATGAAGGATGTCGTGGCCGAGCCGGATTTTGACAAAAGGGCGGCTGTCATTTCGCAGGTTGAGGACCAGGAACATATCAATGATGACCTCACCCACCGGATCTTCACCGAATTAGGACGCAATTTCATTACCCCCTTCGACCGGGAGGATATCCACTATTTAGCAAGCTCCCTGGATGATATCTGTGATTACATCTATGCGACCTGCAAAAAGATCAATTTTTATAAGGTTAATCCCAACGATACCGGTATTCAGAAAATGGCCGACCTGATCGAACAGGCCGCCGGCCAGATCCGGACTGCGGTCCATGAATTACGGAATATGCGGGACATGCGTAAGATCACCGACGCCCTGGTAAAGGTCAACAGCATCGAGAACCAGGCCGACGATATCTTCGACCTCAGCATCGAACGCCTGTTCGAGACCGAACCCGACGCCAAAGAAGTCATCAAAAAAAGGGAGATCTACCAGGTCATGGAGATCGTCACCGACAAATGCGAAGACGCCGCCAACGTAATAGAGACGATCATTATTAAATACGCCTGATAGACATGAGTTTCCTGGTAATCATCATTATTTTGGCCCTGGTCTTCGATTATATCAATGGATTTCACGACGCAGCCAATTCAATTGCAACCATCGTTTCTACAAAGGTCCTGACACCCTTCCAGGCTGTTCTCTGGGCCGCAGTATTCAACTTCGCCGCTTTTTTCATTTCCAAATATGTGGTGGGAGAATTCAAGATCGGCAATACCATTGCCAATTCAGTCGGTAAAGACTTTATTAATTTAGAGGTCATTTTTTCCGGGCTGATCGCCGCCATCTGCTGGAACCTCCTTACCTGGTGGTTCGGCATCCCTTCCAGTTCCTCCCACACTTTGCTGGGCGGTTTCATGGGGGCGGCGCTGGCGCATGCCGGGGCCCTATCGAAGAATGGCGTGGCTGTCATCAACTACGCCAAGGTCATTCCCACCTTCCTGTTCATCTTTCTGGCGCCCCTGATCGGGATGGTCATCGGGTTTATCATAAATATTTTGATCCTGAACATCTGCCGTCGGGCAAACCCATACAAGGCGGACAACTGGTTCCGCAGACTGCAATTGGTCTCTTCCGGCCTGCTGAGTCTTGGCCATGGGGGCAATGATGCCCAGAAGGTCATGGGGATCATCGGGGCTGCCATGATCTTTTATGAGAAATCAAAGGGGCATGACCTGAGCTTCAGAGAATTTATCGACGCCAACATGTGGGTACCCCTTGCCAGCTTTACGGCAATCGCCTTAGGGACGATGAGTGGCGGCTGGAAGATCGTAAAGACCATGGGCACCAGGATCACGAAAGTAACCCCATTGGAGGGCGTCAGTGCCGAAACAGCCGGAGCCCTCACCTTGTTCCTTTCGGAAAAATTGGGTATCCCGGTCAGCACCACCCATACGATCACTGGCGCCATCATCGGCGTAGGAGCCACCAAACGCCTGTCGGCCGTACGCTGGGGAGTCACTATTAGCCTGTTATGGGCATGGATCCTGACCATTCCGGTCAGTGCCCTCCTCGCCGCATTTGTATATTTTCTGGTTCATCTGGCCCGGTAAAGATGGCCAGTTAGCTTATCTTTATTATTTTGGGGATCATTTTAACCAATTTTTGCGATTATGAAGGGAATTATCCTTGCCGGAGGGTCCGGTACACGCCTGCACCCGATAACTTTTGCCATCAGCAAACAGATCATGCCCGTCTATGACAAACCGATGATCTATTACCCCCTGTCTACCCTGATGCTGGCAGGTATTCACGAGATCCTGATCATATCCACGCCCCATGATCTGCCCCTGTTCAAAAAGTTATTCGGCGATGGTTCCCAGTTGGGTATGCAATTGTCCTATGCCGAACAACCCCTTCCCAACGGACTGGCCCAGGCCTTCGTGATTGGCGCCGAATTCGTCGGGAAAGACCCGGTGGCGCTCGTATTGGGTGATAATATCTTTTATGGCGCCGGTCTGGGCGAGCAACTGGAAAAGAATGCCAACCCGGAAGGCGGGATCGTATACGCCTACCAGGTCAGCGACCCCGAACGTTATGGCGTAGTGGAATTCGATAAGGACAACCGGGCCATCTCCATCGAAGAGAAACCCGCCAAACCGAAAAGCAATTACGCCGTTCCCGGGCTTTATTTCTATGATAACGAAGTGGTAGGTATTGCAAGAGATCTGCGGCCCAGCCCGAGGGGAGAATACGAGATCACCGATGTCAATAAGGAATATCTCCGCCAGGGTAAATTAAAGGTATCGATACTCGACCGCGGTACCGCCTGGCTGGATACCGGCACCTTCGACTCCCTCATGCAGGCCTCGCAGTTCGTGCAGGTCATCGAACAGCGCCAGGGTATCAAGATCGCCTGTATCGAAGAGATCGCATACCGGAAAGGATTTATAAACAGCAAACAACTGGAAAAAATGGCCCAGCCACTGCTAAAGAGCGGCTATGGCCAATACCTGATCAATCTCATTCATTCATCACCCTTATAGTAATTCCAAGCGAATATGGAAAAAATTCTCGTTACCGGCGGATGTGGCTATATTGGCTCTCATACGATCGTAGACCTGATCGCAAATGGATTCGAAGTCATCTGTGTTGACAACAATGTCCGTTCCTCCCCCAGGATCCTGGAAGGTGTCGAAAAGATCACCGGCAAAAAGATCAAAAATTACAAAGTGGATCTTTGCAACTACGATGATACATTCGCTATTTTTCAGGAAAATGACAATATTGCGGGTATCATTCATTTCGCGGCCTTCAAGGCTGTGGGTGAATCGGTCGAACAACCCCTGATGTATTTCGAGAACAATCTCTCTTCCCTGATCAACCTGCTGAAATGCGTACAGGAATTTGAGATCCCTCATTTTGTATTCTCCTCCTCATGCACCGTCTATGGCAATCCCGATGAGATCCCTGTGACGGAAATGACCCCACCCAAACCCGCCGAGTCACCTTATGGGTATACCAAACAGATGGGGGAACAGATCATCAATGAATTCTCGAAAGCAACGATCCATACCAACAGCATATTACTACGCTATTTCAACCCGGTTGGCGCCCATCCCAGCATCCTCATAGGTGAGATGCCCATTGGCAGGCCCGCCAACCTGGTCCCTGCCATCACCCAGACCGCCATTGGCAAATTGCCGACGATGACCGTATATGGTGACGATTATAATACCCGGGACGGATCCTGTATCCGGGATTTTATCCATGTCTGCGATATCGCCCATGCTCATACTTTGGCCATCCAATACATGTTGGACAACAAGATGACCAAGAGCGCGGAAGTGTACAATCTGGGCACCGGCAATGGTGTGACGGTCCTCGAAGCCATCAAGGCCTTTGAAAAAGTAAGTTCCGTCAAGCTGAACTACCAGATCGGTCCCCGCCGGCCCGGCGATGTGATTGCTATCTATGCCAACAATGACCTGGCCAAAAGCAAATTGGGCTGGCAGCCCGGATTTACCCTGGAGGATATGATGTCAACAGCCTGGAAATGGGAGCAAAAATTGAAGACGGATGAGAAATTCTACAATGGCAAATTCTCAGAATTGAACTAATCTTCTTTACTTTGCATCACCAGACAGGGGGACTCAAACATCCCATAAATCTATTTTATTCATATTCTAATAGCTGATTCATGTTAAAAGAGATACAAGTAACCGGCCAGAAGGACACCCGCAGCGGATTTGGAGATGGTATCGTAGAGGCAGCCCGCAAAAACCCGAATATTGTAGCCCTGACCGCGGATCTCCTGGGCTCGATGAAGCTAAATCAGTTCATAAAAGAATTTCCCGAACGCTTTGTACAGTGCGGCATCGCAGAAGCCAATATGATCGGCATTGCATCCGGATTGACCATTGGCGGAAAAATACCCTATACCACCACATTTGCGAATTTCTCTACGGGCCGCGTCTATGACCAGATCCGCCAGTCCGTAGCCTATTCCGGCAAAAATGTAAAGATCTGCGCTTCACACGCCGGCCTTACACTGGGAGAAGATGGCGCCACGCACCAGATCCTGGAAGACATCGGCCTGATGAAAATGATGCCCGGTATGACCGTGATCGTTCCCTGCGATTACGCCCAGACCAAGGCCGCCACGATAGCCATCGCTGACTACGTTGGGCCGGTCTATCTCCGGTTCGGCCGCCCGGTATGGCCCATCTTTACCTCCACCCTGCCCTTTGAGATCGGCAAGGCCCAGGTGTTCTCCGAAGGAACGGATGTGTCCATCTTCGCATGCGGTCACCTGGTATGGAAGGCGATCGAGGCCGGCAGGATCCTGGAAGAAAAGGGCATCTCTGTTGAAGTGATCAACATTCACACCATCAAGCCCCTGGATACAGAAGCTATCATCAAATCCATCTCAAAGACCCGGTGTGCCGTAACAGCCGAGGAACACAATATCATCGGTGGCCTGGGAGATGCGGTCGCGCAGACAGCAGCCAGGAGTATCCCTACGCCCATCGAATATGTAGGCACCAAGGATACCTTCGGTGAGAGCGGTACCCCTACGGATCTCCTGAAAAAATACGGATTGGATACGCCCGATATCGTGGCCGCCGCCGAAAAGGTGCTGGCAAGGAAAAACAAATAATCTATGGGGGCCACTATCCAAGATACAGAGTTGCTGATGCAATTCAAGGATCCGGCCACAAAGGAAAGGGCCTATACTGCTATCATCAAAAAATACCAGGAAAAACTATATTGGCATGTCCGGCGGATGGTCATCGAGCATGAGGATGCCAACGACGTATTGCAAAATGTATTCATACGGGTATGGAATGGGCTGGAGAATTTCCGCGAAGACTCTCAGCTCTATACCTGGCTTTACCGCATCGCCACCAATGAGTGTCTGAGCTACCTGGAACAACAGAAAAGAAAGTCCACGGCTCCTTTAGACGAATCCGAATCGGGTCTTAGCAATAAGATCGTGGCGGACAAGCACTTCGACCCCAACAAACTGGAATGGAAGCTGCAATTGGCCATCCAGCAATTACCTGAAAAACAACGCATCGTATTTAGTTTACGGTATTATGACGAAATGCCCTATGAAGAGATGAGCAGGGTACTCGAAACTTCGGAAGGGGCCCTCAAGGCGTCTTATCACCATGCCGTGAAAAAAATCGAGGATTATATCCTGAATCGGTAGATCGATCTGACCCCTAAAAAAATAGAAATAACCAGATCAATCATTAAACTTTAGGGACCGGAAAGGGTCTGAAATGTACATGAAAGCGAAGAATGAAATATCGGAGGAGTTGAGGATGCTGAGTGAGGTGGTAGCCGGCATTAGCCGGGTTACGCCTTACAGCGCGCCCGCACCCGGCTATTTCGATGCCTTTCCTGGACAGGTATTTAGCCAGGTCAACGAGACCTTATCTTCTGTATTTCAAGAAGTTACAAAAACACCTTTCGAGGCGCCCCCTGCCGGCTATTTTGAGAACCTGGCATCCAATATGTTGAACAGGATCCGGTCGGGACAGCCCGCCGCTGAGTCCTGGGATGATGGGAGTCCCCTGAGCGCGGGGGATGAACTGGCAAAATTATCGCCTCTCCTGCATGGCATCGGGAAAAAACTCCCTTTTCAGGTCCCGGAGGGCTATTTTAACAACCTGTTGGCTCAACTATCAGGGTCTTTGGACTCCTTGGCTCCGGGCTCTTTGGACTCTTTGGCTTTGAATCCTTTGGGCCGGGCGGCGATGGAGGAGGATTTTTCTCCCTTGCTGGCCGGATTGCAGCAGGCGCCTACTTACCGGGCCCCGGAAGGTTATTTCGCGCAGTTTCCCGATCAAATGCTGGCGAGGGTTGGTGTCGCCGCCAAAGAAGTAAAGACAGGCCCTGCACGGGTGATATCCATGGGCCGCAAACAACAGTGGTGGAAATTAGGGGCCGTTGCGGCAGCCGCCAGCGTGATCCTGGTCGTCGGCTGGCTAAGTCTGCGTACACCCGATGCGAAATCCGGAAATCCGGCAGTGAATCCCGATATTACAAAGAGTTTGTCCAATGTTAGTGACCTGGATATCCAGAACTACCTGGACAATCAGAATATTCCTCTTGCAGATCAACTTGCCAACAGCATCGCCTCAGTGGATATTACCGACAATGATGAGAATAGTATGCTGGGTGATGTATCCGATGCCGAGCTGAAGCAATATTTGGAGGATCATGGGAATGCTAAAGAGTTACCCAAAAATTAGCAGCAAGAATCAGGATAAAATGAAAAAAAAGCTACTCTCTGTATTCATAGTTCTTTCCTGGCTGGCCCTGCCGGCGATGGCACAGGTAAGGGAAAGGCCAAGGGAAGGCGCCCTGGAGGCTATGAAGATCGCCTTTATCACCAAAAGGCTGAACCTCTCGCCTGAAGAAGCCCAGCGGTTCTGGCCGATCTATAATCAATATGCAGGTGAAGTAAGACAGGCCTATATCGTTTACAGGGACAAACCCGATGAGATCGGCCTGGACGAAGCATTGTTGAATATCAGAAAGAAATACAGCACCGAATTTACCAAGGCCCTCTCCCCCGAAAAGGTCAACCAGTTCTTCAGAGCCGAAAAAGACTTCAGTGGTTTTGTGCAAAAAGAGATGCAGCGAAGGCAAATGAACCGGCGGGGCTTTCCTCCCGGACAATAGACCCCAAGATTTCCCTTATTGACCGATTAATTTTAGCAGGCGCAGCCTGATGTACGATATTTGAACCTGGTGTTTTTCATAGGTTAGCAACGGCCGGCTCTTTCCAGGGCAGGCCTTTTTTTCAACCCTCCACGCACCACTCACCACTCACTACTCACTACTCACCACTCACCACTCACCTCTTATAGATGGGTTCCTTCACATCATGATAAAAGAGAAAGGTCCAGCCTTCCTCACTTCCTTTCTGCCACCACTCCTGTCTTAACTCCATCGCCTTTTTCCCGTCAAAGTCATATTTCGCGACGAACCGGCTCTTCATCTGCTGCAGCTGAGGGGCAACATCTCCTCCAAAAAACGCCCGGTCTCCCCCGTCCACGATCATGAAACTCTGATGATAAGGACAGTGCGCACCCGTTACTGTGTAGCGGATATAACCATCAACCACCCCATCCCCGTCCAGCAACACGACCCGGTCCGGATTATCCTTCAGGACCTGCAACTCCTCCCGAAGATAAGAACTGGGGCCCTTCTCAAATCCATATTCCAATTCCCGTCGCTGAACATAATATTTTGCATTGGGAAAGGCCAGCTGGCGGCCGCCGTCGCTGAGCACCTGGCTCATTCCTCCGGCATGGTCCTTATGAAGATGACTCATCAGGACTTTCGTGACCCTCAAAGGATCGATCCCCGCATCCTGCAGGTTTCGGTGGATCTGCAGAACGCCATCCTTTTCAAAGCCCAACCCCGCATCCAGTAACAAAATATCTTCGGAGCTGACAATGACAAAGGGCTGCACTTCCACCAACAGACTTCCCACCGGGCGCGACTGCAGATTGTCCTGACCGGTATCAAAGGGCACAAATAACTTAGTCTTATCGATGGTAAATGCCCCTTCGGACAAAGGAATGATCGTCATGATGCAAATTTACGAATTACCGCAACACCATCTGCCGGTCGGCATCCAGTCTAACCATGATGAAGAGCATGATACTAAAGGTCAACAGGGAAGTACCCCCATAGCTGACAAAGGGCAGGGGGATCCCGATAACCGGGGCCAGCCCCACCGTCATACAAACATTGATGACGATATGGAAGAACAGCACACTGGCCACCCCATAGGCATAGCACCGGCTAAAGACGCTTCGCTGTCGCTCGGCAACGGTCACGATACGCATGAGCAGCAGGATATAGATGCCCAGAAAGAGCATACTGCCGACAAAGCCGAACCCCTCCCCGATCGTGCAAAAGATGAAGTCGGTCCTTTGTTCGGGCACAAAATCATAACGGGTCTGGGTACCCTTCAACAGGCCTTTACCGATCAGGCCGCCACTGCCGATCGCGATCTTACTCTGTTTGACATTGTAATTATTATCCTTCTTCTTACCGCTGCTCTTTACTTCGTTCTCCAATACGGCCTCCGTCGCCTGATCCTTGGCCACATAGTCCTTGCCGATGGCATCATAGATACGCTTCACCTGGTAAGGCTGGAATACATGATCAAAGGCGAAGGGTACGACAAAACGCTGCACCCCCACACAGACGAACCAGATACCCGCGATGAGAAAAAGTACGGACCTGTTTCTTTTGATCTGTCTCCTCAGGATATAGATGGCCAGCAGGGCGACTGCCGTCAGGATGATCGCCAGCGTATTGGGTTCCAGCAAAAGGGTTGCGACAACCAGTACCGCAAAAGAGAACCCGATGACCAGGATAGACGCAGGCAGTCCCTCCCGGAACATCACGAGGAAAAAGGAAAAATAGACCAGCGCAAGGCCCGTTTCCTTCTGCATGATACTGAACATCGCCGGCGCCAGCGCGATCATGGCCGCGATCAGTTGCGAACGGGGACGGGTAAAATTCGTCTCCACCCGGGACAGGTATTTCGCCAGCGCCAGGTTGACAAAGAGCTTACAAAGATCGGCAGGCTGCAGCTGGACCGCGCTGCCAAACCGGATGATCGACTCTGTCCCCTTGATACGCGAATGAAAAGGAAAGACAAGTAAAAGGAGAAAGATGCCAAAGGCATAACCGAGGTTGGCCGTCGCCGTGAAAAATTTGCTGTCCGTCAGCAATATAAACGTCCCTACGATGCCGGAAATGACAAAGAACAGCAATTGCCGGCTATAATCTGTTTTCAGCGAAATAAAGCCCTGCAGGATATTGTCGCCATCACGATAAGTGGCGGCAAAGATGCTCGTGACACCGATGGCGCAAAGACTGAACCAAATCCAGACCAGCGACCAGTCCACGCCTTTCGATATGGTGGGGTTTCTTTGACTCATAAATTATTGCTTGGTTGAATCCCCTTTTGGAGCCGGGACGGACCTTTTCGGTGGTTCGGTTTTATCGGAAGGTCCCGCAGGGACCGATGTATCTTTTTTTGCGGGTATGCGGGCGCCGGTGTCCTTCTGCGCGGGAGGGTGCGGCTGTTGCCGGCCGGAATCCGTCTTCTGAATGCCCGCAGCCGCGGCCGGTACCGGGGGCTTGTTCGGGGTCATGGGCTTGAAGACCGGCATCTTTTTGATATTCTGTAACAGCGGGCTGTTGGAGTTTTCCGAAGTGTCCAGCATCATATACCGGAAAGAAGGGGTCTGGTACTTCAACAGCCGGGTGCTGTCCCCGCTCTGTCTTGCCCAGGTGGCGGCCCGCAGGGAATCATTTTTGAATTGCACCCGCACCAGGTATTTGGGCATCAGGTTCAGGGTGGAGATCCTGTTGATTTCCTGCAGCCTTTCGTTCCGTAAAGTATCGTTGAGGTATTTTTCCACGATCAAAGAGGCGATCGGCGCAGCCTGCGCGCCTCCGTATCCCCCATTCTCTACGACGACGGCTACCGCGATCTTCGGCTTCTCCCGGGGGGCAAAGCAGACGAAAATAGAGTGGGATTTCAGCTTGATGACCCGTCCGTCGACCACCAACTTGTTCTCAGCCGTACCCGTCTTGCCACACATATTGATGCCGGGGATTCTTGCCGGACGCCCTGTGCCGATCTCGATCACATCCTGCATCCCGCTGTGTACCACTTCAAAGTCGGCATCGGAGATATGGGTCACCGGCTCATGCTTGATGGAGAAACGCCGCAACAAGGTATCCTCGTCATGGCTGCCTTCCACGCTCTTCATGAAATGCGGGGTGAAATAATATCCTTTATTGGCGACGATGCACATGGCATTGGCCATCTGCAGGGGGGTCAGCAGCATCTTATCCTGCCCGATGCCCATGGTCACCATGGTGCAGGAATTCCAGGTATGGTTGTACTCCTTGTCATAGCTGGCCGTGTCCGGGATATTACCGCCATCCTCGCTGGGGAGATCCACCCCGACACGATGACCCATGCCGAAGGCATTGACATATTCCTTCCATTTCGTCAGTCCTGTCCTGGAGCTATGATAGGCGGGATTGTCCAGCTCCTGCCGGAAAGTATTGTAGAAAAAGGAGTTACAGGAATGGGCAATGGCCAGGCGCAGGTTGTTGGCGTGACCGGGGATCTTTTCCTCGCACTTGTAGGTCTTGGCACAACCATAATAAAAGCCAAGACACTGGATACCACTGGCAGGGGTGATCACCCCCTCATCCAGCCCGATCAGGGCGCCTACAGGTTTATAGGTCGATCCGGGGGCATATTGTCCTTTTATGGCCCTGTTCAGCAGGGGACCGGACACATCCAGGACGAGCTTCGCATAATTCGACTGCTTTTCCGGACCCGTCAGGCTATTGGGATCGAAATTGGGACCGGAGGCCATGGCCAGAATGCCCCCGGTGGAGGGTTCCAGTGCCACGACGGCGCCGGTTTTACCCGCCAGCAGACGCTCGGCCAGCTGCTGCAGTTCGATATCCATATAGGTATGGAGGTTCTTTCCTGCAATGGCCGGGGTATCGAGGGTCTTATCCTGGTAATGGCCCACCAGCCGGTTCTTATTGTCCTTTAGCCAGAATTCGATACCTCTTTGTCCCATCAGCTCTCTCTCATAATACTGTTCGAGCCCGCTGCGCCCCACATAGTCACCCAACTGGTAGTAATTATTGGATCGTTTCAGGATGCCTGAGTCGACCTCTCCTACATATCCCATGATATGGGCGGCCGCATTGAAAGGATAGATGCGCACCGGTCGCTCCTGGAGGTTGAACCCCGGAAACTTCCAGATATTCTCTTCCAGCCTGGCGTACATATCCGGTGGTAAAAGATCCTCAAAGATGGTCGGCCGGAAAGGTCCGTTCTTGAATTTCGCATCCAGGACCCTGCTGCGGAATTCTGCCGTGTCGATACCCAGCAGCTGGCAGAAATAACCGGTATCGATATTCTTTACCTGGGAGGGTGTGACCATCAGGTCGTAAAGAATGGTATTATTGAGGATGGCCCTGTCCTTTCGGTCATAAATGATCCCGCGGGAAGGATAGATACTCTTCCGGAACAGGGCATTCTGCTGGGCCTGTTGTTTATATTTTGAGGAGATGATCTGCAGGTGGAATAGCTGCGCTGCAATGATCAGGAACATGCCTGCAAAGATCAGGCGGATGATATTACTACGGGATTGGTTAAATACAGACATACAAAAGGTACTACCTACAATTTACGAAGTACGGACTATAAACGCGCAAACCCTCATTCTCCTATGTGAAATCCGTGGTTTTTTTTAAATGGTATTCGTCCGGAATTTCTGCTTGCGATAGAACAACAGTTCCGTCAGCAGGATGAGCAGCAGACTAATAGCCGTAGATGCGGCCACCTTGCCGATAAGATATACCACGGAACCGATATCCATCCATTCCAATATTACCAGCCAGGTATGATGCAAAAGGGTCAGCACGATCACATAGGTGGCATAGGGCGCCCACCCCATACTAACGATCGAAGGGGAAATATAGTTCTTGTCCGCGCCCTCCTGGGAAATCAGCAGGCCGATGACAAAGGGCCTGACATAGGCGATCAGGGTGCAGGCCGCAGCATGCAGACCCGGGTATTTGCTAAAATAGTCCAGGGTCAGGCCAAAAATGAACCCCACCAGGGTCAGACCCGTCCGGGATAAATTAAAGGGCAGCCAGAGGATGAACAGGTAATAAAGGTAAGGGGTAATGAACCGGTGCAGCGGCGGCATCTTAAACAAGATGAAAACCTGTACCAGGATGAAGAGAATGAACCGGATGGTATTTTTCAGCAATTCGCTCATTGTACTTTTTTACGGGTAGAGTCCTCTATTCGTTTTTGCTCCTCAAATTGCATATTATCAATAACATACACATATTCAATATTAAAAAAATTTGTCGAGGGCCTTATTTTCAGGGTGTAGAAATTCGAAGAATTGTCAGGGACGATCTCGTATACGGTCCCTACCATCAGGTTGGCCGGGAATGTATAAGAGGTCTGGCTGGTAAGGACGGTATCCCCTTTGGCCACCTTGGCGCTCCTGGGGATGGATCGGAGCGTGACGAACAGCGGACTCAGACCATCCCATTCGACGGGTCCTGTCTCGCTGCCGTTCTTCAACTTCGCGATGACGGTGAAATGCCGGTGCAGCATGCTCATGACCGTGGCGAAATTCTCGCTGACATTGATGACGGAGCCAACGATGCCCTGGGGACCTGTCACCCCCATATTGGGTCTTACCCCCTGGGCAAAGCCCCGGTGAATGGTAAGATAATTGGACTGCAGGGCCGTGGTATTGCCGACCACCTTGGCCTCCATAATATTGTATTTCCGCATGGCCATGCCGGAATCGAACCGGAGAGTGTCATAGAACAGGCGCCTGGCCGAATCGGGCGCCTCATAATTATCCTTCAGCTGCTGTCGCAGACGGAGGTTCTCCCGCACCAGGGACTCATTGGTCTTTTTCAGCTGGAAGTAATATTCTATTCCGTTGTATTTCTCGTTGATCCTGCCGGTGATCTCGGTGCTGACATTCATGAAGGCGGCCTCATGGAATTTATTATAGCGAAAGAGAAAGGAAAGGGCGATGATCTGCAACACCAGGAAGAAGAGGAAGTTAAAATGCCTTCTGATGAAGAGAAAAACGTTACGCACCGGTGTGTAGTTTCAGGTTTCTGGTTGCTTGTTGCTGGTTATTGGTTGCAGGTTTGAGGATCTCTACCATATCTAACGCATTACGAACGGATACCGGTCATAGTTCTTCAGCGCGATACCCGTGCCTCTTACGACGCTTTTCAGGGGGTCATCCGCGATATGCACCGGTAATTTGATCTTTTGGCTCAGACGCTTGTCCAGGCCCCGCAGCAGCGCTCCGCCACCGGTGAGATATAATCCCCGGCGGTAGATATCCCCTGCCAGTTCCGGAGGGGTCGTCTCCAACGCCTTTAATATCGCTTCTTCGATCTTAAAGATGCTCTTGTCGAGGGCTTCCGCGATCTCCTGGTAGGATACC
>Ga0247778_1000663_pt1 | contig 33508 bp, 27 predicted proteins | sample UWRJL049202B5_FD_179939 | JGI IMG/M metagenome (GOLD analysis project Ga0247778, IMG submission 179939) | Plant litter microbial communities from Arlington Agricultural Research Station in Wisconsin, United States - UWRJ-L049-202B-5 | ecosystem: Environmental > Terrestrial > Plant litter >...
AATTATAATATTAAAAAAATAAAAAATTATAATAAAACTAATATTAAATTATATTTTTATATATATTTTTAAATGTTTTTTTTATTTATTTAAATCCTTTATTTTTTATAATAGATATAAAATTTCTAAAATTTATAAAAATATTTTAAACAATTTATTTTAAAATAATATTGAATATTATAAATTTATATAAAATAATAATATATAATCTATTAATAATTATATAATAGTTTAATTTCTTAATAGATTTAATAATATCAATAATTTTTAAAATAATTTTAGATAGAAAATATTTTTCGATTTTATTTTTAATTATTATATAATTCTTTTTTATTATAAAATTATTTAATAATTAATTTTTTTAGATTTTTATTTAATTTTAAAAAAATATTATAATAACCAAAATAATTATTATTAAAATTATTATATTTTAAATTTTAATTATTTTTATAATTTATTATATTTTTATCCTCCCAAATATAATATTAAATCTTTTAATTTTTAATAGTTTTATAATCTAATATTTAATATAATAAATATTTTTAATCATTTTTTAATAAATTATTTAATTAATTAAATAATAAATAATAAATTGATTTTATTATAAAATTAAAATTAATTTTTATTTTTAAATAAATATATCTAATTTTTTCAAATATTTTCTAAATCAAATAAATAAATTCAATATAATATTTTTTCAATTAAATATATTATTAAATAATCTAAAAACAGGATTGATATAAATTATTTATAAAATCTAAAATTAATTAAGAAATTTCGACAATTTATAAAATTTAAAAAGAATAAAAATATAAGTTTAAATTGTATATTAAATATTTATAATTTATATTTTGTTAATAATTATTTTAATTATATAAAAAAAATTTATTATAAGAATAATATTAATAAAAATTTTAATTTGTTAGAAATAAATTATTCTTTTCATTTTTTTTTTTTTCAAATTGATTATTACAAATCAAATAAATATTAATTAATTTTTATAAATCTTTTTAATATAAATTTAATTATAATTAAGATTTTAATTTAATTTTTTAATAAAATTTTTATTAACAAAAAAATTTCAAATAATTCAAAAATATTATAAAAAAAAAAATATTGAATAATTATTATATAATTATTTATTAATTTTTAATAAATAAAAAAAATATAGTTTTTATATCAAATCATTTGTAATAAAATATAAATAATTTCCTCGATAATTATTTTTTGATTTTTTTCTAAATTAATAATTATATTATTTATTTTAATAATTTTATTTTTTATTTATATAATTTGGATTTAAATATAAAATTTAATAAAATATTTCGTAATATTTTGATTTTAATAAATAAAGATCTGATGTAACATATTGTATTGAATCAATATTTTAATAAAAAAAATATTTTTATTTATAAGATTATAATTTATAAATATATTAATAAAATTTCATATAATAAAATAAAAATTTAAATTGGCCAATTTTATTTTTTTTATTAAATCTTACTTTCTCCAAAATAAAATTTAAAATATTTAAAACTTGAACCACGATTTTCAATTATTTAATTTTTTAATAATAATATTTTTGTAGAATTTTTTAATTATTTAAAATTAATTTTATTAAATAAAAATAAAAATAAATAGAAAGTTTATTTATCCAATCTTTCTACCAACGAATCCTTCATTATATTTATTAATTTTTCCTTTTTATTTTCTATAATAATTTTCTAATCTATTGAAGAAATAAAATAATTAAATAATTATATAATTTAAAAAATAATAAATTTTTTATTAATTTTTAATTTCAATTTGAATCAATTTATTTAATTTCAATTATTTGATTTTAATATATTAATTTTTATATAATAATAAGATTTGATTATAAATAATTTTAATAATAAATTTTTTAATTTTGAAAAATTATTTATTAAAAAGATTATTATAATTTTTTTTATATTTATATAAAATAAAAATTTTAAAAAAATTTATTATTAAAATTTTTTAAATTAAAATAAAAGTATTTATTATTTAATAATAATTATTAATTTTTTTTAATCTAAAAATCAAAATATTCGAAATATATAATTTGTCAAATAAAATATTATATTAATTATTTTAATATAAAATAAAAATTTATATTTTATTAATCGAATCCAAATTTAATTTTTTTGTTAATTTTTTTTGCAAAAAATTATTCTTTTTTCGACCTAATAATAAATTCAATATTTTTTATTTTTTATTAATTTTCTATAAATATATTATATAATTATAAATAAAAGTAAAAAAAATTAAAAAAATAAAGAAATATAAATATTAAAAAATTAAAAATTAATTTATAAATATTAAAATATTAAAATTTTAAATAAATTTTATTAATATTATTTTTGATATAAATTATTTAAATTATTTTTTTTATTATAATTTTTGAACATAATTTATAAATAATTATATATTTATAAAAATTATTTTTTATAATTTAAATAAATAAATTTTTTTATTAAATTAAAAATATTAATTATATTTTAATTTTTTATTTTAATTTTTTATATATTTTTTTTATTTTTTTATTAATTTTATATATGTAATTTGAAGTTTTATTATTGTTGGTTTGAAATAAAACGAATAATATTTGAATTTTTGGTAATTAATAATATAAAATAAATAAAAATTTAAAAAACAAAATTTATTTAAAATAATTTTTATTATTAATTTTTATTATTATTTTTAAATTATTTTTTCTTTTTTTTCCTACTATTAATAATTTTATAAGATATTAATTTTATAATCAATTGATTTTTTTATATATAAAAAAATTATTTTTATTAAATTTATTTTTTATAAAATTTATTTTTTAATTTATTTTATTAAATATAATTAGAATTTTTATTTTAATATTTATAATTCATATAAATACCACCAAATTATAATATTATTTTTATATAAACAATAAATAAATTATTCCTATTAATATATTTATTATATATATTATATAATTATTAATTATTAACTAAATATTAGTTAAAATTTTCTATATAAAATTTATTTATTTACCGAGATATAATAATTAAAATTTCAATAATCTTTATATTATAAAATAATTGACCGAATGGATTAGATTTATTTAAATTATAATTTTGAATAATAAAATAATACTTAATAAGAAATTCGATTAGATCAATATATTTAAAATATTTTTAATATAATTAGAATTATATAATTTTATATTAATTTTAATTTATATAATTAGGAAATTTAAATTTATAATATTTAAATTTATATTAATTTTTCTATTATTATTAATTGTAATTATAATAAAAATATTGATATTTTATTTTTTATAAAAATATAATTTAGAATTATTTTAAAATTTTTGATTATATAAAAAATTATTTTATAATATATAAAAAATATATAATTAATATTATATTTATTTTAATAAAATTTAAATATAATAATAAATAATTAAATATAAAATTTATTTATATCAAAACAAATTATATAATTATAATATTTTTATTCGCACCAAAAAAATCGAATTATTAATTATTATTATTAAAAATTTTTGTATAATTGATAATTATTAAAATCCAATTTTTGTTTTATAATTTTCTGATATAATAATAATTGTAATTAGTTTTTTTTAATCCTAGATACTGTGATTCTATAGTTTTTAGTTTTTACCATTTGTTCGCAGTGGGCGACGGTATCCTCGCTTCTGAAAAGGGGGGACAAAGTACTCGAGTCGCGGATCAGGGCCGGAAAATGATTTCGACGACTTTTTCCAAACACAATTCTATATACGTCATTCAAACAGAGAAAATTCATAGCTTACATGGTCACTTGGTTTCTAAGAAAGAAGAAAATGCGTAGATTCTCGGCATTTCATATTCGGCCGATCCCATTAATATCGGTGGTTAAACACTTGCCGAAAACAGCCGCCATTAACGCCAAGCGGAAACACTTCTCAATTCCAAAATCCCAGAGTGGGTTTTCGGTTTTCTTTCAGCCTTATATAGTCGCGATTGCGGGGAAGCTCGGGGAGGAATATATAAGTGCCCTGGGGCCGAAAAGCGACTCCAAACTTGGAGACCTGGCCCCACATCCCCTTTCCGCCTGAAAATCCGAATAACTTCAGAAAATCTCCCTCCCCATCATTTCACCTACAGCTCGAGCAAAAATCTCTCCAAAATGCATTTCCTATTCCCCCTCCTCGCCCTCATAACGGCATCCGCATCCCTCCTCCACCCCCGCCAAGCAACAACCAGCACCCTCTACAAATTCACCTCCCCCGGCACCGCCGCAGAAAACATAGCCATCCGCCCCAACGGCCAACTCCTAATAACATTCATGGACGCCGCCCAACTCTACACCATCGACCCCTCCACAAAAACCGGCTCCAAACTACCCATCACTTTCACGGGCGCTACATCCTGTTCCGGCATCACGGAACTGACACCCGATGTATTCGCCGTCGTTACAGGGAAGTATGCGGGCGGGAGAAATACACCTGGTAGTTGGGCGATTTGGAAAGTTGATTTCACGACCGGGACGCCGGTGGCGACGTTGGTGAAGACGTTTAGTGATAGTACGATGTTTAATGGTCTTACGACGCTTAATAACGACACTGTGCTTATTGGGGAGGGGAAAGGGAGTATTATCAAACTTACAATCTCGACCGGAGAATCCAGCACGGCGATTTCGGATGCGAGTATGGCGCCCCCTTCTAGCGCGCCGATTCCGTTGGGAATTGATGGGTTGAGATACCGCAATGGGACAGTGTATTTTACGAATATTTTTAAGAATACGTTTAGTAAGGTTCCTGTGGATGCAGGCGGGAAGGCGACGGGGGCGGTGGTGGGGATTTGGAGTAATAATTTGGCGGATGATTTTACGTTTGGGAGGTAGGTTTTTTCTTTGCTGTGATATTGGAAATGTTAATGGTAATGGCAATACTGACACATAATTCTAGTGATGGCAGCATATATGTGGCAGGCAGTGGAAAGGTCTTGAAGGTCGCGAGTGATGGGAAGACGGTCAGCACAGCTTTTTCGATAAGTGGCCCGACGAGTGCAGCGTTTGGGAGGACGGAGAAGGATAAGGGGACGTTGTATGTTACGAGCTCTGGGTCTGTTGTCTCGGTCAATATTGGAGCCTGAGATCTTGGATGGACTTCCAGGGAGAAAGGGGAGGGGAATTGGGTTTGTATATAGGAAATATTCAGATGAAAGGTTGAGAAGTGAAGGGTGATTTGAGAACAGTGAAATATTGGGACTCTTAAACGAAAGAGAACATAAAAAGACAGACATAATCTCCAGCTCATCTGTTCTACAACAGACCGTGACCTTTAGAAAAGTTCGTCACAACGAACTGAAAACAACACCAAGAAATCGCTCTCCTTTTCAGCATCCCACAAACTCAATCCTTCTGCATTTTCTCAAGCACAAACCCCACAGTTCAAAGCCATGACCGTAAAGCAGCAAGAAAGCCTTTATAATCACCATACACTAGCAGCGTAATCGCATCAAAAAAAAAAAAAAAAAAAAGGAATTTACGAAACGTCTTCGGGCCTTCCTTGAGACTCTCGGAAACGACACCATCCGAGCAAACGAAATCAAATCATATCCAAAAATGCAAAGCAGTCGCTCTTAGCAAGAATTCAAATATCAGCTCCTTATACTTGAAATCTAGCACAGACAGCCGAGACCAGTAAAGCAAACGAAGTCAACTTACGTGAACCCATCAAATAGACAGGCGTCAGACTCAAGAAAACCACCACCATCATTTCCAAAATGCGGGGCCCTCAGTTTTAAGCATATCCCGTATCCCCTCCCCTCCACGTAAAAGAATGACGTGGTTGTTGACATCCCAATCTCGCATCCTCATTCCCTTTTCATCAACTAACCCCGCAATTCAAATTCAAATCGGACACTCGTCCATTAATCACGACACCACAAACATCAAAAAAGACCAACAGGGGTAATTACACATTTACAATTATCTATCTATCTATCTACATACACCGTCCCCCATCTCACCCCCATCTAATCAAGATCCAAAAAACTCCTCTCAGTCCTCTCAGTCGTCTGACTCATCGGCGAAATATGCCCCCCACCCATCCCCATCCCCCTCGCATCTCTCTCCCTATCCCTATCCCTATCCCTAGAAAAACTACTCATAGGACTCGGCGCCATCCCCCTCACATTACCCATCGTCCCCATTGACCCCGAGCGATCTCTCAAAGAAGGCGTTACCGCCCTCTCTCTATCTCGCAGTGAAGGAGTGACGGCTCTAGAGGCTATGGAAGGCGTGACGCCTCGCGAGATCATAGAAGGCGTTATGTCGAGGGGGAAACTGTCAATGGTGCTTTCGCGGGTCGGATAGCCGGCGTCGCCTTCCATTTCGAATTTCTCGCCGACGTCGAGTTCGTGCGGGCCGGGATCAACTACGTTCATAGGGCGAGCTGGATCAGCGGCCTTCATGTCGCGGTCTGAATTGTCGATTTCGACTTTTGTGCCGGGGTGTGTGCCGATTGGGTTGCTGGATGCTGTGTAGGGGACCATGAAGCCGGGTGCGAGAGTGGCTTGCATGCCCATCATTGGGTGTTGGCCGAGGTCTGGCGGTGGTGCTCCTTTTTCAGGGATAATTCCTGGATCGATTCTTCTGTCGATTCTTGGGGCTTGGGGCTTCTCTTTCTTTTGGGTTCGTGACGGGGTTGAACGATTGTTTTGTAGTTTCCGCCGCCGCCTGATGTGCAGCATAGCTAATAAGATGCCAATGACTATTACTACAAAGACTGCACTGACTGTGATGCCAGCTTTGGCTCCTACGCTGAGGCCGGAAGATTTTGAATTAGATGAAGCAGTTGGAGTTGATGTCGGTACTACTGTTGATGGGATAGAATAGATGGTGGAATATGATCCGGTGGCAATGAGTAAAGGAATTGACGTTATTGTTGTGAAAATTTGACCGCTCGAGCTCGTAGGCGTTGGCGATGTCGTGGATATTATTTCAGATGACGAAATAGAAGAAGACGAAGCCGCTGCTGAACTTGGCGCGGCTGATGATTCCGTTGCTTCTGGGGTTTGGAGAATTGGTGTAATCGTTGTCGTTATTGATATCGAATCACTCTGTCTTGGTAACAGCTTCCCGGCTCCCGCATCTCGCACCCTTGCGCGTGCATTATTGATTCTTGAACCCACGTAAGAATCACCAGCACCCGGATTTCTGGCAATGATTGCTTGCCGCGGCTCTTCCTCCTCCATGGGAACGCACATATCTCCCCTGATCTCAAAACCGCTTCGTCGAATTAGCAGATGCAGTTAAAAGTGGTGACTAGGTACTTACTCAGGGCAGGAAAGTATCATTGTGGCGGCTGCATCTGCTGGAATGCTCGTGGGTGTCGACATTGAAGAGTAATTGGAAGAATGAACACGTACTCTCGTTGGAGTTGTGTTTTCTGGCTCAATTGCTTCCTCTGTTGGTTGGCACTGGATGCGCTCTCCTGCATGGCCATGGCGGTCGTTTGATGACCCCGAGTTGCTTCCAACAACCCCCGAATAACACTTTGATGCTACCGACAGGCCGGCTGTCGAATATGGAACCCAAATCGTAGTGATTCCATTATTGACTTCACCGGGACGTGTCACACTCATTGCGGGAGCAATGCAAACATGTAGGAAAGCCGGGGAGAGGGGGCAGGCGGAGACATATGAACCTAAGTTGCTGATGGGCCAATCTCGCCACTGGAGAGATTGCAGCGGCCCATTGGCTAGTTCGCTGAAGGGCTTTGCTGCTTCTGGCCATTTGCGTCGAGTCGGTTGGAAGATCTTCTTGACCTAAAGACGCTGTGCCGCGATTATGCAGCTTTAGATGACCGAAAAACGTGTTTTACCCGCTAAAAAATAAAAAGCAATCGAACTTGTCCCTCAAACGAGAAGGTGGCAGCGGCTTGAACCGTTTGCAGCAAATTCTACAGCAAAGGGCCCTGCAGAATTCGTCAGGATAACTCCGACAAGCCCATGCAGATAATTTATTAATCGCCCTTCCCCACGTGGATTCGACTATGGGGGACCGGGATCTGCTACAATGAAAAGGTCCTCGATGTAACCACCCGTAGCACCCGGTATCTATCTGCCGCAGCATTGACCGGCCAACGTGTCTGAAAAAGGGGCACTCGCCGTCTCGACGCCGAAAGACCTCAAAGTTTTTCAATCTGCAGGGTCCACGGCGTGGTTGTGGATTCGAGCCTCGTTGCTGGGAGATCGACACTCTTTGTCAGAATCTATGAATAGTAAGTTCCACGATCGCCATGAAGATCTTTTGGGTTTCCACGTTGGCAGCTGAGCTTGTCGTTCGATCCAGGAACTCCATCGGTAGCATCCGGTTCGCTGGTGCTTAGTTTTCCCGCGAGATCAGCGGTGTTGGTGCCATAATAATCGCCTAAAGATAGCTCAATTGTGGAAACTTGGGAGCTTGGGCTTCTGGAAAGTTTGGTAGAAGCTACAGCACGGACGTTTAATTACAAGGTCACGATCCTTCTGTTGTTCGAGTCGTGTACATTAGTATAATCCTCGGTCTGGGCTTTTATCAGTTCGACTGAGAATATTATGCTCCTTTCAAGTGGCCAAGTGGTGCCAGACGGCTCAATTGGTCAAATACCCTGCGGCGCATGGCAGACTCGTGGGTATCGAAGCCGCCGGTCTTGTCCGGACGCGTGCCGTTTATTAGAAGTTTCGCCATATGCGGGGTACTTCTACCCGCGTTTACCTCGAAGGCACCAATAAGGACCTCGAAAGCAGTTGTGCTCTCGAGCCGGAGACAGTGCCGCTGATCCTTCCAGTTGGTTGTATGTTTCAAGAAGTGGGGGGTGGTGGTTGCAAGAAACATGAGAAACATGAGAAACATGCGGGAGAAATGTGCTCGAGGTGCAGCAAAAACTCGCGATCAATACACTGGAAAAGGCAAGTGCTATGCTATGCACTGTGTTTGCACTGTGTTTCCCCAGATGCAAGTATTTCATGTCGTCGCGACATCTGCTGTGAAACGTCGGGCAGGATCATTTGAATTCGATATCACCCGGAGAGCCTCTGCAGGTACGGAATCCTTCGAGTAAAAATCTACGACACCTGCACCTGGACCCTGAGCCGAGGTTGGTCGGAGGCTTTTCCTGTTGGTTTATTGTTGGTTTATTGTTTCGAATTGAACGCACTGTGTTTCCTCAAATGTGATCTTGCCACCTTGCTGATAGAGATAAAATGTTTTCTGCATCAATAGTATCGTGGAGGAGGTGTGGAGAGGGAGAGCTCGTAGGGCTTTCCGATTGCAGATCTCCTTGGCGGGGCAGAATATGCCTCGAGTTCCCTTCTATTTCTCCATGGGGTAATATACAGCGCTCTCCATGTTGAGGAGGCTGTCTCGAGTCGTACTGCAGGCGTGGGGTGATGGAAGAATCATGTGCTGCCTTACAATCGCCGTGTTCGCTTCAACAGACCCCCACTACCTACTGCAGGTGTAGGTAGAAACATGTTGGAACCACCAATCTTGAGGGAAAAGGACAGTTCTCGCCAGTTACATAAACATGAAACAATGCACCCTTCTCACTGCACTGAATGCACTGCAGCGGAAACAACAGAATATAACAAACTACGACGCTGCAAGTCGGGGCGGCCATCACGCACGCTGCTGGAGCACGGCGCAGATTTATCTGCCAACTTTTCCGCATGTACGAAGCCGAATTCTCTTCTACACCGCAGGTCCCAAATGGGATATCTCCGGTCCCGTTCAATTTTCCGGTGGGACTGCTATCAGCTTACCAGATATCAATCTTGAAGCTACAATATTATGAATATATTAAATATATGAAATATATCTAATTTCTATATTTAGACCAAGTACAGTATCAAAGATCGACAAAGCATGTGGCTGAACTCCACACCAGCCACGCCACCACTTGATTGCGCGGCCAAGCCAATCAAGAGCTGCGACCAAGCTTCCAAGATCATGCATGCAAACCAGGCCAGAGACAACACCACTTCATGATTCACGACGACGAGCACAGAGCTGCTTCATTCACAAACATTCTTCCAGAATCAATCACGAAAAACTGAGGTATATTTATCTTCATCCTCCCTCTTTGACCATCAAACAATCCCTCAATTCCAATTCACAAACTAACGCCACCCAGCCTTACCCCACAAACCACTTCAACCAAGCAATCAGTACATTCCCCGCCTCGCCTTCCCCTCTCCCCTTTCTGCAGCACTTCGTCTGACAGCTTCCGCAGAATCAAAATGTGCACCTCCTCCTCCTCCAGCCTAGTAAACAGAAACGGCCCTGGCTCCGCAGCCTCCTCGACTATCTCCTCGATTGTGAAGCCTGAGGGCGGGGCGGCGGGCAAGACGAAGTGTTTGGAGTGTGATGGGTATGAGTGTTGTTGTATTCCGATTCCTTGTGTTGTGATGTAGGGTGGAATGGAATAGAATGGACTGGGGAAGGGGATAGGGAAGGGAGAAGATTTGATGGGAGGCATGCGGGGTGGGGGATATTTTGGGGGGATATATACATCGATACGTTAGGGGCTTGCAATATCATGCGATCGTCTTCTTCTACGTTTTCGGGTTGTATCGTTTTATTTATAACGTTCTCTGCTTTGAAAAATTGGCGTAGATACATCTTCCACCCATCCATCAACCAAACTCCCTCCCCAACTCCTCCCAAACATCCCTCCCCTCTTCCACCACCTCCCCACCCCCATCCCCCCTCTCACCTATCTCCGCATCCCCCAACCTCACCTGACTCAACCCCTCAATAATCCCCTGTACCCTCTCCTTCATTCCCCTAATCCCCTCCGTCTCAGCCCGACTCCTCTCTAGCTGATCCTGCATCATCAAAATCAGACTTTCCCTCGCTTGATGCGGTCGATATTCATTTAATAAATGATGGAAATTGATGAGGAGGGTTCGGAGATCGGCGAGTTTTTCGGCGTACTGTTTTTGTAGCAAATAAATATCAGCATTTTTGGCTTTCTGGGAAAGAAAAGGAAGGGGGAGGGGAGGATATACTTGTTCAGGATTTGTGCCCAGCACGCCGACGAACTCTAGGAAGTTTAGGAGAAGCGATTTCGCGAGGCGCTTGAGGATGAGTGCTCGATCGACGTGTTTTCCGTTGGGGGTTGCGGGGGGTGTGTAGAGTTGTTGGATGCCCATTTCTTGGAGGGAAGGGAGGGGATCTTTCAGCTGTTTTTCTTGTTAGCATCACAATCCCCGTTGCTCCATCATTCTCTGTTATTTCGGTTTCAACCTGAATATGGTATGGCTGAAGACGTACGTTATACACATCCCCGAAACACCTATATACCCCCTCCGCAGGCGGTTCCGGGGGCTGCAGGTACCGGAGCTCGGGAGGCAGATCGAGGATTCGCGCGGGTAGGGAAGATGCATCTTGAGATTGGGGTTTCGATGTAGAGGAAGCGCGTAATTTAGATATACGCTCCAGGTTCTCGGGCGTGAATGCCTGCCAGAAGGTAGGCGGAGCTGGGAAGGCAGCTGTGAGGGTATTGGGCGCTGCCGGCTCGTCCATCGTCGTTATCCTATTTCTCTAATATCGCACAGAAAACCCCCAGTGTCGTACAGTTCTCCAAATATATGCGCCGGCGCAATTGCAAGACCAGGGATTCTGAGGTTGTTGATGATTGAAGCTCGAGCTTCCGTGTATGTAAGCAAGGCTGAATTCAATGGGCTGGTCGCGTGGCCAATCCTCCGTACTCCGCATGAGAGAAACGTCATAAATCAACAACAATCCTCACTCCCCTCAAATCCTATACTCGCCCGCAGTGTCGCCCTTTCGCTGTATATACCGATGCTTCAGGCATGAAAGCCAAAGATCTCTGGGGAGAGCACTTCGGATAATGTCGCGCAATGGACGGTCGCCGTCTGGCGGACTCGCGGCTAGGACTGGGTGGATTGGATCTGTGGCTAGGTTTTGGGAGGCATGATCTTACTTATACGATAATGAAAGGATGGCAATTGACTGAGGATACAGAAAACGTATGCGCCGGATTATGTTGGGTTTATATTGCTGGTAGCGGCTTATATACTGGTTTGTATCTTCCCAATCCAAGGGAGAGGGGTATTGATTGATGGCAGCTCCAATTCTTGGTCGAACCTTTCCACCGTCTTTTCTTCCTCAGTAACATCAATATCCAATACCCGCATGCGGCGGTCGAGAGGGTTTCTGTGGGGTGGAATATATTCTATGCTGGAGGCATTCCGCTCGCTACTTTGATTTTGACTTTGGCTATAACTCGATCGAGTATACACAAATGCCATGTTACACTTCTTGGGTTCTTCATAAGGTATGTCTCTGCTATGATATTAGGAAGCAGATACTGATATCTGCAGTTTGATCCTCACATCCTTCATTACCGACGTCATCAAAAACGCAGTCGGCAGACCTCGACCAGATCTCATATCTCGCTGTAAACCAGTGGCTGGAACCCCAGATCATACACTGGTAGACATCACAGTCTGCACAGAGACAAGTCATCATACCCTACACGATGGATGGAGGAGTTTCCCCTCCGGGCACTCTTCGTTTGCTTTCAGTGGATTGGGATTCTTAGCCCTTTTCTTCTGTGGGCAAATGCATGTCTTTCGCCCTCGAACTGATCTAGGGAGAGCACTACTAGCTATTGCACCACTGCTTGGTGCTGCTATGATTGCAATTAGTAGATGCGAAGACTATCGGTACATTCCTTTCCCTCAAATTCCAAGGAAAATCTAACAATTCCAGCCACGACGTCTACGACGTGACCTGCGGTTCAATTCTTGGCATGGGCATAGCATACTTCTCCTATAGACGCTACTACCCTCGTCTCCGCTCCCCAAAATGCGACGAGCCATTCCCATCACGAGAAACGCTATTCAACGAAGGATTTGGAAAACTCAAGAGTGACGAAGAGACTGGACGGGTGGGTGTGACGAGGGACTCTCTTTTGGAGGATGATGAAGAGGAGGAATAGTTTGAGATGCTGGTACATATGCTTGCGACCGGCTAACATTGCCGATTTGGGTACAATGCGATTTTGGCGTTGGAGAATGGAGTCCTTTCACTCATACCTTCTCTTTGTTCTTTGTGATTGAGATTTTGGGAGCTGGGTGATCAGTGTCGCCGTTATTCCTCAGAAACCCGTTCGCACCGCGGCGATGATTTTCTTTGTTCTACTTTACTCGACCTTTGTTCCCGGACCGCAACCTTGACGCCGTCACGAGTATTTTGGACAGTTCGCACCATTGGAAAGGCACGACGTACGAAACTCTCTATCCTCCCAAGTACTCTCTGACATTCAGCCATTCAAACATCTCTCCAAGCGAAATCCCCGTAACGCCCTTCGCGCATGGCAAGTGCTTCATAAGTCGAGGGTCAACCTAACTATCTTTCAAATCCCGGACACTTAAGAACTCCTACCTAAAGTGGAAAACCCAACACGCAGCAGCGGTCGCTCGACCAAAAATACAATGGACCCACTCGCAGATCCCAGCACAGGAGACCCAGATCCCGACACCGAAGAAAAGCGCAAGTTCACCACAACCGAAAAACTCGTAGCAGTCGCCGCCATCATCGTCGCCATCATATTCTCCTACTCCTGGTTCGCGCGCACAATAGCAGGCACGTATTACTATGTCACTGAATACATCCGAGCAGCATTCGGTGATGATGCGCTTGAGGATGCGTGCGCGAGTGTTATGATGGTCAGGAATCCGAAGCAGACGTTGGTGGATCGCGATTGGTATAAATTGCAGAGGTGTTTGGGGAATAGGGATGGGTTTGATAGGCAGGGGGAGATATTCTTGGGGGTGAGTTTTTGTTGGGGCCTAGGGGGGATGGATTTACTGACAGAGGTAGTTGTACGATGCTCTGTGGTATTGTTTGACTCCTTTTACTTATTTTGGGCCCTTTTTCGTAAGTTCGCCATACCACGCAGGTAATTGGGACTGACAAATATTATAGACGCTTGGTTCGCTTGCTTTTATGGGGTTATATTTTTTTCCCCGTCTCTTCAAACAGGTGAGCATCCCCTGTCGAGCTTCGATGTATAGTACTCACCATAGATAGATTGGCCGCCTCCTTTCATTAGTAGCGAGCTCCCCAGTTCAAGTATCAGTCGGGTTCCTTACCTGGCTGATCATCCCGACCCTTGTTGTTCTATACATCTTCTTTGGGGGCCCAATCTTCTGGTTCTCCTTGGTGTTTGTAATTATTGGAGGGTTTTTGGTTTCGAGCGCCAATCACGCACAGGACCCTACTGCCTGGACTTGGACCAACCTGTTTCAACCTTTCACTCTACTTTTCGGGGCTCTTCTTACGATCCTAGATTACTTCGCCACAGCTGCGAACTCCTGGGCTAATTTGAATAAATGCCATCATGTCGATCCATGTACCTGTCCGACCACTTATCTGGATGAGAAGGTACGTTTGAGTGATGAGCTGAGAGTAGCCTACGAAGAAATCCAACACTTAAGGACCCTTCGAGATTCTGGCCAAGAGGAATGTTTAGCTTTGAATCGCACAATCAGCGATTTGCGGGAGAATGAGAGATTCTGGCGAAGTCAAGGATATAGAGCGGCCCCAGAATATTGGGACCCGTCTCCAAAGTCTGCGCAATTCCCAAGCAACCCACTTCATTCAGCAGCAAATATTCAACGAACCGAAAAGGATCTCGAGCGTCTGCGCATAATGTACGATGATCTCATTAACGAAAAGAGAGTAGACGAGAGAAATTTCACCAACAGAATCAAGAGCTTGCAGGAACAGTTGAGTTACGCTCAAGGCGATGGAAACGCAACACAAGTACGAGAAGAAGTGGATGCGCTCAAAGCCAGTGAGCGACGCTTGAAGAAAGAAGTCAACACACTCAACACCAACTTGATGCACGCCAGGCAGAAACTCAACTATGAGTTCACACACGGCACACTTGCATGCAAGAACGAAGCCGCTTGTTCGACCAAGATCCGAGAGCTCGAGGAGCAGCGCGAGGTACTTTACCAGATGCATCAAGACAACGATCTCATGGTGCAAGAAGCCGCAAAGGAATTCGGCAAATCTGAAGAAGAAGCCAGACACTACACACTCAAAACCTACCTCCAGGAAATCACTCAGGCAATGGTGCGGCAAATCGCGGCCGGAAACCTCATCAACCCCTCCGACAAGCCAATTTTCAGCAGCATCCTCAGCAAAATGGATAGAGCGCGTATGGTCGAAATTACAGAGTACAAGAATCGTCTGGAGATGGAGGTTCACCGTCTCGGCGGCGACGTAAAACTCATGCGTCTAGGCTTAGACCCCAAACGCCCACCTCCAACCCGCGAACTTACATACGAGAATAACGCCAACACCGTATTCCCCATCTACCAAGGCCTATTCCAAAAAGTCACCTATCTAACCACTGTCCTGCTAGAAGAGAATGTCCCCATCCCAATCTGGGAGCCCGAGCCCCCGCGCACCGATTTCTACAACGCGCCTACTTATCTGGCTGTCGACTGGGCGGATCCGCGCGCTGTAAAAGTAATTAAGAATCCTCGATATGAAGATAGTGAAGTCTTACTGCAATCACTTCTCAAGACCGAGATATCACGTCTCGTGAATCGCGGAATAGCGCTCAAGAGCTACATCGAGAAGCAGTCTCCAGGAAGTGGCAGTTTCTGGAATGACCAAGTACAGAATCCGCTCAGGGATGCCGAAGCTGTGTTTAAGAATGCGTTGTTCCATATCCTAGATGACGCGAGACCGTTAGAGAAGCGATACTCGGCGATTGAGGATACATCGCTCGTTGCACGCTCCGAGAAACGCTTCAAAATATGGCGCTCCATGCAACAGGCTATATATGCACTCACAAACGCGATTACATCTTTCAACAGTCCCGTTCCAAGCTGGAGTGTCAACCCCGCGCAACCAGCACCGAACCAGGTATTCCGCAAAACATTCGAGAGTCTAGCAACAAATCTCATGAAGTTCGAGATCAATACCCTCGAACATCGAATGGACGAGCTATTGCTATTCATAGAATACAACAAACTCCCCGGCTCAACTTACGGCGCACCCCGACAATCTGGACCTCCAATGTATCAAGCCGATTTCGATGCCCTGAAAGCAGCAGTCACCTACGCGCTACTCTGTAAAGACCACTGGGCAGACGAAACCGCAGATCCCAACACCGAAAAGCCAATCCGTCTCCCACTCGACCACCCACCCCTAATCCACGCCCTCCTCCGCAAAACAGGCGAAGTAATGGTTCCCAAGCCCTCCGATTTCCCCTGGACGCTCTCCAAAGACGGGAAACCGATCAAGATCTCCGATCTCGCCGAAAAGGAACGCTACAGTCTCTGCGGGAACGATAAAGATAAAGAGAAAGAGAATTTGGTGTTTGGGGAGGTGTGGAAGGAGAGGGAATTGTATAAGGAGAATTATGATCGCGTGCAGCAGTTGCTAAATCATATTAAGAAGAGTGGGAAGACGTATAATTCTGCGCCGACTTTGTGGAAGAGGAATGATCATCCGGATGAGGTTATGTTGAGGGCGAAGAAGGCGGAGTTGGTGAGGTGGGTGAGGGAGTTGCAGGAGTGGATGAAGAATGAGAAGTTGGCGGTTCCGAAGATGATTAAGAATGGGGGGAAGATGAATCCTTAGGTTCTAGTTTGGGATGCCGAATGTTAGCGGGGGAGAAAAGGGAGGTGGGTCTTTTCTTTGGTTGTCACATGTTTATTTTTTCTGCCATTCTGACATCGATATGTTTCCAATTTCGGAATATGTTTTTGGTCTCAATCCGTTTGCATTCAGTCTTTAATTGATCTTTGAGTCCTCTGCTTTGAAACGATGAACGCAGTTTCCATTGTCCGGGCATTTCTTTGTGTAGAGGAAAGATCCTACCCTCCAATACTTTTCTCCTTTGTCTATTTTTTCAACCACCTTATTTGAGGGTTGGAATATGCACTTTAATTTATTTCTACGCAATATCTATACAACATCAGTATAAGAGTTACCTTCGTTATCATCAAGTAATCGATAGCCCGAGACCCAACCTAAGCCCAGTCTCAACTAAACGGCTGCACCCTACTGCCACACCCCCAACCAACACCAGCAGCCAAGAGCTGTCCCCACCTCCACAATGACCACATCACATAACCACAGACACAAAACCCTCATGAGATTCATCTGGTTCCTAATCACACTTACCTTCATCTTCACACTCCTAGAATCAATCCGTGGTATAGGCGGCATATACTCATACTGGGCGGAATACATCCTCTCTTTCCTCGGTCTCAGCACCATCGGTCCGAAATGCCCTGGTATCTTGAGCGAGCTTCGGTGTTGCCAGCGTGGCTACCCGGATCGTTGGTGGTGGAGACGGATGAGATGTGAGGGCGCGCGCGATGGGGCGCTGGAATGGACGGGTACTAGAGAAGTTAGTGCAATTCGAGCCGTGAAAAGAAAAGACGAGGTAGATGCTAATAAATCTAGATTTTATATACGCCGAGACAATTCTTGGGAGATTCGGTCCAGGCAATTTTGGACATGATGGGTCTATCCACCCCCTTGCAATATCTCACGGTAGCGATGACTATCTGGTGGGAAGCGCTCAAGAATTCTTGGCTCCCACCTGCTGCCCCTGGCTCTATCGTCAAGCCCCAAGATGGGGTTGCTCCTGTTGCTCCCGGTGGCGTTACCACCGCTCCGCAGAACGCTACGCCAATCGCGGTTCCACAAGAACTCAAGGTCCCAAAGGATACTAGATGGCCATTCTGGCTCTCAAACATCCTTCGTGGGTCAACAAACGTTTCTACCAACGCAAGTTCCCCAGGTAACACCCCAGTCATCGTCGTAAACCCTGTCAATTTCACGGATTCTGGAAATGTCACCAAGAGAACCCCAGAGACTTGGGGTGAATGGCTCAAAAAAACATTCCCCAGTGCGAAGAACTTGACTGAAAAGATGCCTGATCCCGATGCTGAGGATATAACCGTCGAAGAAATCAAGGATGCCGTTAAAGATGTTAAGGCAAATTTGACGAATTGGATGGATGATTTCTGGAAAGGGTTGACTGGTAAACCAGAACCTGTGGCTGTTCCCGCTACAAATAAGACCGCTGCTGGAGACCAGACTGAACCCCCCAAACCAAACAACGGAACCAGGGTCCCCGCGATTACAGAACAACCAGGATCCAAGACTAATCCTCTTGTATGGCTCAACCCTCTTACATGGCTCACATTCATCTGGGGTCTTAGTGTAGCCTCGTTCTTCTTCGTCATGATTCCAATAGCGAGCTTCTTCAGCTCTCTCTGGAGTCCAATCCCAGTCTTATTCATCAACCTCTGGAATCCATTCTCCAATCTCTTATGGAATCTATGGACTCCCTCCGCAGAGTCCACCCGATTTCTATGGGCTCCTATCGGATCATTCTTCTCGACATCCTGGCACTGGCTTGTTGCCATCCCTCAACTAACGCAATGGGGCATCCTGGCCATTTTCGGATCCGTCTGGAATTTCTGGGCAAGGGTATTCAATTTCACTCTGAAGCCATTTAACTTACTATGGTACATCAATATCGCCATCCCGGACGAGCTCAAATACTGGGTCCAGGAAACGCTGAAACAGATTGGATGGCAGTTTGGGTATCTGACTACGATGTTCACAGCTTGGCTTGCACGCCTTGCTCTCAGCCCGTTATCCAAAGCCGTTTTTGGTGCGCTGACGTGGATTAGTCAAACATGGTTCTGGTTCGGCGTGACTTGGTTCTGGCGTAATGTCGTTGACTGGTTTCTTTGGCAATGGGTGATTAATACGGTCCTCTTTACCGTACTCATTGCTTTTACTATCCCCATATCCGTAAGTGGGACTTCCAGCAACGAATAGATAGATTTGGAGAGGCTAACCGAAAGTAGTTCGTTGCAACACTGGGGGTTTTTATATGGATCTATTGCGCCGTCACTCAAACCATGCCTTCGGCAAGACGAAGTAGATTCCTGAGAAGATTGCGCGATATCCCAAATGATATACGATGGTATTCATATCTTGCTTTGGTCTTCATCATCTGGACCACGATCCATTATTGGATACTATTAGTGGCCGGCATCTCCGCTCTTGGAGTCTGGATCTCAGGTATAGGTGCAGGGAGCATTGTTCCATGGCCCCTACTTCTGGTCGTTGGATTCTGGTTTTATACTTCGTTTATTGATTTGAGCAAGATGGTGAGTCGTTGGTTTTCTATTGCGATGGACAAGGTCGTGCTTTGGCGTTGATTGATCAGTGTAATTTGGCAACTCTTCAGCACTTACATTGTTTCATAGTCCCAGCTTTTCTAGACTTTTATTTGAATCCCATCACTCTCCGCGTTGCTCTGCATTTCAAAAGTTCAGACAGACTGACATTATTTAGTTTCTGGTGATCCTCACGAATGTTTTCGTCTCAGTTCCGATTTCCATAAAAAGGCGGATCGTCAGGTACTTGCGCCCTACATTCCCGTACATTGCCCGGGTGCGTAACTCCATTTTGTCGATTTTGAGATACTTTATTCGACCATCTTGGGAACGAGCAGTTATCGACGCCTCGGTGGCGTTGAAAAATTGCATCCTGTGTCCAAGAGTCCCGCACTTGGTTCGAGTTATGAACCTACTCATGGTGTGCCTCGTTGTTGCGATGTACGCCATGATCGTAATCTGGGCACCGGTCTTGGTGGAGATGGGAGGCTGGGTCGGCAGTTTGTCGCTCATCGCTTTCGGGGCTTTGATATTCTATTTCAAGGTCTACTCGCACAGATATCCCAACTATGACGCCGTATTGGTTGACGACGTCAACGTGGACCCTGAGAATGACCATGACTGCCCGCACGACAAACGAGAAGGGCAAGTTGTCAACCCAGATCTGCTTCTGTTCTTGATCGTCTCTTTCGCTACCATGTCCCTCCTCAAATTAGACGGATACTCCGACGCTTTCTTTGGAGGGTTTGAGAGGATGATCTTTAGTCTTCAGCCGCTTGAGGAATATCTGGACTCGATCTCCTTGTGGAAAGTCATCTTCATTTATATAACAGCAATTGTGTCCTGGATTTTTGGCCAGAATCTATTCTTCGCATTGGATGAAGATTCGATTCTGGGATACTCGTTCGTTCTTCCCAAACTCAGTAGGCGCTCAACGATGGTTGTCCTTTTGTCCCTCCCGGGTATCGTGTACGGCATAGGTTGTCTGGTCGGAATGTTCAATAGTCTGGCCACCTTGCCAGCTACCACTGTCTGGAATACAATCGTGACTGCAGTACTCGGGGTTTCGATTGCAGTACTTGCGATTAGTGGTGTTTTTTTCGTTGTCTGGTACGTTCTCGCTGCTATCCTTACACAACCCAAGATAATACGATACATACTCGACCAGATGGGTATTCTCGATCCCGAGATACCAAATGCAAGTCAACCAGGAAGTGACAATGGCAACCCTCCGGATGGTAGAAGCCCTCCTGATAACGGTGGACCTCCTGGCAATGGTGGGCCTCCAGATAATGGCTCCGACCTTGGCTCCGACCATGGTTCGACCGACCTCGATGACTCCGACCATGGAGGAGACAAGGGCCGAGTGCCAATTGAAGCCGAAGTTGTCGAGCCCGAGCCCGCTGTAGTAATGCCAACTACAGACGAGGCCAATCCGGAGATACCCATCGATGGGGTGTTTTCGAGTGACGAGAGTGAAGACGATGAAAGTTCAGGTGGGCCTATGACCTCAAAATCAGCCAACCAAGCGCTTGAAGATGCGAAAGCCAACCTGGAGAAGTTAAGACAAGAGCAAAGAAAATCCGAAGCTAAAGCAGCAAGATATGAGGCGGGCCCAGAAATTGTAACAAGACCTTTACAACGGGCACCAGGATTGTCGCAGATTCCAGAAGAAAGCGAACCAAGCTCATCTCGAGAGAACAAACCAAAACCTCAACCCGGTTCAGGTCGGGAGATAAAAGATAGTCAAGAGTCTCACTCATCGTTGGATCAGGCGCGAAGCGAGGCCATGACCACTGAACGTCCCGAAGGACGGTTCGGGCACCGGCCAGACGATTCTGTCAATTCGGGGTCTCCACCCAAATCGTCTTCGAGTAAAGATGCAAAACCTGGCGGCGTAAACCTCTCTGGAGAAGTGGCTCCGTTTGTGACTATACCGATTGAAAGTGAGGCTCCTGTCGAACCCGCCCCCCCGGTTGAAAATTCTCCTCCGGCTCGTGCCGACGAGAAGTTGCAACCCTCAAACACGGTCGAACATGATGGCAATGCCAAGGAATTACCAACAGAGGAGGATATCAAGGCTCAGAAGAAAGCTGACAAGAAGGCCAAAAGGGCAGCTGAGAAGGCCGAGAAAAAAAGACAAGAGGCCGAGCAACTTAAGATAACAACAGACCAAATCAAAAATGACCCTGATTTAAATGAGGCGCAAAAGATAGATATCTTGCAACAGATAACCCCGCGGCCCTATCACTACGACCCAGATACGACGGAGGCCATATGGGATTCATCATCTGATTCTTCAGAATCAACGAAATCGCCGCCAGCAACTCCCCGTTCGGGCAACGAAACTGCAGTCGAAGAAACCGTCGTTGAAAAGCCTGCCGCTGAAGAAGCTGCCGTTCCAGCAGGCATCTCCCCATCTTTTTTGAAATTCTTTCGCGAAGACATGAGGCAACATGGTCAAAGTAACGAAGAGGCTGTAGAATCAGGCCCTGCTTCGGATCCACCTGTCTATCTGACTGCCAACGAAGCTATAGACCAATCGATCGGGTCTGCCCCAGCCAATGCAGCAGTGGATTTTCAATCTCTTCGTGAGATTGCACAACAACGCGGTGAAAGTAACGATGTTGCTGTAAAATCAAGCCCGATCTCGCACCCGACTGTCAGATGGGCCTTTCACGTAGAATCAGACTCACCAGGACCTCCAGCCGACCTACTGGTTGAAAATGAAGTAACTGTAATACATGTTCCAAACATTGCTGATGATACAGACCCGATTTCTCCTCTCAGATTGCCCCGCAATATCCAAGAATCAAGTTCATCATCAGGTCCGCCCATCGACGTACTAGTTGGCAATGAGCCCACACGCAGACGGCTTTCAGAATTAGCTTTATCGGCACCACAGGCACCTGCGAAGTTTATGGAAGTTAATGATGAGGAGAGATGGATCCCAGCAACAGCCCCGGAAGACAGAGCGTTGAAGGAGAAGTCCTCTGGAGATACGGAGACAGAGTCTTTTGAGTCCGTTTCCCATCCTGTGGACACCAAGCTCTCGGCATCATCACTGGAGAGAAGGCCCAAAGCAGATGCCATGAAAATTGACAATAAGGTAAACATGAAACTGGCGGCGTCTATGGACGGCACAGCCTTAATGGAGAAAGCCTTTGGAGGGGCCCCAGAGGAGTTCTTTCAGCCCGTCTCTACTGTAGCCACTGAACTGCCAGCATCATCTCTCAAGCAGAAGTCTAAACAGAAGATTGAGAAGGTGTCAGAAGACACAGCCTTAATGGAGAGAGCTTTCGAGGGATCACGATCAGAGTCCTTTGAGATCATCTCCAAACCTGTCGACACCGAACTTCCCGCATCATCTCTAAGAAAGAAGCAGAAAGCGCTAGCACCCCAGCATTAGCAATCAGCACCGTCGCCCGCCGCAGCCGCAGGAACAGCACTGCTAGCAGTGCTGGCTAACATTCCTGGGGCATCCGGCGAACCGTACGAAGGTGCCGAAGGGGTGGTGACGGAGAGCTGTGGCTATGGCTATGGATGGATATGGATAGTAGTGTTTTTTATATTCTTGGTTTCAGCCTTGTTTCTTTGGGGTTATTTGGACTTCAACTCTTCGCAGGAGTGGGGTGCAGAGAGGACTAGACTCGAAGACGAACGCAGAGATCGCGATAATGAAATTCGGCGTCTTCAGAAAGAAGTTCGAGAAACAAGGCCTGATTGCAGTGACAAGGACAGGGAGATTGAAGAGCTTGAGCAGAGGCTTGTCGAAAGGGAAGCTCTGTATGAAGAGTTGATGCGAGATGGAGTAGTTGACCGAGAGCAAGCTCAGGAACTTGAGGAAGTTCGAGCTCGAATGCAGACAACTGCTGCAGAAACAGCTCGTGCTAATAAGCGCTTTAGAGACATCCGCGGACAGCTCCAAGAGATCTTCGAAGTGACTGTGGAGGTGCAAAATGCAGTAGGGCCAGTTCAAGCACAGCCACTCGAGACACCAGAGGTAAGTGACGTGATTGCTACACTTCAACAACTACCGCAAGTCATGGAACGTATTGCCAGGACACAAAACCAGGTTGAACATCTCGAGGCGCAGCTTCAAGAAGATTCGCCTGACTTGAAAAGAATCCGAAGGGCTTTCACCGAGCTAGATGAGCAGGCTCAACAAGCTGCCATAGACCTTGGGCATGATCCAGAAAGCGTGCCAACAGCTACCAGCTTCATTGAGCAGGCAGTGAGGGAGATCCAACAACTCCGTGATCTCCACACGAACCGGAATCTGAAACCAGAACAGACGAGCCTGATTAATAGCTACCGTAACCAGGCTACCACTGCCCAGTGGAAAACGGAATCGCTTCAGAAAGAGAACGAATACCTGCATCGAGAATTGCTAAATGCCACCAACGCCTCACAACAGCCACAGCCACAACCACAACCACAAGCGGCGCCAGCTCCAAGTCCAGCGCCAGATGCACACAAAGAGCGCCAGGTATCAGTCCTACTGAGAGCAAGGATCGTCTTAAGTGGAATGGTCAAGTTGATCCAGCGATACACAACTCCGGAAGAAATGCCAGAATCGACTATAGATTGCCCCCTTTGCGGCTCGCACGAGTGTCCTATCGATTGGATACTGCAGTATTCGCAGATAGAACTCCACATGCTACCGCGGTCTGTGCTGAACCATCTGATCACTCAGGTGATGGAAATAGTGGTAGAAATGCATTTGGCGATGTTCGAGTTGGAAGATTTGCCGCTGACTTGCGAATTTGGGAAACGTACTCGCAATGACTTGAGAGCAGAGGCACTTGCTGTTCGTGCTGAGGCAACGGCTGTCCAAGAAAATCAACGCCCGCCATCACCTGCACCGTCTCCCCCGGCTAGCCCCGGAAAGACTTTCAAAGTCCCATCTGAATCAGGTTCTGAGTCAAAGTCCGATTCAGATTCAGATTCGGACTTTGATGCAGAATCCGATTCCACCGATGATATGCCTGGTCCTGGAGGTGGTAGTAATGGACCCTCGAACCCACCAGGTCCCAAACCACATCCTTGGGGGGATCAAGACGACCTTTACGAAGATGATGGCAAAAGTCCACATATCCGCACAAGAGGTCCTACAGGTGTTCCACCACCAGGCCATACAACCGCCGAGGAAGTACCAGACGAATACGACAACGTAGGAGGCGATGGAGTCGACGACACAAGCCATATTTTGACGCCAGCTGAAGTCGATGCCGCTGATAATGTATATCCAAACGGTATGGGTTGGGAACCAAACGACCAAGATGGCACCCAGATGACAGGAGCGTTGAATCCAGACGATTTGAAGCCAAAGTCTGACTCTCAGCCAAAGCCAGTGCCTCAGCCAAAGCTCCCTCAACCGAAGCCTAGCCCCGAGCCCAAACCTGCTCCTCAGCCAAAGCCCGTCCCTTACTCACCAAGGGAACAAAAAGATTTTGCACCGAAACCGAAAGAAAAACCAGTTCAAGCTGCACCTCCATTCAAGATCAAACCACTCTTCCCCGACAAATCTCCAGCGAGCCAACCACCTGGCGCATTCCCTAGTGATGAGGTTAAGCCCACTAAGAGCCCCACCAAACAGATAGACTACCCCCTCCAAAACCTCTCGCGAAAAGAAATCCCATCCCGCGACATAGAAAAAGCACTACCGCGTAAATTCTACGTTAGCAAAGACGACTCCGAGGAGGCCCTCAGAGTCCAACAACTCTATTATCAGTTCAACAAAAAAGGGGGCTACCTCCCATCATCGAAATTAAGCTTCAACTTGCCGCTCGTGTTAAATGGCGATGATGGTATAGTCCCAGATATGCATGGTTTGACTCCCGAGCAGGTAAAAGAGCTTTCGGATGCTTTAGAGGAGATTTGGACGAAAGGCAGAACTATAGACGGGGGAAAATTCGGTGAGCTGCCCCGCCGACCATATGCGGCTCCGCCTGGTGGTTCGCATACTTTGTTTGTTTCGAGTAGTGAAGTTCATGAAGTTCCAGAGACGGGTGCCCAGAATCCAGCAGAAGATGCAAAGGCAACCCCACACGGACTCTCAGCGCAAGAAGTTGAGCAGAGGAAAAAGGATTTCGACGAGATAGAAAAAACATGGTTCATGGATAAAGACCACCGCATGAATGTGCACAGAGTGCAGCAACTCTCATACGAGGTTGCGCGACACGGTGGCCAGATCTCGAACCTACCATTTGAATTCGAGTGCAATATGGTGAACTACGAGGGCGTAGATATTCCCGAGATGGGTAATGTAGCACCTAAGTATGTTCGTGCACTTCTGGCAGCTCTGGAGCGTGTATGGGTGGAACACAAATAATTAATGGGTGAACTGCCTAAACTCATCATTCCTGACCCGCTGCCACCATTACGCCGTCGAGAGCCACAGAAGCAAGCTGTAGGTACCCGTCCAAAGGATCCGATAAAAAAGACAAGCTCGACAAAAAGTTCCAAGTCGACGCCGAAAACAAAGAGACCGGCTGAAACGAAGCATCCATCGAGACAAAGGATAGAAGCTCGGATAGATCAACTCTGGGATGAGCTAGAAGCGGAAAGCGTCGACATTGACTTGCCAGAGATCTATCGTCCATCCCAGAATCCAAATACGCATTTAGTCTCACTCAAATCCATGCAATGGGCCCTCACCCGCCTGGAGGAAATGTGGACCCGATATCATGATGTGCCATTGCCGGACTTGCCATCGACCGTAGGTGAGAGCCCAGCTAAGCCAGTCCAGCCCTCTCCCAGACCAGAAGCAAATACCAAAGAACCCTCGATATTCAAGAATAGCTACGACCGACGAATCGACCAACTCAAAATCGCCATCGATGCCCTGATTTCCCACCCCAAGGCAAAATCCTCGTACAAAGAGCGCGAAGACATCCAAGATGACGTATATAAAAACGCACTCCGCGCATGCAGACTCACGGTTCGAGATGCCTATAAACACTTCCAGAAACTTTCGATAATAAATAGGTATGAACGACAATTCAAGGCGGGATACCTCCCATTATGGACCAAAACAACCGAAGCAGAGCGAAGATTGCTGGATCGCAAACAGCTGTGGCACCGAGTGGCGCAGCTGAATACGATGATAAAGGATATAGAGAAATTGAAGGTCAAGTTCATACACGAAATAGATGGTTCGGAGGTGAACCGACACGATATTGAGATGCGGATGCTGAGGACGTATATCAATACCTGGGAGGATATTTGGAGGCGGGATGCTTATGTGGGGGAGTTGCCCCCGTGGCCGAGGAAACTGTACGATGAAAATAGTGACCCGTCGGTGGAAGAAGTGTATGAGGAGGATACTGATACAGCGGCGTTCGAGCCGGAAAATGTCATCACATCTCCAGTCCTCGGTCCACCTAGTATCCCAGAGAATAACCTTAGAGCGAGAATCCAGCAACTGCAAGACTATAACCCACTCGACCCCTCTCAATTCGCCACCTACCTCACAGAATCAGACCCCTACAGCCTCGCACTGGTAGCTGGTCTGCTCGAGATACCCAGCCTCGAATCATGGGCTCTGGCGCGTATCTCGTGGCATGAAGAACAAATAAGAATCAACTATGCTGATGCCAATGGGCTGGTGCCGCTCTGGGACGTAACTAATTCTGCAGAGAAGAGACTGCTAGATCGGAAACAGCTGTGGGAAAGGCTTGAGCAGCTAGAGAGCGCGATTGCACGCGCTGATCCGCGTATTACTCCGACGACCGGAGTAGCGAGTGTGAGAGAGCTGCTACGGGTGAGATATAGCGAGTCGGCGGTGGAGTTGCATACTGAGGAATCGCTGCTGTTGGAGCAGCATGTGAGGATACTGGAGACGCAGTGGGAAATTTTCCAGGATCGGTTGGGAACAATACCAGACTCGCCACAGAAACTGTATGCTGAGGAAGACGCCTTGTCAGCGCCAGAAACCATCGAGCCTTTGTCTGCGAACCCAACGATCTTCAAACGCAGGATTCACCAGCTCCAAACGATCCTCCAGGCCAAGCAGATACAGATCCCGGAACAATCAACAATCCCGACGGAGCTGCCACGTAGCATATCGCACTTGGTAACGATTGTCCAGATCAGCATCGACATAGCGTTTGAGCTAAACTACATCGCAGACCTAGAAGCTCTGCTCCAAAATCGTGAAGTACCACCGTGGCCTGAGACGGATGCCGTCGTGAGGAGACTGCTGGACAGGAACCAGCAGTGGGATCGGGTGGCGCAATTGGAAGCCCGTGTACCGGATACTGAGACTGATAGCTTGGAGGTAGAGAGGAACAGGGTACACAAGGCGGTCGACGAGGTGTTGGCTGCTGAGAAGGGTGCGCTGCACCACCATCGTGAGGAGATGAGATTAGTTATGGAGCATATTCAATGGTTGAGTAAGAGATGCGTGATGCATGGCGAGAAGCTGCCGGAAATGCCCAGGAAATTGTATGAGGAGGGGGCTGTGAAGACCGTAGGGTCAAAAGTGCTTGGGGTTGTGAAGGGGTATTTTCAATAGGTAGAATGACCGAAGCCTGCTAGAAAATGTGTTTTATTGTTACATAGCCGCGAGGACCTTTAGGACAGAACAACAACTAGCTGATTATGCGATCCCCATCTGCTCCTGTCTCGTCTCTGGCTAGGTCGTGCTCCTTCAACAACGTGTTGATTTCCTCCGCGCTCCATAAGTGGTGGTAGATCTTGCCATCCTTTGTCTTTCCTACCGTTGCGAACTCGACTGTATGATTATTAGTGACTGGTCTTTATCTTCAGGTGGGGAGATGAACGTACTCTTCTCGCTGCTCAGCTTCGTAGAATCCATCGTCTTACTCAACACCTTAACCGCCATCCCACACGCCTCCTTCAAATCACAATCCTCCTTATAATCCTGCTTCAACAAACTCTGCGCACTGGCATTATTTGCACCCACACTCGTCGCCTTCCATCCACCATAGTTACCACTAGGATTGCTCTGGTAGAGCTGGAACTGTCGCTGGGGATCGTAACCGGCATAGATGAACGAGACACCGAAAGGTCGCAGACCACCGTGCTGCGTGTAGCCCTGCTTAAGATCGCATAAGCGGCGCACAAGCTGCTCGCATGGGATGTCTTCGTTGTAGGTGAGGAGGTAGCGTTGGGCGGCTTGACGGGCGTAGTTGATGAGGATGTTGGCGTCGGCGGTCATGCCTGCTACTGCGCAGATCATGTTACTGAAAAGACTGTTAGCTGGGGATAATACGAAAGGTTATTGTTTGGCATACTCGTTCAAGATGTAGAGCTTCTCGGCGGATGTGTCCTGCTCCAGGAGCTTGCTGGTGACCTTTCTCTCTGCTGCCAATACAATTCCATCCTTTGCTAATATACCTAGTGCGGTACCGGCGTGGGAGATGGCCTCGAGGGCATATTCGACTTGGTAGAGACGTCCTTCGGGGGAGAAGATGGTCGTCTGGATGTTGTTTAGTATTTATGGAGCTGGAGCTTAGGGACAGGCTGAGCTTACTCTGGAATCGTATCTTCTGGACATCTTGAGGATTGAATGGGGATTATTTTGAGAGTATTCGGAAGGGTTTGTTTAGAAGACAAACGGATATCTCTCCTGCGTATTTGACGTGGTGTTGAGGTGGAGGATGAGCTTGGAGTCCTTTGTCTTGGAGCTTCCCGTTGACTTTGGCAGTTGAAGCTTCAGGCACGACCAAGCACGCGTCGGCGCTAGTTCTCCAGTGACGCCTCGGATTCAAGGCTCTAATATTTACTTGGAGGAATATTTCCAGCTCCACCAAGAACTTCAACTTCAATATAATTTCTTATAAAATGCGCAAAAGATGTTGAAGTCAACTCACAAGCCAACGGTGCCTCCTCCTCTTCCTGAAGGCTGGACGGAACACAAGGCGCCCACCGGCCATACATACTACTACAACGCGTCCCTCAATAAATCCACCTACACTCGACCCGCAGCACCACCCGTTGCGCCTACTCCCCCCGCGCCTCTTGACCCAACCCAAAGTTTCTTACAGTACCAAGCTGTCGGAAGTTCAATACCAAGTGCTGGACCGAACTTCAACAATTTTCCCGGACAAGATCAATTCCAAGGCGGACGAGGCGGATTTCAAGGGAGAGGAGGCAGAGGGGGACATGACCGACCTAGAGATTCCAGACCGCAGCCTACCGACAAGCCAAAATCGCGGCACCCGATTCCAGGATGTGAGCCGTGGGTTTTGGTGCATACGAAGCTCGGGCGGAGGTTTGTGTACAATACGGAGAAGGACCAGAGTTATTGGCGGATACCAGATAAGCTGAAGGATGGGATTTTGGCGCTGGATCAGTTGAGGATTAAGGAGAAAGCAGAGGCTTTGCAGAAGGAGAAAGAACCGGTTGATTCTGGGGAGGCTCCAAGTGCCGCTGGACGACCTGCTCCTGCACCTGTGTCTGCGCCCGTCGATGCAGGAGAGGCGGAGGATAGCTCGGAGTATGAGGAGGTTGAGGTCACAGATGATGAGGATGAAGATGAAGAGAATCCTTCGAAACGGCAAAGGACTGAGGAGGCAGATGCAGATGCGCCTGTCGAATTCAACGAAGATGATATTGCGTTCCAGCTGGCAGCGATGGGTCAAGAATACGGTTTAGATCCCGGAGAATACGATGATGGGAATATGGAGGACTGGCCAGAAGGTGCTGAGGGAATAGAGATTTCTCACGAAGATTCGGCCGCCCTTTTCAAGGATTTGTTGAACGATTCTGGAATTAATCCTTACAGTCCATGGGAGAAATTGATCGAGGAAGGCAAATTGGTGGATGACCTTCGATATACAGCTCTTACCACGATGAAAGCGAGAAAGGAGGTTTGGGAGGAATGGACACGGGAGAAGATAAAGGTGCTACGGGAGCTTCGTGCAAAGGAGGAAAAGAAAGATCCAAGGATACCATACCTCGCATTTCTGCAGAAGCAGGCCAACCCGAAATTATACTGGCCAGAATTCAAACGAAAATACAGAAAGGAGTCCGAGATGAAAGATACTGCAATGGCGGATAAGGATCGAGAGAAGTTCTACAGAGATCACATCAATCGCCTCAAACTTCCACAGTCGACTTTGAAGTCGGATCTATTGAACCTCCTCAAGTCGCAGCCCACCTCAGTACTGAACAATGCGACTTTGCCTTCGCATCTGCCACCCGCAGTTCTTGCGGATATCAAATATATTTCCATCGACCCAAAGACTAGGGATACTCTCATCGAAACCTACATCACGACGTTACCGCCACCACCCGAATCTATCCCGGACGAAGAAACCGAAGAGGCCATCAAAGAAAGAAAGGAGCGAGAAAGAAGGAACAAAGCCCTCGAAGATCGTGAAAGACACGTCGCAGAGGAAAAGCGACGGCAGAAGAGGAATCTTGAATTCGGCAAGGGCAGACTAAGGGAAGAAGAACAAGAGATCGAACGGGCAATGAAAGTCACTAAGAAAGGCCTCAAGGATCATCTGATGGACCTAGATAGCGCAGAAAACCCTGCTTCAGAACCCTAGTGGATGTTATCTTCTCATCGCAGCTCAAATCCGCGATTATCGCGACGCTATTCAATGCCAAGAGAAAGAACAAAGAACAACCCAATTGATCGCTCTCCCTCCAAGTCATGAGGCTACAGATGTGCTGTCCCTCCTCGTATTTCCCCCAAAATAGCGACTATTTTTCAGATCTCCATCGCGACATTTGATGCCCACAGCCGACGATCCCCGCAATCTCCTCGTCCCAATGACGCAGAACGTTGATCCCGCCCGCAGATTCAGGGGCCTTGTTTCATGCTTCCCCGCCAATTACCATCGCCTTCTCCCCGGCACTTGCAATTTCTTCCCCTGCACAACGGCATCATGCAGAAACACTGGCTAATACGAGGAAAACTAGTTGCACGATACGAGGATTCTGTTATAGGTTGTCTTTATTACATTGCGCCGAGTTATGCCTTGCTTGGAAACGAATCAGATTGTGCGTGGGGAGATTTTCGTTTGGTGAGGACGAGGGTGGGGGGGTTTTTATATAGGAGGCGGGTTGCGCCTGCCTTCTCGATTAACTGGAAGTGACATCAACCACGACGGACAGGCGGGTTATAATTTCCTCTTCAAACGGTCGTTTCCTTCCTTCAACTTTACAACACAACACATTCGTTTTCGAAAGCAAACTCCAAGATCTCAAAATCAAACCGCGTCCGACAATTCAGATCCACAGCTGCCACTATGTCTCTTCGATCTCTCCTAGCTGTCGTCAGCACATGCTTCACACTCGCCGCCGCCGACCCCTTTACACTTACAGCTTCCCTCCCAGGAAATACCCTCAATGGGCAAGTCGTCAACGCAGCGGGCGAAGCATTCTATCTTGGTCTCTCTGCACCAGCCACCTATTGCCCAACGCAAGTCGAGCCAAATTGTCCTAATGTCACTGGAACAGTTATTGATGGTATGACTGCTATGTGGGTATGTATTCACTCTCAACTCATTTCATTTTCATTTCCACTTGACGCAATTTTTGGAGTAGGGCTAATATGGATATGCGAATAGGTCGAGGTCCCCGGTGGTCAACAACTCTACGTCGCTCCCGGCGGCGCCCTGGGTTACACACAAGCACACTCTGCTGCCACTCCATCTGGTTCATTCATCGGTGGCTTCAAGAATTTGACAGTCGAGAGTGATTGCGCCCCTACGGTCACGGTTTTTAATTGGGAGGCGCCGGATTTCACCTCTGGTCTGTAACACCTTCACCATCATATCATCGAGAAGGAACAAGTAGCTTACCATTTTGACAGGTGGCATTTATGCATGTCCCAGCGCCTTGAATGGCACCAGTTATCAGATCTATGCCAAAACTCCGTCGTTCAATCAAACGAGCTGTGTTGAGCTGGATGGATTGCTGCCGCATTATCAGAATGCTAGCGCGTATGGCGCTTGGCAGTATACATAAGCTTGCTTCACTTAGAATAATCGAACGGAGGATCGGCGTCGAGGACTGCTTCGACCCTAGGTATCAGTCAGTGTGGGATTGCATGGGGAATTTGAGCATAAAGAAAAAGGCACGGGCGACCTACTGGATGGGATAGATAGGTGAAGATGTTTCGAAGATGTTGATGATTCTTTTGAACATCTCATGGCTTCCCTGGGCGAAATAAGCTCCATAATTATCCATTTAAGGAACAAGGGGCACCTGGTATAGGATATTAGGACGTTGGGCCATTGTCATAGATTTCTTTCGACCGAAGAAGTGCATTTTGCTTGAGAGAATTCGTGGATGGGGCTTGGGTTGGGCTGGGTGTGGTTGATGAGAGAAATGGAATGTTTACTTCGAATTCGTGATGAGGAATAAAACGGACTCGACTAAAGGGTAATTTCTCTGCCTATTATAAATATTTTAAAGTATTGACCGCATTCTAGATGTCCCTCCTCTGCCTCGGAGTGTGACAGGGCATGAATGGCATCGCTGAGAACTTGATATTGAGGTATCATGAATCAATTTTCCCATTCTTGTGTCCCGTATGGAGCTAGTAAACTTGCTGTTCTTGCTCAGGCACTAATCATCCTCGGCTCATCTTCAGCTCAGTCGACTCGCTTGAAGCATTTGAGTATCTTAAATAATTCACTTAAATATTTTAAATATCCCTAAATATTTTGAGCAATTTATTTAAAAAAATCTAAATAAACCTAAATTAAAATTTATTATATTGTTATATATTTTTTTTGGTTTTTAATTAATTATATTTAATTTGATCTTTATTTTTTTTTATATTAATTTTGTTAAATTTTAATAGCATGACCGTGCGTGGCACGGTTCTGGCCATTAATACTTTATTGACCAATAAAATAATTGTATTCTCGCGCGGTTCGTCGGCCTCAGGCTTCAACCGGCCTTCGGCCGGCTGAAGCCTTCAGCCGACTCACCTGCGCGGATATTAAATATAATTTAATAAATAATAAATAATAAATAATAAATAATATATTTTTAATTTTTGATATTTTATATTATTATAATTATATTATTTATTTTTTAAAATATATAAAATTAAAATTTAATAAATTTAATATTAAATATAAAATTATTATTATTAAAATTAATTTTATTTAAATTAATTTAATATTATTTTTTTTTAATTTTATTAATTATAATTAAAATATTTATACAATAATTAATAAATATTAAATTCGAGAATTTTTTTAAAATTTAAATTTAAATAATTTTTATAATAAATATTTTTAAATTATAAAATTATTTAATTATTACAA